>Ga0129299_1003311_pt1 | contig 10535 bp, 10 predicted proteins | sample ConPoolayeCmetaG_FD_94477 | JGI IMG/M metagenome (GOLD analysis project Ga0129299, IMG submission 94477) | Hot spring microbial mat communities from California, USA to study Microbial Dark Matter (Phase II) - Cone Pool mat layer C metaG ... | reverse complement strand
CGCCACCCAGCGGCTGACCACGTCCCCCCTGTCAGCGTCCACATGCTGGGCCAGCGCCTGCAACAACGCCCCCTCGCCGGCGGCCAGTTCCACGAAGGTCAGTGGCCGTCCCAGCCTGGCGGCCAGCCCCCGCAGGATGGCAGCGAGAGTTGCGGCGAACAGCGGGGCGGCGGTGGGCGCGGTGACGAAGTCGCCCGCCCCGCCCACCGGGCCCGGGCCGGTGCGGGGGCGGGTGTAGTACCCCCACCGGGGGTGGTAAAGGGCGAGGGACATGAAGTCGGCGAACGTCACGCCGCCCCGCCGCCGGATCTCGTCCACCAGAGGGTTCACCGCTTCAGCGTAGCACCGGCCGACCTGGCGGCGAACCCCGAGCCGCCACGCTGCCCACAACCCGCCTCGGGCTAATCGGTGGAGACGGCCGGCGTGGGGGCGGTCATGGCGAGCATGCGCTCCAGTGGTCGCAACGCCTGCACGCGCAACTCCTCGGGCAACTCCAGCCGCGGGCGGCCATCCCGCAGGCAGGTGTAGAGATTGGCGAGGGTGTTGCGCTTCATGTAGGGACAGGTGTTGCAGGCGCACTCCCCCGATCCCCCTGGCACCGGGATGAAGCGTTTCCCCGGCGCCAGCCGCTCCATCTGGTGGATGATGCCGGGCTCGGTGGCAATGAGAAAGGTCCTCGCCGGGTGCTGCTGCACGAAACGCAGAATCGAGGAGGTGGAGCCGACGTGGTCGGCGATGGCCAAAATCGAGTCCGGGCACTCGGGATGCGCCGCCACCACCGCCTCGGGGTGGTCCACCTTCAATTCCATGAGGGCTTTGGCGGAAAACTGTTCGTGCACGATGCAGGTCCCTGGCCACAGCACCATGGAGCGCCCGGTGACCCGCTCCAGGTACGCCCCCAGGTGTCGGTCAGGGGCGAAAAGGATGGGCGTGTCCGGGGGAATTTGCCGGATGATGGTCTCTGCCGACGACGAGGTGACGATGATGTCCGACATCGCCTTCACCGCCGCCGAACAGTTGATATAGGTGAGCGCCACATGCCCCGGGTGCTCCTCCCGCCACCGCCGGTACTCCTCCGGCGGGCACGACTCCTCCAGGGAGCACCCGGCCTCCAGATCCGGCAGCAATACCTCCGCGGCCGGGTTCAGGATCTTCGCCACTTCCGCCATGAAGCGCACGCCGCAAAACACGATGGTCGAAGCGTTGGCCCGTTGGGCGGCGCGCGCCAGCTCCAGGGAGTCGCCCACGAAGTCGGCGAGATCCTGGATCTCCCCTTCCTGGTAGTAGTGGGCCAGCAACACCGCCTGGCGTTCCTGCTTCAGACGCAGGATTTCGGCCTGCAACCAGGCGGCGTCTCCCGGGATCTCAGAGGTGATCGGTTGCGCCGACTCTCGGACCGGCAAAGCCATTCGTATCTCCCCCCGAACAGTCTAACCCTCGCCGCGCACGAGAGCTTCCACCTCCTCGGGGGAGCGCGGCAACCCCTCGCTGAGGCACTGGGCGCCGTCCTCGGTGATCAGGTAGTCGTCCTCGATGCGGATCCCCACACCCTCGCCCGGCAGGTAGACCCCCGGCTCGATGGTGAGCACCATGCCAGGCTCCAGGGTGGGGTCCTCGCCCCCCACGTCGTGGGTTTCTAGCCCCAAAAAGTGCCCAATGCCGTGGATAAAGAAGGACGCCAAAGACGCCCCACCATCCCCCTTGAGACCGCTGTTTTGCAGACTCTCAAAGGCCGCACGCCGAGCTTCGGCGATGCTTGACCCCGGGCGCAGCACCGCCACGGCGGCCTCATAGGCGGCGAGCACCGCCTCGTACAGCGCCCGCTGGCGCTCGCTAAAATGCCCGGAAACCGGGAAAGTGCGGGTCAGGTCACCGCAGTAGTACCCCCAGCGGGCGCCGATGTCCACCACCACCAGCTCGCCCTCCCCCAGCACGCCCCGGTTGGCGTCATAGTGCAGCACGCACCCCGCCGCCCCCGACCCCACGATGGGTGGAAACGACCACCCTTCAGCGCCAGCGGCGCGCAACGCCGCAAACGCCGCTCCCTCCACCGCACCCTCCCGGGTCCCCGGGCGCACCGCCGCCGCAGCGGCGCGCATCCCGGCCGCGGTGGCGGCCACCGCCTTGCGCAGCAGCGCCACCTCCCCGGGTTGCTTGCGCAGGCGCTGGGCGGCCAGGAAGGGTGACAGGTCGTGGACGGTAAACGAAGGCAAGCGCTGGCGCAGCGCCTCCACCAGGCGCTGCTCCTCGCTGAGGTCGCCACGAACTGACGCGGCTGGCAACCGCACCCACAGCTCCCGGGAGTCGGCGAGAGCCGCCGCCAGCCGGCCCTCGAACCCCGGCACCGGCCGGCGCCGGGCATCCACCACGATCTCCGACGGCTCCCGCGCCAACACCTGCTCGAACCCGAGAGCCGCCGCCGTTTCCTCGCCCGGTCCCCACTTGGGCCCGGTCCACGCCTCGATGGTAGGCCGCCGCTCGGGCAAAAAGAGGGTTTCCTGTCTCTTCTCCAGCACCAGCACCGCATTGGGCAGCTCGACCCCGGTCAGGTAGAAGAAGTTGGGGTCCTGCCGAAAGGTGCCCACATCTCCATACCCGCGGGTGTCGGAAGCCCCCAGCAGCACCGCCAGGGAGTTCTCCCCCAGGTGCGCCTGCAGCGCCTCCCGGCGGGCGCGATACACGCCCGGAGCCTCCACTTCGGCTGCGTAGTGCCCGCCTTTGAGTACTCTCGTGTCGATCATACGCGATCCTTTCTACGCTGCCGTACCGCCGGAATTGCCACCGTTCGCGGCCGGCTCGCCCTCGCCGGATAGAGACTCCACCTCCTTCGCCGCCCGGTGAATGTAGTCCACGCCGGACAGCACCGTGAGCCCCAGCGCTGCGTAATAGCACCCCATCAGGACCGCTTCGGGCACAGGAACCAGGTTGGCGAGCAACACCATGCCGACGGTGACGATGTGCGCGAAGGTGGTCGCCTTGCCCCACAGCGACGGTGGGAAGCTGCGCACCTCGGCGGCCAGGTACATGATGAGTGCCACCACCACGATGAGGAGGTCGCGGGAGAGGGCCAGCACGGTCAACCACAGGGGGATCGTCACCACGCCGGGATTGGGCCAGGTGAGCACCACGTAGGCGGTAATCAACAGCGCCTTGTCGGCGATGGGATCCAGGTAGGCACCCAGCAGAGACCGCATCCCCAGGCGGCGCGCCAGCACCCCGTCCACCGCGTCTGACGCGCCGGCCACGATGAAGATGACCAAGGCTAGCCGATGATTGGCCGAGACGACGGCCAGGGCAAAAAACGGAATGGCGGCCAGTCGGAGTAAGGTGATCCCGTTGGGGATGGTGAAAGGGCGCAAGGCGTCGCGCACCTCGCGCGCCGCCCGTTGCGCCACCCGCCCCGCCGGTCCCCGCGGCCGTGGCCCTCCCCCGAGCTGGTCGCGCTGCGGCATCAGTCGCGCCCCAGGTTCTCCTCGCGCAGGTAGGTCATTTTGCCCTCGTTGACGATGAGGCCGCGCTGTTCCAGCTCGGCGATCAACCTGGTTACAGTCTCCCGCGTTGCGCCGATGGAGGCCGCAATGTCCTGATGGGTGGGGCGCCTGACTGCCACCCACCCGTTCCCCAGCAACTGCCCGTGTTGGCGGGTCAAATCGATGAAGTACCTGGCCAATCTACCCGCCACGTCGAGGGATACGAGGGACTCCAGGTGCGCGTTGGCCCGGCGCAACCGCTGGGACAACTCCATCAGAAGCTTGCGGGCGATGCTGGGATGTTCCTCCAGCAACCGCGAGAAGTCACTCCGCCGCAGGCGGTAGGCGGTGGTGGGCAGTTGCGCGACCACACTGGCCGAACGGGGCGCATCGTCCAGCAGCGCCATTTCGCCGAACACCTCCCCCGGACCCAGGGTTGCCAGGATCAGCTCCTTCCCGGCCGCGGTGGGCACGCACACCTTGACGCGCCCCCGTGCCACCACGTACAGCCCATCCGGGGCCTCGTTCATGGAGAAGATCACCTGATCCCGGGCGAAGTCCAGGCGCTGGGCAGCGGCCCCCAGCGCCGACAGCTCATCCCTCGCCAGCTCGCCGAAAAGTGGAGAACGCGCCAGCATCTCACTGACGTCTATTGACATGTTTCTTCCCCTTCCGGTGCTAACCGGCGCAAGAGAGCGGACGCGGCAGCCCCGGTGACCACCTCGCCCGGTGGTTCGAGACAAAGGTCGTGGCGCTCCTCGCCGCACCAGCGCACCGGGGCACGCCCTAGCACCTCTACCAACCGTTCGGCCACCCGCATCAGCTCGCGGCTACGCACGCGGCGGTGAGGCGAAAACGTGCGAGTGACGGGGTCCCCATCCAGGATCCCGGCCCGCACCACCGCCACCACATCCCTCCGTTCGGCCAAGTTGACGATGTCCTCGAAAACCGGGACGGCACCCCGGGCATGCTCCTGCACCACAGGTACCTCCCACACCACCAGCGCCGCCAGCTCCGCCCGCGTCAGATTGGTCGACCCGAGGGCCCTCTGCACGTAGGGGGGAGCTTGTCCCAGACGGCCACGCCGGCGGGCATCCTGCAGCAGACCGCAGCGCCCTGGGTGACCTTGAGGAAGGCGGCCGAACAGGCTGGCGGCCAGCTCCCACTGCCCACCCGCCGCCGCCACCCGCCCCTTCAATTCCAGCCCCTCACCATCGTCGGGGAGAGCGGTGACCAGCCGGGCGGCTGCCTGCACGTCCCCGGTGAGGAGATACCCGCGCACCAGGATCTCGATCAGCGAAACCGCCCCCGGCACGTGATTCAGCGCCTCGTGCGCCAGAGCCACAGCACGCTCGCCATCGCCGCCGGCCAGCGCCGCCCGGGCGAGTTCCAGGGCACCGCCGATGACCAGAGCCTCCAGCTGGCGCGCCCGTCGCGCCTCGTCAGCCCCGCCGCCCAGCTGCATCGCCCTCCGCGCCGCGGCCAGTGCCTCTGCCAATCGCCCTTCGGAGTGCAGCGCCTGCGCCGCAAAGCTAAACGCCTGGCGGTAGTCGCCCTGAGTTTGCGCCAACCGATCGGCCTCGTCGCCGACTCGCTCCCCCAGGAGGAAACGCACCTCCAGCACGGCGAGGGCGACCGCTGGGTGGTCTGCCGGGGCGCCACCCATCGCCCGGCGGGCCGCCGCCCCGTCGCCGCGCTCGGCGGCCGCCAGGGCGCGATAGATCGCCTGGCTTTCCTGCTTTGCCAGCGGTCGCGCCGCAGGCGGAGGGGACAAAGGGTCGGGCACTCGCGCCGGTGGCCCCGGCAAAGCCGCCGTGCGGCAGGCCGCCACACCGCCCAACGTCGCGGCCAACATCAGCGCCGGGAAGCACCTACCCAACCACATCGCCCTCAGTGCGAGCTGCACAGACGTTGGCGACGGCGTGCTTGAACACCAGGTGCTCCAGCCCGTGACTCTCGATCACCAGCACGTAGCGGTCGAAGCGCCGCAGAATGCCGGTAATGCGCTTGCCAGTCATGAGATAGACGTGTATCGGTCGGGCATCGCGGCGCATCGCGTAAAAGAAGCCGTCCTGGACGTTCAGGTTGGTGGATTTGGCCCGATCCGTGTCTTTATTCACTGCACGCCTCCAATCGACGCAGAGCGTCGTCCAGGAGGGTCGGCGAGGAGGCGTGCAGCCACACCACCTCAGGCTCGCTGCGCAGCCACGTCAGCTGCCGCTTCGCCAGCCTGCCTGTCGCGACCTCGGTCGCCTCGCGCGCCTCCGCAACGCTCCACGCACCCAGCACGACTCCCAGGGCTTGCCGGTACCCGATCGCCTTGAAGGCGTGGGCGCCGGGCGGCACACCGTCGTTCAGGAGTCGCTGCACCTCCTCAACCAGTCCGGCGGAAAACATCCTTTCCACCCGCACCCGTATCCTAGCACGCAGTTCCTCCCGCGGCCGGGTGAGCGCCATCATCACGGCGGCATGCCCTGGGGCGCGGCCCGCCGAGGCCGCCCACAGCTGGGAAATGGGTTTGCCCGCCACCAGGCACACCTCCAGCGCCCGCAATGTGCGCTGCCGGTCGCCAGGAGCAATCCGCCTGGCGGCCTCCCCGTCCAACGCTTCCAGCCGCGCCCGGACCGCCGCCGGATCGCGCTCCCACTCCGCCTCCAGCTGCGCCCGCAGCGCCAAGTCCTTTGGCGGCTCGGGGAAGAGGCCGTAGCGCAGCGCCCGGAGGTAGAACATCGTCCCCCCGACCAGCAGGGGGCGCCGGCCGCGCCCCTCGATATCCTTTATTATTTTTTCGGCGTCGCGCACGAACCTGCCGGCGGAGTAGCACTCCCGGGGGTCGGCCACGTCGATGAGGTGATGGGGCACCCGGGCTCGCGCCCCAGCGTCAGGTTTGTCCGTGCCGATATCCAACCCGCGGTAGACGGCGAAGGCGTCAGCGGAAACCACTTCCCCGCCCAGCCGCGCCGCCAGCTCCACGCCCAGCGCCGACTTGCCCACCCCCGTGGGGCCAGTCACCACCACCAGAGGCGGATGGCTCACCGCGTCCCCCGGCGGACCAGGTGCACTCGCACCGGCTGCGGCGCGCCGACCCAGGCGGCGTCGCCCCCCTCCCACCACACCAGATCGCCCCCGTCCCGCTGGGCGAGCAGCAGGGCGGGAACCGCCCGGATTCGGGCCGCCACCTCGGGGTTGGGGTACGACCACCGCGGCTGCTCCCCGGTCGGGGTCAGTGCGATCCGCGGCGACACGGCGGCGAGAAACGCCGAGGTGGAGGAGGTGCGCGAGCCGTGGTGGGGCACCTGCAGCACCTGCGCCCCCAGCGGCGCCCGGCTGGTTACCAGGCGCCCCTCGGCCAGCCGCTCGATATCGCCGGTGATCAGCACCGTGGCGCCCGCCATGGCCACCCGCAGCACCAGGCTGGCATCGTTGCCGCGCAGCGAGGTGCCGGGCGGGGGCCAGACCGCGTCGGCACGAAGGCCTCCTAACCTCACCCCCTGCCCCGCCACCACCCAGCTCTCCCGCACGCCTCGGCGGCGCGCCAGCCGCCGCAGTGGCGCCAGCGCAGGCTCGTCGTGCGCCGCCCGCGGCACCACCAGCGCGCCCACGCGCACGCGCCGCAGGATTGCCTCCGCCCCGCCCACGTGGTCCTCGTCGGCATGGGTGAGGACGAGGGCGTCAAGATGCCGCACGCGCAGCGCGGCCAGCCCCCGCAGCGCTTCCTGGGGGTGCCGGCCGGTGTCCACCAGCACGCTGGAGCCGCCGCTGCGCAGCAACATCGCCATACCTTCACGCACCGGCAGCAGCCGCACCTCTGCCGCTCCCTCCCCCGGCTTGCCGCCCCCCACCGCGACCCACGCCACCGTGAGGAGCACTCCCAACCCAGCCGCGAGCCCGGCCCGCCGGACGCGCGCCAGGGCCACGAGGCCCAAGGCGAGCAACAGCAGCGCCACCCCCGTCGGGAGTGGTGGAAAACTGCTCGCCAAAGCTTCGGTGCTCCCCGCCACCCCGCCCAACAGTCGCTGTGCCCAAGAAATCATCGCCACAAGTGGGCCGGCCAGGGGCGGCCAAAGCAGTGCCGTGGCGGTAGCCGCCACGCTGGCCGCCACCAGCACCACGGCCAATGGCGCCGCCGCCAAGTTGGCGAGCACGGCCAGCGGCGCCGTCGACCCAAAATGGGCCCCAATGAGGGGGAAGGCGGCCGCTTGCGCCACCACCGGCACGGCCACGGCCGCTGCCACGCTTTCAGGCAGCGGCAGGTGGCGGGCCAACGGCCCGGTCCAGCGGACCAGCGCCAGGGTCACCCCCGCGGAGAGCTGGAAGCCGGGTTCCACCAGGATGTGGGGCTCTAAGAGCGCCAGCAGCGCCACCACCCCCCAGACCGTGGGCAACGCCTCCAGCGGACGGCCCAGCTGGCGCGCCGCCAGGTACAGCATGACACCGGTGGCGGCGCGCCGCACCGGCGCAGCCATCCCCGCCCCCAGGGCAAACAGCCCCACGGCCCCCATCACCGCCCAACGCGCCACCCCAGGGCGCACTCCCACCAGGCGCAGGGCGAACCACACCAAGGCCGCCACCAACCCCACGTGCAGCCCCGAAACTGCCAACAGGTGCGCCAGCCCTGCCGACCTCAAGGCGCCCACCTCGCCTTCCGACAGGCCCTCGCGCCGCCCCAGAGTGAGGGCGGCAGCCAACCCAGCGGCCCGGATCAGCTCGGGGTGGACGCCGGCGGCTCGCAACAGCGCGGCCACACCCGCGTCTCGCGCCGCGTCGAGCCCTGCAGGGCCGTGCACCTGCGTGAGGAGCAGCGGCGATTTGACGTTCAGCACCGGGCGCCGGATGGGCGGGCCGTCCAGGCGGCGCAGTTCCCCCAACCCGGTGATCCGTGACCCTGCGGGCGGCAGGCTCGCCACGGGCCCCGAAACTCCCACGGTTAGGGTGAGCTCCCGGGGATGGCGCACTGGCTGCTCGCCGGCCGTGACCTCGTGCAGCCGGATGCGGGTCCGCCAGCCGAAGGCGACGGGCGTCCAGCCGTCCCGCACCGTCGCCTCGAACCGCACGGTGGAGCGCTGAGCCTTTTCCAACCCGGGGTCGGGAACGGAAAACGCCACCGCCGCCCCGCCGGCCAGGACGCCGCACGCCACCCACCAACCTCGGCGAGCCCGCCACAGCCCCACACCACCCGCCGCCGCTGCCGCGCCCAAAAGCACCCACCGCCACCCGTGGGCGGGGGGAAACCAGCAGCCCAACAACGCCGCCACCACCGCCGAGGCGGCCAGCGCCACCAGCTCCGAACCCACCGGGCGGGCGTCCAGGGGGCGTGCCATGGCCCGTCTCACTCCTCGGGGGAAAACAGCTCCAGGCGTGGTAACCCGAGCTGGTGTCGCCACTCGCGCAGGGAAACCGCCCGCCGCGTCCGCTCCATCACCTCTTGATCCGCCTCCATCCCCACCAACGCCTCGGCTATTCGCTCATCTGCTCTTTTGCGATATTCCTCGGGGAGCTCCTGAGCCAACCCCTCCACCGCACCGGCCTCCAGGTGGGCCAGCGTTTGATCCAGGGCGGCGGGCGGGGCTCCCCGCGGCAAGGAATCCACCGCCGCCGCCAGCGCCAGGATGCCGTCGCGCAACCCGGGCTGACTCTCCCAGCGGCGCGCCGCCTCTTCAAGTTGCGAAACGCAGCGCGCCAGCGCCCGGGAGACATCCAGGACCGGACTCTCTTCGCTCCCCACCGCCATCGCCATCAGCCGGCGAGCGTGCCGCTGCACGGCGTGCCGGCACAGGGAAAGCGATGAGATCGGGTCATCGTGACGTTCCCGGCGCTTGGCAAAAACCTCGGTCAGTCCCGCCAGCACCGCCGCCAGCGGTACTCCCTCCCGCCACCATCGCTGCAGCAGCCCGAAATCTTTGGACGTAAAAAGAAACGGCGTGCCGCGCAGGCGCGCGAAGGCATCCTCGACGCAGCGGTAGTAGGCCGCTTCCGCTGGCGGCGTCAACTCCTCCCAGGGCGGTTCTTTTCCCACAGCAGTCGCAGGCCTTTCAGGGTGAGATCGTCGTCCACGGCGGCGAAGATATCGGTGTGCCTGCCGATCACACTCCCGAGACCGCCGGTGGCCACCACTGTGCCGCCCCCCAGCTCGCTCAACACCCGCCGCGTCAGCCCCTCCACCAGGCCCACGTACCCGAACACCAGGCCGGCCTGCATGGAGTCCACGGTGGCCTTGCCGATGGCCCGGGCCGGCGCCGCCAGCTCGATCCGAGGCAGCTTGGCGGCGCGGGCGAAGAGCGCCTCGGCGGCGATTTCCAGCCCGGGCGCGATCACCCCTCCGAGAAACTCGCCCTGCGCCGACACCACGTCCCAGGTCGTGGCGGTCCCGAAGTCCACCACCACGCACGGCCCGCCGTACTCGGCGAACGCCGCCACCGCGTTGCACAGCCGGTCGGCCCCTAGCTCGTGCGGCGTCTCGACGCGCAGCGGCATCCCCGATTTGATCCCCGGCGCTACGAAAAGCGGCTCGGCGTGCAGGTAGGTGGCCACGGCGGCGCGCAGGGCGCCGTCCAGGGGTGGCACCACGGAACCCACGATGACGCCGGAGATCTCTTCTGCGGCGATCTGGGACCACTGGCACAGCTGCCTCAGCAGCAGCCCCAGTTCGTCGACGGTGCGGTTGCGCGCGGTGGTCAAGCGAAAGCGCCGCAGAATCTCCCCGTCACGGAACACCCCGATCGTCGTATGGGTATTGCCGACATCCATGGCCAAGAGCACGTTCCCCTCCCCGCAACGTCACAGCGTCGCCACCAGGTCCGCTGCCAAGAACTCCCGTTCGCCGCCGTCCACCACCAGGCGCAACTGCCCGGCCTCCCCAAAGCCGGCGAAACGGCCTTGCGCCACCTCGTCGCCGGCACGGATGCATAGCTCATCCCCGAGGCGATGAACCGACCTCGCCAACCACGCCGCCCGCGCCGCCGCCGGCTCCTGCAGGTACCTACGCAGGCGCAACACACAGTCCACCGCCGCGGAAACCGCCACGCTGGCCGGGTCTCCGCGCCACCCCCACTCGGCCGCCGAGGT
>Ga0129299_1003310_pt1 | contig 10537 bp, 4 predicted proteins | sample ConPoolayeCmetaG_FD_94477 | JGI IMG/M metagenome (GOLD analysis project Ga0129299, IMG submission 94477) | Hot spring microbial mat communities from California, USA to study Microbial Dark Matter (Phase II) - Cone Pool mat layer C metaG ... | reverse complement strand
GCGCAGCCGGGATGCGGAAAATGAAGGGGGATTTATGAAGATTGTGGAATTTGACAAACTGATGGCTCCGGTGGGCGGAAGCGGGGATCAGATGTCCTGGCACGAACCGGGTTCTCCTCCCTTCCGTCTGGCGGGTTTTGCATGGCATGAGCAGGACCACTCCTACCGCCGTTTGCCGGCCAATCCGCCGGTCCGGCTGCCCGATGCGGTTGATGCGCTTGCCAACTGCACCGCCGGCGGTCAGGCGGCATTTAAGACCGACTCAAAGCGGGTTGCGGTGAGAGTCGAACTCTCCGGCAGGGCGAACATGAATCACATGCCGGCGACCGGTCAGTGCGGTTTCGATCTCTACGTGGGTGAGCCTTTCCTTCAGCGGTTTCACAGCGTGACCAAATACGAACATTCGCAGATTGTTTACGAGACGCTTCTTTTCGACCATCCGAAAAGCGAAATGCGCTGTTTCACTCTGAACTTTCCGCTTTACCAGGGCGTCAGGCGGGTGCAGATCGGTCTGATGCCTGGCGCAGAAATCCAGCCACCTCCAGCCTGGGCGGCGAACGGGAGGATCGTGATATACGGCACCTCCATAACGCAGGGCGGATGCGCTTCCCGGCCCGGCATGGCTTACACCAACATTCTCAGCCGGCGGCTGAATCTGGAGGTGATCAATCTCGGATTTTCAGGCAGCGGGAAAGGCGAACCCGAGGTTGTGGAACAGGTGGGAGGCGTTCCCGATCCCATGCTCTTTGTCCTGGACTACGAGGCCAACGCCGGTGAAGGGCTCGCTGAAACTCTGCCGCAAGCCATACGGATTCTCCGTCGCAAACATCCGGCAGCGCCGATTCTTGTGGTCTCACGCATCGCTTTTTCTTCGGACATCACCCACGAGGATTGGCTTGCGGCAAGGGAGAGAAGCCGGGATATGCAGTCCCGTCTTGTGGCTGGCCTCCGGGACCGGGGCGACAAGGCGGTCTATTTCCAGGACGGATCGCGTCTCTTGGGCGCTGACTTCGACGAATGCACTGTTGATGGAGTCCATCCGAACGATCTTGGGTTCGCCAGGATTGCCGGCGGGCTTGAGCATGAAATCAGGGAAATTCTCCGGATGCATGGAACCGGCGTGTCCGGGCGCTGTTGACAAAGCTTCAGAATGAACCCGTCTTGCGATTTTTTCGGGGCGCGCAAAGGACGAAGCGGCGGCCGCTTTTATTCATGCTGCAGGTTTTCGGCGGCCTGCATCCGTCGCACTCGGGCCGATCGCAAAATTTGCGTTCGAAGGAGGAATTCGGGATGAACAACTATCGCGATATCTTCCTGTCGCTTGCGAAGCGTTCGGTTCCGGCCGTAGTGGTGTATTTGGTGGGATGGCGGTTGCTGGCAAGCGCAGAAGGCGGCTGGGCGGCTGTCTGGCAGCTTCTCGTGGGAATGGCATGTCTTGTGGCCGCTGCCGTGATTCTGGCCCCTCCGCTTGCGCGGCTCGCAGCTGAGCCTTGGGGCTCATTGTTCTGGCCGGGGAAAAGACTCGACAGATCTCCTCCGGTTTACAGCATTCCGCAGTCAATGCGCGCCAAGGGAATGTACGAGGAGGCCATTCGAGGATTCGAGAAAATCTCAGAGGAGCATCCTGACGAAGTGAAGCCCTATGTGGAGATGATTGACATTGCCATAGTGAATCTCAGGGATGCGGGGAGGGCGCGGCAGATCTATCGCAGAGGCATTTCGCGGCTGAAGAGTGTTGAAGACCGCGAAATTCTGGCTCGAATGTGCGCCGCAATAAGCACCCGTCTGCGCACCGGAGGTTGCTGCGGTTCTGCAGACGCTGGGTTGAGAATATCCAGAGAGGCATGGAACCATCCGGATTCGCCCGGCGGTGTTGAAAGACTCTCTTATGCCGGCAGACTGGATGGCCTGAACGACTGGGCGCTTGCCATGCCGCCAGCCAGGGGCCGAACGTGGATTGTGCATCTGCATGGCCACGGATCCGGGGGCGACCAGTTGTTCACACGTCCGGACCTTCGTGCCATGTGGCTTCCGCGTTACCTTGAGCTTGGGCTCGGCATCCTGTCGCCGAATCTGCGCGGAAACGCGTGGATGTGCCCGGAGGCTGCTGCGGACCTGCGGGATCTGTTGAATGTTGTGCGAAGCGAGCATGGCGCATGCAAATTCTGCTTCGTTTCCGGTTCGATGGGTGGAGCTGGCAATCTCATCTATGCGGCCCTGCATCCCGAAGACGTTGCCCTTGTCGTCGCTCTGTGTCCGGCGACGGACATTGCCTCCTATTTCTTGTGGTGTCGTGCTCATCCCGGCGGTGTTCGCGATGAGATTCGGGATGCCATGGAACTGGCCTACGGGGGACCGCCGGAATTGGTCTCCGACAGGTATGCGGCTCATTGCGTGACGGCTCTGGCAGATCGTCTGATGATGCCGATGTTTCTGTCGCACGCGACCGGCGACGAAGTCATACCGGTTGAGCAGTCGAGGGAGCTTCTGAAGAGGCTGGCGGGGAAGGATAACCTGGCGTATGTGGAGATTGATGGTGGAAATCACGATTCGCCGCTTCACGGAGCCGGAATGCTTGAATGGCTGGACGCCGCACTCAGGGAGTGAATGCGGCTTGACATGGCGATGATACATAAATATGAAGGTGATGGATGATACACCACTCTAAAGGAGGGTCTGGATGATGAAATGCGTACTTGCGGCAATTGTGTCGGGGTCGTTTCTTGCGGCAGTGGCGGTCGGCCAGCAGACGGACAATCGCGGAATTCACGCGGTGCCTGCGCCGAAAAGGGTGGTGATAGACGGGAAACTGGATGAATGGGATCTCTCCGGCAGGATTCTGATCTGCTACGACCTGGCCTCGCTTCGCGATGTTTACAGCGGCGAGGTCGCGATGATGTACGACGATGAGAACCTCTATGTCGGCATTCATTGGAAGGATCCTGTGCCGATGGGCAACAGCCATCATCCGAGATTCATGTCGCACCGCGGCTGGGCCGGCGACTGCGTGCAACTGCGTCTGAGGACCGACAGGATAACGCACGCGACCATGTGGTATCACGCGGAGAGCGGCGAGCCGATGATCAACCTCGATTATGGAAAGAGCATGACCGAGCCGTTCGGAGGCGGTTCCACGAACCTGTTCAGAGTCGAGGGATGGAAGCTCATGGGCGGGGCCGAGATGGCCTTTCTGAAGGACGCGGACGGCAGGGGATATGTGCAGGAGATCAAGCTGCCGTGGCGCCTGTTCACGCTCGAAAAGAAATACAAGGCCGGGGACAGCTTTCAGTGCGGAATCGAACTGCTGTGGGGAGAAGGCGATTGGCCTGTGCACAGATATGCGGACAATCTGGACGAATCCGCGAACAACCGGGAGTTTTTCTGGACCGCTGTCAAAGCATGGGGAAAGGTGCAGCTCGAGCCGAAGGGAAATCTCAAACTGCCCGAGCCTCCTTACATGAAAGCTCTTAAAGCCGAAGGTCCGGATGGACCTGTGGAGATAAGCTATGAGATCCCGAAAGACGCAAGAGTGACGGTTGCGATCAACTCGACGGACGGACGCCGCATCAGGAACCTGATCGCCGCGCAGCCGAGACAGAAAGGGAGAAACTTCGAGCGATGGGACGGCCTGGACGACGATGGGAAACCTGTGCCGCCTGGAACTTACGTTATGAAGGGCATTTATCACGATGGAATACACGTGAACTGGATGTTTTCCTTCGCAAATCCAGGTAACCCCACGTGGGAAACCCCTGACGGAAAGGGCGCTTTCTATGCGGATCACACTTCGCCGCGGGCGGCCGCCGCGGGGGGCGGTTTGGTTGCTCTTTCGTGCCCGATGGGCGAGGCCGGAAAGAACATCATCGTGTGCGACCTGGAAGGTCAGCGGCAGTGGGGCGCGCACAGTCGGCTTTACGGCATCAATGTGGCTCTGGCGCTGGGAGACCAGTGGCTCTATGTGGCGGACGTGGAGCCGGTCAAAGGCGACTGGTCGCGGGGCAAGACCTTCATCTGGCGTTGCGAGGCCAAAAACGGCAAATATGCGCCGTGGGAGCGACGGGACGAACAGGGCCAGCCGATACTCGACCTGGTGATCGTTCCGGAAGGCCCGGCTGACGAATGCCGCGCGATTTCATGGAGAGATGGGCGCCTTGCAGTGCTTCTGGGGTCTCAAAGAAAGCTTGTCATCCTCGATGGGAAGACAGGAGACTTGCTGCAGGAGATCGGCAACCTGCCCGAAGGCATTGCAGGCGGATGCTGGTCGCCTGACGGCACGTTCGTGATCGCGGCTGGTGGCAGGCTCTTCCGATGGGACACGGCCAAGTCTGCCGGAACTGAAATTGCCTCAGGACTGAACGGCGCTTACGGCGTTGCGTGCGACAGCGAGGGTTTCATCTATGTGTCAGTTCGTGAGCCAGACCATCAGGTTAAGGTTTTCGACCCGTCAGGGAAGCCGGCCAGTGAAATCGGCCGAAAAGGCGGGCGGCCGAATCACGGCAGGTTCGACGACCTGGCCATGAGGAATCCGGGCCGCATAGCGGTAGATTCGAACGGGCGGATATGGGTTCCCGAGGAAAACAACAATCCGAAACGCACCAGCGTGTGGGAACGAAATGGAAAGTTCGTGCGGGATTTCGTCGGCACCACATCCTATGCAGGAGCCGGAGCCATAAATCCGTATGATCCGGGCATGGGCTTTTCCGACAATACAGTTTACAAGCTCGACATTGAGACCGGCTCATGGAGGCCCGTTTATTCGCTGGGCAGCAGGGGAGATCCTGCTGACATATTTCCCTGTTATGTGGACAGCCGCATAAGGTGTGTGGTCGCAGAAGGGCGAACCTATGTTTACGCCACTGACACGGCGCGGGGAGCCGGCGAAGTGCACGTCATGATATGCGACAAGGGCGAGTGGCGTTCCGTGGCTCATATCGGCAGGGTGCCGGGGCCAAAGGAGGCGCGCGTCGAACAGTGGAAGAAATACGAGCATCCAGTGTTCCGGGATCACGACGGGCAGGCCTACATATGGTGCGATCGGAATGGCGACGCCCTCGTTCAGCCGGAGGAAATGGAGTTCGGTTCTCTTCCCGCGCGTTCCTACTACTGGGGTCAGTTGCCGTCTCCGGATGGGACGGTTTTCTATCCGGGCGAGGACGGTCAGTCAGTGGTCAGACTGCCGATAGTTGGTTGGACCGCGTGCGGCGCGCCGGAATACAGGATTTCCGCTGCCGTCGTGGTGCCGTTCAGGAACAAGATCGGCCCGGGAGGAAGCGGAGAGGGTATGATCATGGGAGGAAGCGGCGGGAGGGTTTACATGAACCGCTCACCTCTTGTGATCGTGGGCCCTGATGGCGAAATTCTCGGCACGTATCCCAGCAGGCACGTTTCGGTTCACGGTTCGCATACCGCCGGTGCGGCGCGCCCGGGATATCTGATCGGACCTTCCTCTGTGCTGGGAACAGCAGACTTCGGAGGGGAGATCGGAGAGGTGTTCGATCTCAACGGCAACCTCGGTGAAAATTATCTCTTCACATGGGACGGGCTGTGGATACAGTCGCTCTTCAAGGATGTGAGGGGCGGGTTCGAGACCCCCGTACAGGCTGTGCGAGGCATGCCGTTCGATGCAACCACAGCCGGCGGAGAAAGTTTCGGCGGCAACTTCTGCAGAACGGCGGACGGCAGGGTCTGGCTTGTTACGGGCGGCACGGACGCAAGGGTTCTGCAGGTGAGCGGGCTCGACACGATTCGGAGGTTCGAGGGCAGGCTGGAGTACACGGCCGAACAGTTCGCCGAGGCCGAACGCTTCGTCAGAAGACGCGCTGCCGAAACTGCGCCGAAACGGGAGTATATCCTGGCAAGGGCTTCGGTGGCGGCTGTGATTGACGGCAAGGCTGATGAGTGGAGGATTCTGGACGACAGTGCGGGTATGGCGGAAATCGCGGAAGGCACTGGTCAGCGCTTCGGCCGGGTCGAGGCCAGATATGACGAGAAAAACCTTTACGTTGCGTGGCGGGTATGGGCGCCGGCCGGCAGGATTCGCAACTCAGGCCAGGATTTCCGGATGCTGTTTAAGACCGGAGACGCAGTTGACCTGATGCTCGGACCTGCGGAGAGCCGGAGCGGGGAGGGGAATCTGCGGCTGCTTATCAGCGCAATGGAAGATCAACCGGTGGCAGTCCTCTACCGCAAGATCGTGCCGGGCACTGCGGAAAAGGATCGCATTCCCTTTTCGTCGCCCTGGCGGACGATCTGCTTCGACAGGGTCGAGCGGCAGGCAGATGTCCAGGTGGCCGCAGGCGCGCTGCCGGGTGGCTATTTTGTGGAAGCGGCTGTTCCGTGGAAGGTTCTTGGCATCCAGCCTGTCGGAGGATTGAAGCTTCGGGGAGACTTCGGCGTGCTGTCGGCAGACAAGGACGGCACAATGACTGTATCGAGAAAGTATTGGTCCAATCGCAGCACGGGTCTGGTGAACGATGTTCCCGGTGAGGCGGATCTTGCGCCGGAGCTGTGGGGAACGCTTGTTCTTGAATAGGGCCTCGGACAGGGATGAAGATCGTAGCCAGCGCCCTGCATTTCGCGTGGGATGATGTTGCCGGATGCCTCAGGCGTGCCAGAGAAGAAATGGGGCTGGATGGGGTAGAGTTTTCCTGGCACAGCTCTTTTCAGCGCGGACATTGCACGGCGCGGGACATGGATGAACTCGCCGCGCTGAAGGGGCAAGGCGCAGTCATCACTGCGCACGTATGGGGCGATCTTGCTTCTGCGGACGGAGAAGGCGTGTTTCGTGAGATGGCACAATGGCTGGACCTTGCCGAAAGGGTTGGCGCCGCGGAACTTGTATGCCATGGAGGAAGAGCGACTGACAGGCTGGCCGGAATGGAGAGGGTCAGGCGTATTCTCGAACGGCTCGAACGATTGTGCTCATCACGTGGAGTTTTCCTGAACGTGGAGAATCATTATCCTTACGAATACAGATCATGCTCGGAACTTCTGAGCGATTCCTGGGAGTTCGTGTCACTCCTGTCGGGCCTGGGCAAACACATCGGCTTTTGTCTCGACGCCGGCCATGCGAATATGGCCGGCAATATGCGGCTTCTCATTGCCTGCCTTGGTCCATGGCTTCGATACGTTCACATCGCGGACAATAGAGGCGTTGACGACGACCATCTGCCGTACGGATGCGGCACGGTTGACTGGCCTGGATTCTGGGACTCGCTGCGTAGAATCGGATTCGATGGCACAGTGTGCATGGAATTCCCGATTGATGCAGATTGCGGGATGGCGGCATTGAAGAAATGCTGCATGGATGCCATGCACTATGCTGCAGGTTTGCCGCAATCGTCACTTGTGTAGTTCGTAGAGGGCTTTCACCTCGTCTTCGGACAAGACGCGGTTGAAGATCATCACCTCGTCAATTCGGCCCTTGAACTGATGATCACCCGGCCGCATGCAGCCTATGCGGACAGGCTCAGTAACGTTGCGGACTACCGGAATCGAGGAGACAGTTTTGTAGCCGAAATCCAGGGCGCAGGGCGCTCCGTTGATGAAGGCCCGCATCTGGTGCTGGGGCAGGCTGCTGTCGTGCATCAGCACCACATGGGTCCATTCCATGCGACGTATTTTCCTGCCCTTCGCGAACCCGGCAATAAATTCTGTAGAGTCACTCCAGAAATAGCCATTCAGAAAGTCTTCGTCAGTAAGGAAGAGCTCAACGCTGCGCCAATTCTGTGCCGGAGCACCATGACTCTTGCTGATGATTGCAAAAGCCTCCTGATTCCCCTCAGGCCAGATCCATGCGGCCAGGGTGAAGTCAGATGTGAGTTGGAGGGAGGGCTGGTTGCCTGCGTCAATATAGTCGTCCGCTCCATCAAACATCATTGCGCCGCCGGCCTTTCCTGCGCCAGTGAACCTGGCGCCATGAACCGAGCCGTGGTTCTCTTTTCCGCTCTCGTCGCTCACCCTCTTGCCTTCGTCCCGGTCGAAGGAAAAGTACAGCACCAATCCCTTGCGCAGATGCTCCGGAAGCGCTTCGCCCGGAACTATCACCCGAAACTCGCGCAGGTATTCGGTTCCGATGGAGACCGGTCCGAACGACGTCTGCATATGGATGGTGTCAAGATTGATGACGCCGGTCAGTTTGTCTCCGTTGTTCAGGAAGATCGTGGCGATGCTACGATCCTCTCCAAGTCGCAGGCTTCGGATCTGCTTCACAGGGATATCCAATCTGGCGTAGGGGGTCTGCGCCGGCACAGATTCGAGTTTCGGACTGCCGACGATACGTGAACCATCGGTCAGTTCGAGTTGGAGCTGCAGGGATTGCCCAGCAGTGTTCGCGTCCGCAGCCAGGAGCCGTCCGCTCAGAAGTGCGGCTGCTATTATTGCCATAGATACCGGCGACTTCATTGGCAGGACCCCCATTTCCATGCCTGGACAGGTCAGTCAGTCGGCAATGCCTGACTCGCCGGGCGGTCATTTCTCAGATGCAAAATCTGACCTCAAGCACTGGAAAGAAAACTACGCCGGCAAGAAAGATTCGGCAAGCCCAGTTCGCAATGTCCGGTATCGCGGCCTATTCTTCAAACACCAGTGTGCCCCAATGGCGCGGTTCCATCTTGAGTTCGAATACGTCGTCATTCACAATGCCTGTGGCAGGGTTGCTCCAGGCTGTCCGCAAAGCCGTATCGCGGCCGCTTGAATCTCCATGAGTGACGTCGAAGTCCCCGGGCAATTCCAGGCCAGGTGCGGGTTTGAATTCCAGATCCGACAGCGGCACAGCCGCTTCGACAACGTATCGCTTTCCAGCCTCGTCAACAGCGACATGAAGGCGCGAGTCGCTGAGAATCCGAACGCATTCCATCGTGTATCCCTCTCGGACAACTCCTGAGTAGAAAGTCTTTGGCGCTTTTTCCCTTGCCTTTGCGCGATAAAGAACCGCCGTGGCCTGCCCCTGGAAATTCCCCAGAGAGAGCCGAAGGTCTCCCAACACAGCCTCTCCACGATTACGGTCTGACTGGGCATCTGTGCCAAGCTGGAAATCCACCGTGTCTCCTGATGTATACAGAAACTCGGGCGCAGAGGCGCCGTTGACCCATGGCGTTTCGTCGCGGACTTCCCAGCCGAGGTAAAGGCACTTATCGTCCCACATCGCGGCGGAACGGACAGCCGCGCTGTCCTGTTTCTTGTACTCGATGATGTCGGCGCCGGCAAAGTCCCGGCCAAGATCGCCTGTGAACGAAGGGGCGCCTCGACGAATGACCATGCGCCGCGGGCCCGCCGCGGCCTTGAGCAGAAGCGCCCGGCATTCTTCTGCCTTCGCGATGTCGTCGCCGGCGATTGCAAGCGTCCCGCCCGGCAGGGCCTTGACCGTGTCAAGGCCCACCACCTCGACATTCCAGAATCCCGTCTTGCCCGCCTGCAGATAGAGCCGGCCGTCCAGCGCGAACGTTATCGAACCGCCAAAATCCTCGCCGCCGAGACCTGGCGGCGCATTGTCGAGGATCGCGCCAGGCGCCGCAGTCTCCGGGAAACGGACTTTCATCGGGTCCCCCTGGAAAAGCCGCGTCAGATAGAATCCGTCCTCAGTCAGAATGTGCCACTCGCCAACATTCGACGTAATGACCCAGATATTGCCCACCGGCGAAGGAAGAGCTGCGCTCCCGCAGGGGCCGAATGATCCGCGTATCATTCCGACCTCGGGCGGACACGCCCTGTGAGAGCCATGAACGCCTACGAAATTGTCAGGATAGGTCCACAACTCCCGACCCGAGGCGATCTCGAAACACCGGAACCAGGATTGCGCGGTCCCGTACTCCCCGGCTTGAAGCACGAGGCGGCCGTCGGCTGAACCGAGCCCTGCCGCGGGCATGGTAACCGGGGCTGCCAGATCGTAGCGCGGCGCGCCGCATTTCGTGAATCCCAACACCTTATACTGGCGGTTATCCGCGTAGAAAGTCAGGTCAGGGGTCATGAACATGTACCAGCCGCTGAATCTGAGTTCTCCGCTTACGCTGCGAATTTCCTCGGCCTGCCGGGCCTGATCATCATTTTCATCCGCCCAAACCAGCGTTTCGGCCGCTTCCATACTGCTGCCATGAGCGCTGGACTGGGTCAGTTCGGTTCCATCCTTCGCCCTGTAATAGAACATTGTTCTCAGTCGGTATTCTCCATCGCCAATCCGCTCGAAGATGCGCACCGGGCCATTGTTGAACGCCCAATGACCCGCCACAGCCAGATAGATGCGGCCGTTGGATCCCACGCCGAATCGCGCGTTTTCCATTCCATCGCGAGTGATCACGCTTGTGCAGGCTCCACGCCCCGTCTGCGGATCCAGCCTCCACTCGCATCCCTGTCCGACCATCACGGCAGGATCGGCCGGGCAGATGGCCCCGCCCAGGGCTCCGTAGGAGGTCGGACCGAAAAACTCACGCAGAAACGCGCCTGCGCGCGCATCCCAGACCGATACACGTTTTGGCACCGCATCCGCTTCCATGACCCACAGTTGGCCGCGACCATCGAGAGTCATGCCCAGGATGAACCG
>Ga0129299_1003309_pt1 | contig 10538 bp, 6 predicted proteins | sample ConPoolayeCmetaG_FD_94477 | JGI IMG/M metagenome (GOLD analysis project Ga0129299, IMG submission 94477) | Hot spring microbial mat communities from California, USA to study Microbial Dark Matter (Phase II) - Cone Pool mat layer C metaG ... | reverse complement strand
GTTCCGGAATGTTGTCGTTAGTGAGATCTGCACCCAAGATCCACGCGATTTTGCGGTTGGGCACCTCGATCTCACCCAGGCGTTGTCCGTCGGCGTCGAGCAAGACCAGCGTACCTCGGTCGATGTTGGTACATAGCAGGCGTCGCCCTCCCTGGGAATCCGGCTCCAGCACGGCGATTCTGGAGACCTCGATCAACGACTTGTTTGCCCACAGACGCCTCCCGTCCAACGAGACCGCCTGCACGCCCGCAAGCCCCCAATAGCCCACGAGGATCGCCAGCGGGCCGCCGGGCCGGAGGCTGGCCAACTCTACGTCGGCTACTTCGCTGCGGGGCATGTCTTCGTCCTTCGGGAAAGTCAAAGAAAGCTCCAATTTCTCGTCCAGGACGTACAACTGCGGCAGCGTGGCGTTAAAGCCCACGAACACCCGCCGGCCCTCTGGCGTGGTCCCGGTACGCAGGGCGGCCAGCACGGTCTGGGGGGGCAGCTTCAGCGGTGTTCTCGCGACAAGACGGCCATCGGGGCCCAGCTCGACCACCTTGTTTCCCGCCTCCAGCACCAAGATGCGCGACTGCTCGGCGCCGTCCCGGAACACAAGGATGTTGCCCGGAACCTGCAACGGGCAGCTCCAAAGGCGCGTCCGCTTTAGCGTGGCCGGCTCGCTGGGCGGCGCGACAGGGCTGGCCAATTGGGCACCCGGCGGCGCGACGAACAGGTCAAGCTCGTTCCACTGTTCTACCAGCTTCATGTACTGTTTGGAAAACTGTTCGTACTGCTTTAGGGTCACTGCGGCAACGTCCTCGCCGTTGAGCAACGACCGGATCTTGGCCGCCAGCATGCTCGCTGTGCCCGGCTGCCCGCCCGTCTGAAAATGATGCACCGTGCCGTCCGGACCCAGAATCATCGACGTGGGCACCGCCACGATGCCCAGTTGCTGGCGCGAGTTGGTGGAATCGCGAGCGATGGGCAGGTCCACGTTCCACTGGTTGAAGGTCTCCTGAAGTTTCTTGTTCGCTACGCTGGAGTCGTCAATGCTCACCGCGAGGAAAACGACCTTGTCGTGGCCCTTATATTGCTGAAATATCTCCTGGATTTCGGGCAGCAACTCGCGGCAAGGCATGCAGAAAGTCGCCCAAAAATCCACCACGGCGATTTTCCCCGCAAGCGACTTGGGCGTGATCGACTGCCCCTGAAGGTCAACGAACTCGAAGTCGGCGACCGGCTTGCCCACTCTCTCCAAGTCCGGATTGGAAAACGACTTGCCCACCCTCGCCCCTGGCGGAACCTCGAATTGGAATGCCTTCGGGTCGACGTCCATGTCCAGTTGAGCAGCGACGTGGTCTGCAACAAGCGACAGCGCATGGACCGGCCCGCCAGCGATCGCCTGCTTCAGCGCCTCCGTGGGGTATTCCACGCGGCGCAAGACGTAATTGCCCTGGTCCACCCAGTAGACGGTATTTCCGTCGAAGCGGGTGGCCTGCACGCGATAGCACAAGCTATCGCCCAACTTCTCGGACGGGAGCAGCTCCAGCTTCTCTACGCGATATAGCAGCGTCTTCAGCGGGTCCTTAGCGAGCAACAGGATTAGCGGCGTGGGAAACAACGCCGAGGTCTGCGGCGGAGCGTCCGTCAAAGCATTCGTCAGAATCGCATCCACGCACAGCGAACCCATGGTCAACGCAGCGGGCGCCTCGCGCTGCATCACCTGATTCGGCAACTCCTTGATGTATGCCGAAAGCTGCTTGCCATCCGAGACCAGGATCCCCTGGTGCGATCGAAGCAGGATTTTGTTCGGCCGGACCATGGCCACGAGGAACTCTGACTTCGAGTCGAGCTTTTGCTCGCCTATCTGCCCCTGGAGAGCGATCTGGCCGCCGTCGGCATAACTGCGGGCTTGCTTGTAGGCGGCGACCATGGACTGCAAGACTGCTTGCGGCGTGATCTTGCTTCCAGGCGCAGAGGGGACCGCCTCGGCTCCGCCCGAGACCGCTTTGCCCGGCGAGACTTCCTCACCGGCGAGTTGCCCTGCCGGCCCAGAAAACGGGGCTTGTTGCTGCTGAGGGGGTTGGCCGGGAACAGTCCGGGACGTAGCCCCGTCGGGCGGCGACTTGGAACCACAACCCAACCAAAGCGTGGTCAACAAGCCCAGCCAGGCCGTTGCCAAGCAACGTAGCACAAAGTGATCTCCCAGCGGCCGAAGTACTCCGTGATGCATCGATCGATCCTTACAATCGTGGGCGTTTGGCGCAAGCCGGGCATGGTGCCGACTCGCAACAGTGGCCATCGATAACGTTGCATTATTGGCCAACCGGGCGAATCGGTAAAGCTCGACTTCTTGACCACCATGGCCATGGGGTCATAAGATGACCTGGAGAATCCCAGAGGTTTCGCCGGATCGCCCTATTTTCGTAGTTTTACGGCATGTCTTCGATCGTCCGCTTTGGGACCGACTCGGCTGTCGAGCTGGAGTTCGCCGACGGCGCGCTGGTGGCGGAGTGCGGTGTGCCCCGCGCCAGGGCTTTGGACGCCCCTGCGCAAGCAGTCGCCCGCGCGCTGGCCGAACCGCTCGACTACCCGCCGCTGGGGAAAAGTACAACTCCAGGCGACCGTGTGGTTGTGGTATTGGGGCATGATGTGCCTCAAGCTGCGGAAGTGGTCGGCGGGCTGATCCGCTACCTGGCCGACAATGGCGTAGCACCCGACGGAATAGGTGTGCTTCGGAGCGGAGGCGATCTGGAGGCGGGCGGTGCGGAGCTGCTTCGTGAGTTGCCCCCGGACTGGCAGCAGCGGATCGCGCTATTGATCCACGATCCGGCCGACCGGGGCCGATTGGCCTATCTGGCCGCGACGTCCGCAGGCGAACCTATCCTCCTGAACCGAGCGATCATCGACGCTGACGTAGTTCTGCCCGTGGGGTGCGCCGGTCCGCGGAGTGGGCCGGGTCGGTTCAGCGTCCACGGCTTGATTTACCCGGCCTTTTCGGACGAGCAGACCCTGTTGCGATTTCGCGCGGCGCAACCGGTGGAGGCGGCTGGTGGCCCGCGAAGGCGCGTGATCGAAGAAGTCAACGAGGTCGGATGGCTGCTGGGCGTCACGTTCGCCGTTCAAGTCGTGCCCGGACCAGGAGACCGCATTCTTCACGTGCTCGCCGGCGAGGTGGAAGCTGTGGCACGGCGCAGTCGGGAGCTGTACCGGCAAGCGTGGAGCTGGAGCGTGCCGCGCCGGGCGAGTCTCGTGCTGGCGACCATGGAAGGAGGCTTTGGGCAGCAGACCTGGCACAATTTCGCCCAGTGCGTGGCGGCGGCTGTTCCCCTAGTCGAAGAAGGGGGCGCTATCGCCGTGTGCTCGTCTTTGAGTGCCGAGCCTGGCCCCGGCATCCGGCGGCTGGTAGGAGCACGCTCTCGCCAGGCCGCCTTGCGCCAAGTGCAAAAAGAAAAGCTGGAAGATGCGCGCCAGGCAGCGCAGCTTGCCCAGGCACTCGAGTGGGCGAGGGTCTATCTTCTCAGCGGCCTGGACCACGAGCTGCTCGAGGAATTGGAGATCGCGCCCATCGCCGATGCCGCCGAACTGGCCCGCCTCGTAGCCCGCCACGAAACCTGTATCTTGCTGGCCAACGCGCACCTGAGCATGGTGAGCGTTGCAGCCGAGGACTAGCAGCCGGATGACCGGAGTTGCGCAGCAAATCGCCGATAACCTTCGGGCAGTCCGCCAACGGATTGCCGAGGCCGCAGCGCGCAGCGGCCGGTCGGTCGAGCAGGTCCGACTCGTGGCTGTCACCAAGACGGTCGGCTTGGAAGAGATCCGCGCGCTGGTAGGCGCGGGTTGCCAGGAGCTGGGCGAGAGCAGGCCTCAGCAGCTCTGGGAAAAGGCGGCCGCGCTTGAGGACTTACGGATCCATTGGCACATGGTCGGACCGTTGCAGCGCAATAAAGTCCGCCGCACCCTCGAAGTGGCTGAAATGATCCAGTCGGCTGACTCGCTGCGCCTGATCCGCGCCATCGATCGGATTGCCGGGGAACTGGGCCGCCTTCTGCCGATCCTGATCGAGGTCAACGTCTCCCGCGAGCCCGCCAAACACGGCTTTCACCCGGATCTGCTCGAACCGTCCCTGCTCGAAGTAGCTAGTTGCCGCCACGTGGAGGTGCGTGGGTTGATGTGCATGGCGAGTTTGGAAGGAGGTCTGGACGCCGCGCGCCGCGATTTCGCGGCTTTGCGCAACCTGCGCGATCGGCTCCGAAACCGCTGTCCGGAAGGAATCGCGTTGGAGGAACTCTCGATGGGCATGAGCGGCGACTACGAGGTGGCCATCGAAGAGGGCGCGACGATCGTGCGGATCGGGTCGGCCTTGTTCGAAGGGATCAGCCGGTGATCGCGCTCCAACCACACGCCGAGGGCACGGTCCTGCCCGTCCGTGCCCAGCCTGGCGCCCGGCGCAACGGAATCTGGGGCGAACAGGCGGGCATGCTGAGAGTCTGCGTGACCCAACCCGCCGAAAAAGGCAAGGCCAACAGGGCCCTGGTGGAGCTGCTGTGCCGAAGCCTCTCTCTCCGCAAGTCCCAGGTCGAGTTGATCGCCGGACACACCAGCCTGCAAAAGCGACTTTTGATTCGCGGCGTTTCGCCGGAGTGCCTCCAAGAGCGAATCGCCCAGTTGCTCGAAGGCCGTTGAACTCCCCGACGGCGGAAAGGATAATAGCAGCGCTTGAGACGCGAAGGGCCTCGATTGCCGCCTGAAACGTGAGGACTATCCATGGACATTCAGTGTCGCTGCACGTCTTGCGGTGCGACGCTGTTGATTGACCAGCAATACATTGGCTGCCTGATCCAGTGTCCGCTCTGTTCTGGGCAGTTCGTTCTTGGCGAACAGATAGCCAGGGCGGCGCCGGCCCCAACGCCTCAAGCGCCCGCGGCGCCGCCGGCTTCGCCTGGCGCGGCAGCCGGACTGCCACCAGCCACACAGCCGGCCCAGGCACCTGCTTGGGCTCCGCAGACTCTTCCGCAGTCTGCGGCACCTCAGACTCCGCCGCAGTCTGCGGGACCTCAGACTCCGCTGTCGGAACTTGCTGCGCCATCTGCTGCGCCGCCTCAGCCGATGGCTTTTCCGTCGGCGCCGGCTGCTCAGTGGACCGCGCCTGGCCCACAAGTTGCGCCACCCTCGATGCCGCCTCCAGGGCCGGCCCCAACGTTTGCACCCGCCCAGGCTCCCGCAGCTCCAGCCGCCCACCAAGGTCCACCCGCGGCGCCGCAGAGTCCATTTGCGCCCGGGCAGGGGCCGTCTGCGCCGCCTTCACCTGGAGCGTATGCACCACCGCAGGCCCCGGCGCCATCTATGGGGTCTCAAGGGTTGGCCCCGACGTTTACGGCCGGTCAGGCTCCGGCGGCGTACGCGCCACCTGCGGCTCTGCCTGCGACGTTTGCGGCGCCACAGGCCCCGCCACCCTCGATGACACCTGGAGGACAACCTTCGACGTTTGCAGCGCCGGAAACGGCGACTCCGCCTGGGGCGGCCTACCCGCCGTCGGCCGCATTCGAGTTTGCACCTCCATCCCAACCCATGCCGGCCGAGATGCCGCCCGCGTATCCAATATCCCAGACACCTTCTGCGGCACCCCCAACCACAGGTCCTTCCGCATCCCAACCGGTGGGCCCTTTGGGATTCCAGCCGGCAGGTCCGGCCGTGGCTCCAATGGCACCGCCGGCTGTGCCCGAGGGCCCCGCGCCTCGGCCCGGCACGGCAGAACCTATTGCGGCGCCAGCCGGGGTTTCGCCGAATGCCGCCTACCAGCCGGCGGCGGCTCCGCCGGCTGCTGGTTCGGCGGCCGAGGAAGACCGATCGTCGGCGCCAGCGATGGAGCCGGCTCCGGAGTCCGCACCCGCCCGCGGCAAGCAATGCCCTGAATGCGGGACCCAATTGCCTCCCGGGGCCAGCCAGTGCCCGAACTGCGGCTACGACGTCGACTTAGTTACGCTCGGCGTCGGGGACAAGCTGCCTGCGTTCGTCGACGCGCATGTGCGACGCGCGAAGGTTCGCGGCGTCAAGGTCCCGCCAGCCACCACGCGCAAACGAAAGCGGACGTTCATGATCGCCGTCACTACCGTCACGGTGCTGATTGTAGTCGGACTGTGCGTGGGCTGGGCGTATTGGGCCGGCTCGGGAACTCAGACGAAGGGCGGAAGCACTGTCGCTGCCGAACAAGGTTTCGTGCTCTTCGATTGGCCTCAGTTGTACCGGTCCTCCTTCGTAAAGCTCTATGTGGACGGGAAACAGATGAAGGTCCCGGAGGAGGGACAAATAGGGGGGCCGCTTGCGCCCGGCAAACACCACATCAAGTTGGACAGTGGGCTGGATGAGCCGCTCGAGCAAACCGTGGACCTCAAAGCAGGAGAGACCGTCGTATTGAAGGTCCGATACGACGATCAACGCAGGTTGAGGCTTGAAGGACCGCCCTCTGCCCCGGCGACCCCAGAGGCAAAACCCCCAGCCGACACCCAAGCCCCTCAGCGCCAACAGCCAAAACCAGCCGCGACCAGCCAGACCGCTGAGTCGAAACAGACCAAAGCCGCCCCTGCACCAAGACAAGCTGCCCCGGCCGAAGCGCCAAAGCCGACGGCGAAACCCGCTGGCCAAACGGCCAAACCGGCTGCCGCCGCGCCGAAAGGAAAGTGAGCTTTCAGCGGGCAAGAAAGCCGGGAGAAAAGACAGACGGCAATAGCTCGTCCATGGAACTCCGTGGGCCGAGCCGCCGAGCTTCTTTTCTAAAGTTGCGCCAAACTCCAAATAGAGTGCGACATTCCAATGAGACGCCAAAACGCCTCGGCAAACGGAAACGTTGGGCCTACTGTCGATCTTTCACGCTCACCGTTCCCCACCTTTTAGGCTCGCCCGACCTGTGTCGCCTCTACAGCGCGTCGCACGTCATTCGCTTTGGTCGGCCTGATTCGCTTTAGTCGGCCGGGACGTGTCTGCCTATAAGCTTGTCGGACCGTGCCCCCACCAATTGCCCCCGGGGGTGAACATTCGGTCAACCCGTGTACGTGTGCTGCAAGTGTTTTTCTGCAAACGAGTTAAAGACAGGTTTCTCCACTTGATGCAAAATCCCCATTCCGCAACGTAGAAGTATATTTGCGGCTCGGGTCTAAAGAACACGGGAAAACCGAGTGTTTAGCGTCTAAGGACTTCATAATCCGCCTGAGCCAGAGTGAGGCATTTGTGCTCACGAAAATGGCGCGTTTTTGTTAGCGCACGGCATAATCTCCCGCTGATTCGCCAGTTGCGGATTGCGGCCCAAGGGCGATCCCCTCTCTAGAGTGGAACGAACTTGCTTGGGCTCGATTGGCGGGATAGCATACCCAGTGGGTACAGTCAGCGCAACTGGCGGCTCTCCCTGCCCCCAAGCCAGGTCATCTCTGGCCACTTGCCGTGAACAATCAAATCGACGACAGCTTCCGCCTCCTTGCCGCCGAGCAGCTACGCAAACAGGCGCGGCAACTGTTTGCGCAGCTTAAGGGGATCCGCCAAGCCGAAGACATTGAGTATGTGCATCGCGCCCGCGTCGCCACTCGGCGGCTTCGGGCTGGGCTGCGGATGTTTGACGGCTGCTTCGGCGCAAAACGGCTGAAACGCTGGGCCAAGGCGATTCGCCGTCTCACCAGCGACTTGGGCGAGGCGCGGGACAAGGACGTCCAGGTCGCTTTCGTGCGCAGCGTTCTAGATCACCGCCCGAAGAAGGCTTACCTGCCGGGCATCGTGCGGGTGCTGGTGCACTTGGAACGCCAGCGCGAGGCTTTGCAGCCGGCGGTGCTTAAAGCCATCAAACGCCTTCGCAAAAGCCGAACACTTGCTGGTCTGATGGCCGATACGAAGCGGTTGGCCAAGCAGTTGCGAAGCCGCGGGGTGACGGTGGTCAGCCAGACCGCGCTGAGCCGGGTCCGCCAGCAGATCCTCGCCCGGCTCGCTGATCTCCGCGCCTTGGAGCACACTCTAGCAGATCGCCGCAACGTGGCCGGGCATCACGCCCTGCGGATCGCCGCCAAGCGCCTCCGCTATGCGGTGGAGATCAGCCGGCCTATCTATAGCAGCCATATCGACGCGCCCCTGGCAACGCTAAAGCAGATTCAATCTCTCCTGGGCGAGATCCACGACTGCGACGTGTGGGTGGCAAACTTGGAAGCTTACTGCCAACGGGAGCAGAAGCGCATTCGCCGGCGGTACGGCCATGCCGGTCCCATGGATCGTCTGAGAGTCGGCATCGAGTACCTGCGACGAGATCGCCAGACCCAACGAGACCGGTGTTTCGAGAAGTTGGTACGCTACTGGCACGAGTTGACCGAGCAAGGTTTTTGGCATACGCTGAGGCACACTGTTAGCATGGATCCTGAGCGTGGGGCACAGGTGCACGGCGTGGAAGCTTCCGCTGACAAGGCTCCGGCCCCCCAGCCCGGCGGCTGCGAAGTCGGGTTTCCGGCCTTGGGCCATGCGGGCTCCGACGGGGATTCGCGGGCCGGGCGCGCTGCGCGTTCGCCCCAGGCGTCCGCAAGCACCTGCGGGCCGGTCGTTGGAAAGCGGGAAGGAACCTGATGTCCGATAACGTCACTGCGGAATCCTCGTGCTCGCCGAAGCTTGTCGCCGCCATCGACGTCGGAGCAAACTCGGTCCGCATGGTCATCGCGCAGGTCCTGCCCGGCGCGGAGATCGAAGTCCTGGAGCGACTGCAGCAGCCGGTGCGGCTGGGGCAGGACACCTTCCGCCAGGGCCGATTAGGCGCCCACAGCATGCGCGCCGCCGTGGCCATTCTTCGCGACTACCGGCGCATGCTCGACTTATACCAGGTGGAGCGGATCCGTGCGGTGGCAACAAGCGCGGTCCGAGAAGCATCCAACGCAGATACTTTTCTCGACCGGGTCCTGATGGCCACCGGGCTGAACGTGGAGGTGATCGCCACCAGCGAGGAGAGCCGGCTGACCGTTTCAGCGGTGCTGGAGGCTTTGGAAGCCGCCTCCAAAGCGGGTTTTGACGTGAACCACCAGGAGACGCTGATCGTCGACGTCGGCGGCGGCAGCACCCTGCTGAGCGTGTTGCAGCGCGGAGAGATCGCCAACTCGTTGAGTCTCCGACTCGGGTCGATCCGTCTTCAGGAGGTATTCGCCACCAGCGAGGAGTCGCCCGAGCGCTCCGCCGAGCTGCTCCGCCATCACATCGCCAACGCGATAGCGTCGATCAAGGGAGCGCTGCCGCTGAGGAACATCCGGGCGTTCGTGGCCGTCGGCGGCGATGCCCGGTTTGCTGCTCGCGAGGTCGGCAAGCCCACCGCTTGTTCCGATCTGTACGTGGTCCCGCGCGCAGAGTTCAACAAGCTTGTGCGGCGGTGCGAGCGGCACACGACCGAGGAGTTGGCCCGCCGTCACGCGTTGCCCTTCGCCGAGGCGGAGACGCTTAACCCTGCCTTGCTGGTCTACCAGGGGTTGCTGCACCACACTCGGGCCAAAGAAATGATTGTTTCGCAAGTCTCCATGCGTGACGGGCTATTGCGGGAATTGGCTAGGCGTCTGACGGGTAGCCAAGATCAGACTTTGGCTGAAAGCGTAATCCATTCCGCGACAGCGTTGGCGGCCAGGTACCGGGTGAGCATGAAACATGCCAAGATCGTGGCCGAACTGGCAGTCCGCTTGTTCGACGAACTCCAGTCGGAGCATGGCCTGGGGCCGCGGTACCGACTGCTTCTGCGTGTGGCGGGTTTGCTTCACGAGGTGGGCCGGTTTGTCAGCAGCCAAGCGCACCACAAGCACAGCTACTACCTGATCAACAACTCGGAGCTGTTCGGGCTGAACCGGGGCGACATCAACCTGCTGGCCCACGTCGCCCGCTACCACCGCCGCAGCGGCCCCAAACCCTCTCACATCGACTACATGTCGCTGCCCCGCGAGTCCCGCGTGATCGTCAGCAAGCTGGCCGCCTTGCTGCGCGTCGCCGACGCCATGGCGCGCGGCCAGATCAAGCGCAAAGAAGGCCTGCTGTTCCAGCGCCGAGGCGACGAGCTGATAATCCTGGTGCCGGGCAAGGACGACCTGATTCTCGAACAGCGTGCGCTGGCCGCCAAGGGCGACTTGTTCGAAGAGATCTACGGCATGAAGGTACGGTTGGAACATCTCTGACCGGGGTGCGGCAGCAATGCCCAAACACGACTTCAAATCCCCCCAACTCTACTTCAATCGCGAGCTGAGCTGGCTGGAGTTCAACGACCGTGTAATGCAAGAGGGGCTCTCGGACGAAGTGCCTTTGCTGGAACGGCTGAGATTCTTGGCCATTGTCAGCTCCAACTTGGACGAGTTTTTCATGATCCGCGTGGCCGGGCTGATGCAGCAACGTTCTGCCGGCGTGCGGCGGCGGGACATTGCCGGCATGTCGCCCAGCCAGCAGCTCGAAGCGATCAGCCGGCGTGCGCATCGCATGGCGCGCGAGCAAGCGGCCGGGATCCGCCAAGCCCTGCACCAGCTCGCCCGGCACGGCATTCGCATCCTCGAGCCCGCCCAGTGGACGCC
>Ga0129299_1003308_pt1 | contig 10539 bp, 5 predicted proteins | sample ConPoolayeCmetaG_FD_94477 | JGI IMG/M metagenome (GOLD analysis project Ga0129299, IMG submission 94477) | Hot spring microbial mat communities from California, USA to study Microbial Dark Matter (Phase II) - Cone Pool mat layer C metaG ... | reverse complement strand
TCCACGGACTGATCGTCGAAAACTTCGGTGACGCGCCGTTCTTTGCCACGTCGGTGGAACGGCACACGCTGGCCGCGATGGCGGTCATCGTGGCGGACGTGTGCCAAGTGGTCTCCCTCCCCGTCGGCGTCAACGTCCTGCGAAACGACGCCCGCAGCGCCGTGGCCATCGCCGCCGTGACCGGCGCCGCGTTCATCCGTGTGAACGTCCACACGGGCGTCTATGCAACGGATCAGGGCGTCATCGAAGGGCAGGCCGCCCAAACCCTTCGCTATCTCCGAAGTCTATCGGCCGGGGTGGCGGTCTTCGCCGATGTCCACGTCAAACACGCCGCGCCCCTGCACGGGGGCGATCCGGCCATCGCGGCGGAGGAGACCGCCTACCGGGGTCTGGCCGATGCGCTGATCGTCACGGGTGCGACCACCGGACGTCCCCCGTCGCTCGACGATGTCCGGGTGGTCAGGGCGGCCGTGCCGGACCGGCCCGTACTGGTCGGGAGCGGCGTCACCCCCGAGAACGCCGCCGCGTTCTGGAATGGCGCGGACGGAATGATCGTCGGGTCGTATCTCAAACAGGACGGCGTCGCGGCCAACCCCCTTGATCCGGAACGGATCCGGCGGTTCGCTCGCGTGATCAAGCCCTGAGGCGGCCTTGGGTTGAACGTCCGGGTGATCCCTCCGCACCGAGGCTACTGTCCAAGAACCGCCCCGCCGACGGTGTCGATCGGCCCGGTGTATCCCGGCCCCCCGGCAGCGACGTACCCGTGGCTGGCCCCGGAAGCGTCCGGACTGACCCAGAAGGCGTAGAGTCGCCCGTGGGTCAGATGGAACCGGAAGCGCACCGGTTTGCCGGCCAGCTCCGACAGGTCCTGTGCACCGGACCATCGCACCGGCTGAAGCGTCTTGTCGGCGCGGATCGGCTGACACGTCTCGCGGGAGAACGCGGGAATAATCTGGCCATTGGCATCCAGCGCCTCGACGCGGAGCTCGCCGTCCTTCGTGTCGGCGTTGACGAACAGGTGCTTGCCGCGGAAACGGACCACCCGGGTCGTGAGGGTTCCCGTCGTCTCACCGGCGTCCATGGAGGCGAATCCGTCGCGACGAAGTATCCCCAGCGAGGTGGTACTCACGCCGGAGCTTCTCGAACCGCGCTCACCTGCCCGAGTGCTGACGTAGAAGTAGAGCTTGTCGCCGACGATCAGACAACAGCCGCCGGCCGACTGAATGTTCGCCCAGTTGTAGTCGCCGTATCGCTCCGAGACACCGAGGAACGGCGGCCGGTGAACCGGTCGATGCCAGTGGAACCCGTCGCGGCTGAAACCGATGCACAGTTCGTTCGGCTTGGCGCGGTCGTTCGGCTGCCCGTACCAGATGCTGAACAGGCCGATCATCAGGCTCTCGTAGGCCACGCAGTCGAGGTTGTACAGCTCCGGCGGCGTCTTCAGGTCGGGGCGCTGCGGGTCGAGCGCGTCGGCGCCGACCCAAAACGGAGCCTGACCGGCCTCCCATTTCGCCGCGGTCAGGACGTCCGGATGTTCCGAGTAGCGACGAAATCGGCCGATCGACTTGGGATCGTAGTCGCGGATGCCGTAGACCCAGACTTTGCGGAACGGGTTGTAGAAGACCGTCGTGCGGTCGCCGCAGGGTCCGCTTTCCGCCACGGGCTTTCCCCAGTGGATACCGTCCGCCGAGAAGTACACCGACATTCGTCCCTTGCCGGGGTAGAGAAAACTGAATAACTTGTATCGACGATTGGGGTCGTTCTCCTCCAGGTCCAGCCACACGGTGGTCGAGTCGCGAGAGGAGGTCTCAACCAGATTGGTCCCCGCCCGGACATTGAGCTCGGGTTTGTTCCAGTGGAGGCCGTTCGCGGAGGTCGCATAGGCGGTCCCGCGGACGTAGCCGGCCATGTACCACATCTTGAACTGCTTGTCCTGCGGGTCCCACCAGACGCCGTCGCTGAAGACCATCGCCGTCGGAGAGGCCCCTTCGTGTTCCCACGGCTTGTCCGGTTTGAGAACGGGGTGGCCCGGATGGTATTGGGCGGTGTGATAGGTTCGCTTCAGCGTCGTCTGCTCGACGAGAAAATCGTCGACGAACAGTTGCCGGCCCACATCAATGGGGATGACCTCCGGCACGGAGGTCAGGTAGGGCACCGGCATCGGTTCGCGGCTGATGGGCCGATCACGCGGCGGCCACACCTCCGGCAAGCGGATTCCGTTGAAGAGTATTCGTTGCGTGGCGGGGGCACCGCCTTCCTCGGCCGTCGCGGCGGAAACGGTCACCACCCCACTGACCACCCCAACCAACCACCACCGCGGGCACCGGAGATACAGGGCTCGGGTCATCACTCGGCTCCTTCGACGTGCTCCAACACAGGGGGACCACCGACACCTGATGGATTCACGGGCGAGATGCCCCTGCCACGTGCAGGGCTATTCCACCTTCTGCGTCTCTGCCACCCGACGTGCAGCGCGGACCTGTCCTTGCGGCGTCCTCGATCTATATCGTGGCCAGCGCGTCGATCACGTTGCTTCGGCTGGCCCGGTGAGCCGGCCACAAACCGGCCACCAGACAGACGCCCATCGTCAACCCGACCGTGCCCAAAACCCAATCCCATGGGACGGCCAACTCCGGTCGGAAACCCCACATCCGCTCCGTGAAGACATTCGAGGCGTGGGCGAGCTGGAGTCCCAGCGGCAGCCCGATCGCTCCACTGAGCAGTCCGAGCACCAGCGCCTCGCCGATGACCATCCGCTGAATCTGGAACTCCGTGGTCCCGACAGCCCGGAGCAACGCCAGTTCGCGCGTGCGGCTGGCGATGTTGCTCATCATCAGGTTCAGCACCCCGATGCCGGCGATGACCAGGAAGAACGCGGGGATCAGCGTCAGAATGTGGGTCATCGTGCGGATCTCGTTGTCGATTCGTTTCTTGAGCTCCCGAATCGACCCGCTCCATGCGAAGGTATTGCCGATGGCCTTCTTGACTTCGGTCAGTACGGTCATCTCGCGATACCGTTGCCATTTGTCTTGGCGGTTCAACTGACCGATGGGCAAACCGAACTCCAGTTCGCCCTCGGAGGCCTCCGGCATCTTGTAGTTCTCGGGGAAGTCCGGAGGGACCGGTTCCGGCGGCAGGTCGAAGTTGAGCAGGAACATCTTGACCCCCCCGATGCCGAAGTACCGCTTGGCGTCTTCGATCGTGCCCACGACCGATCCCACGCAGGCGACCTGCAATTCGGCGTCGGCCTCGAAGAAACTCGCGGCGATCTCGATGGCGGTGCTCGTCACCACCCCCGCCACGGTGAAGTGACGGGCCAGCCCCTCGACGCGGATCAGGACGCGGTCGCCCAGATGGGCCTTGTAGGCATTGGCAAAGTCCTGTGCGACCAGAATGTGCCCACCGCGGCGGAGTTTGGCCAAGGCGTCCTCCAGATTCCCCTCGATGAACTGGAGCTTCACCACGTCGGGCCAGCTATTCGGATCCGCCGTGACAAACCGGCTCAGGGTCGTGAAATACTTGCGCCAGTCGGTGTACGGTTCCCCGATCTGGCAGCGAAACTCGCTGAATGCCGATATTTCCTTCACCCCGGGTACCTTGCGCGCCGCATCGACCGCCTCGGTCGGTAGGGCGTCCCAGCTCCAAACGTACGCCTCCGGAAACTCCTGCGGAAACCGCCACCCGTGGATCACGCTCTCGGCGTGGACGACCAACGCGACCATCAACGCCAACCCGACCATCAACCCGCAACAAATGCCCGCGCTCCGCCAGGGCACCTGGGCGACCTGATCCCGCATCAAACGCGGGCGGATCCGCATGAGCACCGCGATGCCCGCCAACATCCATTGCCCCGCCACAATGACCACCCCGGGGGCCATCACCGCGTACCCGACGAACGCCAACAAGATGCTGAACGAACTGGCCCATGGGAACCATTGGTTCTCCAGCGGGAACCTACGGATGACCTCCACCTGTTGGGCGATCATCAGGAGACCCGCCATGGCCGCGATCCCTTCCACCCACCGACTGTGTTTCTTCGCGCGGGGACGGGACGCCTCGAGCGGTGAGACGAGCAGGGCCTTCGGTGCCGGCCAGACCAATGCCCCCATGATCGTCGCCACCGCACCGGACAGAATACCCATGACGATGCCCGGCCGGCTGATCGCCAGCGACTCGATCGAGAAGAATTCCGGCAGCCATCGCACCGTCACCACCGTCAGACCCATTCCGATCGGGATGCCCAGAAGGATGCCCGTCACGCCCATCGGAAGGACTTCCAGAAGGATCAGCCAGACCAACTGCAACCGGGTCAACCCGACACAACGCATCAACCCGATTTGCGCGATCCGTTCCATCACCCCCACCGTCAGCGTCGTCAGAATGACAAAGAAGCTCGTGAGCAGCGCGCACCCGCTGATGCGCAGGAGGATCTGTTGGAAGTGCTCTTGGGCGGCCTGCATTTGTTCGAGGCGGGCCTCGGCCGAGGCCACTTCGGTGCCCGGCATCCGCCGGTGGACGAGGTCGGAGATTACCTGCTGGGCCCGACGGATCGATGGGACCGACCCATCCTTCAGAATGATATCAATGTTCGTCACTTTGAAGGACGAGCTGGTCAACTTCTGAAGGGTGTCGATCGGCATGTGGATGGCCCCGTACTGGAACTTGCCGATCCGTCGCTTGTGGATGATCCCGACGACCTCGAGCGACTGCGGGGGAGCATCCGCCTTCTGAAGGTAGAGCAGAAATCGGTCGCCGACCCGCACGTCCATCCGCTCGGCCAGCCCGCTCTCGAGTACCGTGTGGAACGTGTCGCCGGGTTGCAGGTAGCGACCGGCGGTGACCCGCGGACTCCGGATCTTGAGCTCGTTCTCCGGGTCCACGCCGAACACCTCGATCCGGAGGGGCTCGGCCTGTTTGCCCTCGGCGGCGTTGGGGTCGGCGAGCTGTTTGCATCCCTTCATCGTGGGGTGGCGGAGCACGGCGGCCACTTCGGCCACCTCCGGGAGCCGGCGGATATCCGCGACGCACTCCACCGGAACCCATCCCCACTTGCCCAAGGGGGACCGAACGTAAACGTGACTCCGACCGACCCACCCGTACACCAGGTCGGTGACCCATTGACGGGCGGACTCATAGCAGCTCGATATCCACACGACGACCGCCACCCCGAGCGCGATCGCCAACACCGCCCCCGCCGTTCGCCCGGGGCGCTGTCGCCACGTGCGAAATGTCAACTGATGCCAGGACCGCATGATTCCCCGTCGGACGACCCGACCTCGGTCGCCCCCTTCCGGACCTCCGCGCGGTCCGGAGCCTCGGCGCTGAGGCGAAGGTACTCACGTGCGACCCGTTCCGTTTCCGCTCGTCCCTCGGACTCGATCATCCCCACGAACTTGCCGTCCCGGAGCACATGGACCCGATCGGCGTACGACGCCCCGGCCGCCTCATGGGTCACCATCAACACCGTCGTCCCGCGCTCTCGGCTGAGGCGGTGGAGCAGTTGCCAAATCTTCAAGGCCATGCTCGAGTCCAAATTCCCCGTGGGCTCATCCGCCAGGACCACGGCCGGGTCGTTCATGAGCGCCCGTCCGATGGCCACCCGTTGCTGTTCCCCACCGGACATCGCGTCGGGACGGTGATTGGCCCGGTGTTCCAAACCGAGCAGCGTCAGCATCTGTTCGGTCTTGGTTCGAATCTCCCGGGTCGGTGCGCGGTCCACCAGGAGCGGCAGGGCGAGGTTCTCACGGGCCGTCAGTGTCGGAAGGAGGTTGTACGCCTGAAAGACCACGCCGAGTCGCCGTCGGCGGAACACCGTTCTCTGGTGGTCGCTCATCCGGGTGATGTCGTGACCCTCGATGAGGATACGGCCTTCGTCCGGCAGGTCGAGCCCCCCGGTCAGGTGCAGCAACGTGCTCTTGCCGCTTCCGCTGGCGCCCATGATGGCGACGAACTGCCCGGACTGGACATCCAGGCTGACCCCGCGCAACGCCCGAACCGGTTCACCCCCCGTATGGAAGCTCTTGTGCAAATCCCGGATCTCGACGATTGTGCCCATGGACCTGTCCCGCTTCGATGAGCTGAATGGCCGCCCCGCCGACGGATGCCCGCTCGACCCGTACGCGCTCCGGGCAATCCAGCCGGTTCGACGGATACCGCCGGCCGGGCGGGGCGGGTCGGCAAGAGCCTACCCGCTAACCCGATGCCGATCAACACAATTGATTCTCGCACCTCGTTCAAAAAACGGGGACTGAAAAACGGGAACCGGCTCCGGGCCGACCGCTGACCCGCCACGGCGGAAACGCGCTCCAACGAGGTGCCTGTTCCCGTTCTTGAGCCAGGCCGGGTCTCGAAACCCGAGGTATAACACCATCTCGATCGTCGCAGGCTTGCCGCGCCCGGTCGTTTTCTTGACGACCTGGCAAGCAAGACGGTACCGTGACCATCGGAACGGGCGAGGAATACCCCCGATGAAATTCACCAAGATGCACGGTCTGGGCAACGACTACGTCTACGTGAACTGCTTTCAGGAGCACGTCGCGGACCCGGCCGGTTTGGCCCGAATCCTCAGCGACCGCCACACGGGCGTGGGCGCCGACGGACTGATTCTGATCAAGCCGTCCGAGCAAGCCGACGTCCGCATGGAGATCTACAACGCCGACGGAAGCCGCGCTCAAATGTGCGGCAACGGGATTCGGTGTGTGGCGAAGTACGCCTTCGAGCACGGTCTGGTCCCCAGATCCGCCGATGGCCATGGGGCGGCGGTCGGGGAGGACGTTCAAGCCGTGTTGGAGCGGACCCGGCAGGCCGGTCGGACGCCGGCTGCCGGCTGGACCACCGAAACGAATTGGGAGGCCGGACAAACCATCCCATTGACCGTTCAGACCGACGCCGGAGTCAAGGTCCTGGGTCTGTTCGTCGTGGATGGACGGGTCCGGTTGGTCTGCGTGAATATGGGGCGACCCTCGCTGCGTCCCGCCGACTTGCCGTCCACCCTGGAACAAGAGCGGATCGTGGACTGCCCGGTGAGCATTCGCGGTCAACCCGTCGTCATGACGTGCGTTTCGGTCGGCAACCCCCACGCCGTCATCTTCGTGGACGAGGTCCGCTCGGTCGATCTGGTCCGCCGGGGTCCGGCGATTGAAAACGCCCCCGTGTTCCCGCAGCGGATCAACGTCCACTTCGTTCAGGTGAACGCGCGCTCCGACGTAACGATGATCACATGGGAACGGGGCAGTGGCGTTACCCAGGCTTGTGGGACGGGCGCGGCGGCGGTCTGCGTGGCCGGGGCCGTCACGAATCGAACCGATCGAACCCTCGTCGTCCACCTGCCCGGAGGCGATCTGCACCTGAGCTGGGCATCCGATGATCACGTCTACATGACCGGGCCGGCCGTCGAAGTTTTCAGCGGTGAGTGGCCCGACTGATCGTCACCCGGACGGGGCATACCGGTTTGCGTCAGGAACACCACCCGTGCGATCCGAACCATTCTCCGCGACGCGCCGATGGGATCCACTCCGCCTTGCCACACTCCTTCTGACCTGGGGGGCGGCCGCGGTCGTCATCCAGTCGTTGCTGCTCCGCGAAACGACGGTCCTGTTTTGCGCAGGGGAGATGCCCTGGGGTGTCGTCTTGGCGGCCTGGCTCGCCGGCGTGGGAGTTGGGGGATGGTTGGGAGGATACCCGGCCCGCCGGGCCGTCCGACCCGAGCGATGGTTGGCTTCGATCGTCGGGACCTTCGCCCTCCTGGGTCCGACCGGCATTGTCTTGCTCCGATGTGCCCGCGGATGGTTGGGGGTCGGTCCCGGTGAATACGTACCCATCGCGGCGATGTTCTGGCTGAGCGGGCTGTTCGTCAGTCCGTTGGGTCTCCTGGTCGGTGCGGCGTTTCCCCTGGCGTGTCGGGTCGCGCGGGTCCGCGACGAATCGGCCCAGATCGGGTGGGTGTACTGGGTCGAGTCGGCCGGAAGCCTCGCGGGCGGGTTGGGCTTCACGTTCCTCCTGGTCGGTCGTGTGAACGCAACGGTTGTGGCTGCGGGCTGCGCCCTTTGCCTGTTGACGGCGGCCGGCTGGCTGGTCTGGGGGACCGGAGCCAGGACGGTTCAAGACGGGACCTCCGAAGCCATCGCAGCCGCTCGGGGACCTCGGCCGTCTCATCCCCCCCTCACCGTTCGCAGGACGTTGGGTCGCGCGATCGCCGTATCGGCGATCCTGATCATTTCGGGTGCCGCGATGGGGCTTGCGGATCGGCTGGACCGATGGTCGATTCGGCAAAGGTGGCACAGCTTCGCCCCCGGCGTGACCCTTCGCTGCTCGCTCGACTCGCGGTACCAAAACCTGGCCTTGGGTTGGCGCGAAGGGCAGTTCGAGTTGTACGGGAACGGCCAACCCGCCGCGGTGTTTCCGGAGCCCACGGGACTGCGTTGGCCGATCCAAACCGCCCTGTGCCAACACCCCGATCCCCGCCGCGTTCTTCTGCTCGGCGGGGGCGCCGAGGGACTGCTGGCAGAGGTGCTCACGCATCGGTCCGTCGAGCGCGTGGATCATGTCGAGCTGGACCCGGCCGTGTTGGACCTCGTCGGACCGCACCTGTCCGCCCGCGACCGGCAAGCCCTTCAGGACCATCGTGTGAACGTCGTTCACCAGGACGTCCGTCGTTTCGTTCATCGGGCGAGAAGTCCGTACGATCTGATCATCGGTCGGTTGGGTCCGCCCGCCTCTGCGCTGGCGGCCCGCCTGTACACGCTCGACTTCTACCGCCACGTGGCCGACATCCTGACCGAAAAGGGCGTGTTCGTCTTCGAAACCCAGACGTCTCCGGGCGAGCTCCGTGGCGAATCCGTCACGTGCACCGGGTCGATCTACTGGACCCTCCGTTGTGTCTTTGCGGAGGTCCTCGTGGGATGGGGGCCGCGTCCTCTGATCTTTGCGTGCAAGGAGCCAGGCGTCCTGACGACCGACCCGAACCTGCTCGGACAACGCCTGGCCCGACGCGGCGTCTCCGCGGATCACTTCGCACCGGAGGACTTCCTGATCAGCGACCAGCTCGACACCGCACGGGTCCGACGCCGCCGGGCGGAACTCGATGCCATCACCCAACCGGCCATTAGCACCGACCTCCATCCACGGATCTACCTCCTGTGGATGCAGCGATGGGAACAGCAGATCCACGAGCGAAGCAGCCGGCATCTGGAGAAAGTGGAGGCCGCGGACAAGCTGCCCCGCACGTTCGGATTTGCGCAGTTGGACAGACGGGGCTTGTCGCGCGTCGGCCTTGGTGGGGTGGCGCTGACGGTCGTCTGGCTCGCCTGGCGGCGGTTTCGGCGCGAGGGAGGCGGGGGACTCGCCACGGGTGTGGTCCTATGGTCCGTCGCTTCAACGGGGTTTGTGACCATGGCCGTCGAGGTCGTGCTCCTGTTCGCCTACCAGTCGTTGAGCGGTTACGTCTACGAGCAGGTGGGGGCCCTCGTGGGGGTGTTCATGCTGGGACTGGTCGTCGGAAGCGGTGGGGTCAACCGCGTGCTCGCGCGCCGGCAGGGCGGACCGTGGCACCTGGTCGGAATCGACCTTGGGATGGCCGGACTCGTCGCGGCGTCGGGCGTGGTGTTGAGGGGGCTCGGTTCGATCGACTCCGAATGGGTCGTTGCCCTGGTAGTCTACGGTCTGATCGGCGTCGCGGGTCTGTTGGGGGGCGCCGTATTCCCGCTGGCTGGCCGCGTTCATATGACGCTCGACCGACGGACCGCGCGAACCGCCAGTGCCGTCGAGGCGGCCGACCACATCGGGGCGTCCATCGGGGCCCTCCTGACAGGGATGGCCTTGGTCCCGGTGATCGGCATCGCCGCGACCATGGCGGTCCTGGCGGTGTTGAAGATCGCCAGTGCGGTGGGGGTGGCCCTTTGCGGCGGCACCCGCCGCCAAGGGGACCCCGGTCCGCTCTCCTCATCCTCTCCGTCCCACGAAGGAACGGTTGGACCAATAACTCGTCCGGCTGAACGCTGTACCCGATGATCCCAATTTCAAGACGCGCGGTGGCGCGGCTCTCGAACGTTTCTTGTCACCCGTCTGGTCACGAGCTATACTGCGCGGTGGACAAGCGGCGCGTTTCAGAAAGCAACCTCCTCGCAGGCCGAACGCAAACAATAACGCGATTCCCTTGCGCGAGAAAGGCCGATGACCCAAAGAACCAAGTGGACAATCGTCGTCGTCGGAGTGGCCGTGGCCATCATAGGTCTCGGCCTGGTCGTCCTCGGTCCCGAGAAATGGGCCCAGCGCCGGCAAAGTACACTGTACAAGAACGCCACCCTTGCGGCGGCGCGGGGAGAGTACCGGCAGGCCTACGACTTGCTGAAGGAGCTGATTGCCGAGGTCCCGAACAACGCGGCGATCTTGCTCCGAATGTCCGAGATATGCGTCCGACTCAATCGGTTTGACGAGGCCCGATCTTGGGTCGACAAGGCGCGCGCGATCGTTCCCGACGACCCGCTTCTATTGGTTCAACAGGCCTCCACGTACCGCCGTGAGGCAACCGTTGTCCTGTCC
>Ga0129299_1003307_pt1 | contig 10540 bp, 6 predicted proteins | sample ConPoolayeCmetaG_FD_94477 | JGI IMG/M metagenome (GOLD analysis project Ga0129299, IMG submission 94477) | Hot spring microbial mat communities from California, USA to study Microbial Dark Matter (Phase II) - Cone Pool mat layer C metaG ... | reverse complement strand
TGCTCCCGGCAGCCGCGTGGTCAGCGATTATCTGGCCAAGTCGGGGCTGGACCGCTACCTGGACGCGCTGGGCTTCCAGACCGTCGGCTACGGCTGCACCACCTGCATCGGGAACAGCGGCCCGCTGCCCGAGGCCGTCGCGTCGCTCGTCGAACGCAATGACCTGGTCGTCTCGGCCGTGCTGTCGGGCAATCGCAACTTTGAGGGGCGAATCAACCCGCACGTCAGGGCCAATTACCTCGCCAGCCCGCCCCTGGTGGTCGCCTTTGCTCTGGCTGGCTCGGTGAATGTCAACCTCGCCGAGGAGCCGCTGGGATTGGGTACGGGCGGTCGGCCGGTCTATCTGCGCGACATCTGGCCGACACAGGCCGAGATCGCGCGGACTGTCGAGTCGTGTTTGTCGGGCGAGATGTTCCGCCGGCAATATGCCAACGTCGGCAGCGGCAACGCCGAGTGGAACGACGTTCCCGTGCGCGGCGGCGAACTGTTCGAGTGGGACCCGGCCAGCACCTATATCCAGGAGCCGCCGTTTTTCGTCGACCTCTCGCGCCAGGTCCCGCCGATTCGGCCGATCATGGGGGCGCGCGTGCTCGTGAGCGTGGGCGATTCGGTGACCACCGACCACATCTCGCCGGCCGGGTCGATCAAGAAGGACTCGCCCGCCGGCGCGTTTCTCATGAGCCACGGCATCCGCCCCATCGACTTCAACAGCTACGGCTCGCGCCGCGGCGACTGGCGCGTGATGACCCGCGGCACGTTCGCCAACATCCGCCTGCGCAATCTCCTGGCGCCAGGCACCGAGGGCGGCGTCACCGTTCATCTGCCCAGCGGGCAGCAGATGTCGATCTTCGACGCCGCCGAAAAGTATCGCCACGAGAAGGTGCCGCTGATCGTGCTGGCCGGCAAGGATTACGGCATGGGCTCCAGCCGCGACTGGGCGGCCAAGGGCGTGCAACTGCTGGGCGTGCGCGCGGTCATCGCCGAGAGCTTCGAGCGCATCCACCGCAGCAATCTGGTGGGCATGGGCGTGCTGCCGCTGGTCTATGAGAACGGCCAGAATCTAAGGTCGCTGGGGCTGAGCGGCCGCGAGATATTCGACCTGGCCGATCTGAGCGATTCGATCCGACCCAGGCAGGCGATCCGGGTCATCGCCCGCGATGACAGCGGGCGCCAGACGATGTTTATGGCCATCTGTCGGATCGACACGCCGGTGGAGCTGGAGTACTACCGCCACGGCGGAATCCTGCATCGGGTGCTGCGGCAGATGCTGGGGGCGTGACCGCGATGGGGAAGTCCCGCGTGCGGTCATTGGGTGTGCCCGTTTTTCCGGAAGGGGCGCGGTCTGGAGGGCGCGTGAAAGTTACTGCGTTGGTTGGAGCCAGCATGGCCGAGGCGGAGCCTCGTTGGCACGGGCGAGGACGCCCGTGCTACGACCAGCCGGCGGGCTTTCCGTAGCACGAGCATCTTGCCCGTGCCCTGGAGTTTGGCATTTTCATAGTGTGGAGACTCTCCCCCGATGGCCAGCACGGGCGAGAACGACCGTGCGCCGGCGCGATCCCGGACCGCTGGTCACGCGCCCCAGTCTGGACGCGGCAAAGCGCGATGCTGGCTTCGAGCCTGGCGGGGGCGTATGCTAATGGAAGAACCAACCGCGCCCAGTGGGCGCTGTCAATGTTCGGCTTTCGCAGGCGCGAGGAGACAATCGGACCTCGCGTCAGTACAAAGTTCTGCACCGACAGGTTCAACGGCAAGTACCCGCACGTCGGCCTGTACGATACGCGACAGCGGAAGGTCTGGGTTTGCAAGCCGCTGGGCGGCCAGGCCATCCGCACCTCTCACGCGCGCCTGATCACGGGGGCTGACAATGCCACATCGACGGTGTGGAAGGACCGTTTTTTGTGTTACTGGTTCTACACGCCCCGCAGTGGCGAGGGATTCATTCACGGCTACCCCATCGACTGGGACGAGGGCCAGTTGCTGGTGCGGATCGATCCGCAATGGGACTACGACCGCCAGCGGCTGATTCCACCGGAGCTGGAGGATCAGATCAACGATAACCTGGAGCGGCAGTTCAAGCACGGCGAACGGATCTTCGAGTTCTTCGTGCAGTGCCGGCTGGCATACCCGTTCAGCATGCATTTTATCGGACCACGGGCCACCGATTCGCTGTTTTATGTCAAACGGTGCGAAGGGCCGAAATGACCGTTCTGGGGGGCTTTCCGTCGCGGGAACGACCCGATAAACTGGGTAAACGGCGCTCGTTGGTCCGGTGGTAAACCTGATCGACTTGAGCGCCAAGGCGGAATAGTCGAAATGAACACTGTCGCCCGCCGGCGTCAATGCCGTTGGTGCGCAGCCAGGCAACCGACAGGTAACAACCATGCAGAGTGGCTACTCGCCAACTATCCGAACCTTTCAGGTTTTTCCCGACGTGCCCGCAGCCCTTGAGCCACTGATGGAGATTGCCCACAACCTGTGGTGGACGTGGCAACCGGACGCTGTCGAACTGTTCCGGCGCCTGGACCGCAGGCTATGGGATGCGGTGCATCACAATCCCGTCAAACTTCTGGGCATCATCGAGCAGTCGAAACTGGTCGCGGCGGCCAATGATGATGGCTATCTGGCGTATCTGAAGCGGGTCCACGAATCGCTCCGCCAGCATCTGGAGGAGCCCGGCTGGTTTCAGAAGCATCATCCCGACAAGTCCAGGCTGCTGGTGGCCTACTTCTCGGCCGAATTCGGCCTGCACGAGTGCCTGCCGATCTATTCGGGCGGGCTGGGAGTGCTGGCGGGAGATCATCTCAAGAGCGCCAGCGAGATCGGACTGCCGCTGGTGGCGATCGGGTTGCTGTATCGCAACGGATATTTCCAGCAGTACCTGTCGGCCGACGGCTGGCAGCAGGAGGCGTATCCGGAGCTGGACTTCTATAACCTGCCGGTGGAACCGGTGCGGTACAACGACGGTTCCCCGGTGCACGTGCGCGTCGATCTGCCCGACAACGCGGTGTTCGCGAATGTGTGGCGGTTGAAGGTGGGACGCATTCCGCTTTACATGCTGGACACGAACCTCCAGGAGAACTCGCCGGCCGACCGCGAGATTACCAGCCGTCTCTACGGCGGGGGCACCGAGATGCGCATCAAGCAGGAGATCGTGCTGGGCATCGGGGGGGTGCGGATGCTGGAAGCGCTCAACATCACGCCGACCATCTTCCACATGAACGAGGGGCACTCGGCCTTTCTGGCGCTGGAGCGCATCCGCAGGATTCTCGAAGAGCACCCCATGAGCTTCGACGAGGCGCGTCAGGTTGTGATGGCGACCAACGTGTTCACGACACACACGCCCGTCCCGGCCGGCATCGACACCTTCTCGCCGGAGCTGATGCTCAAGTACTTCAAGAACTACATCCCCTCGCTGCGGCTGGATGAGGAGGGATTCCTGGCCCTGGGCCGCGAAAACGTCGCCGACAAGAAGCAGGGTTTCTCGATGGCCGTCGCCGCGATCCGCCTGGCCGATACGGTCAACGCCGTGAGCCAGCTCCATGAAGAGGTTTCGCGGAAGATGTGGCACAATCTCTGGCCGCAGGTGCCGCCGGAGGAGGTGCCGATCCGGCATGTGACCAACGGGATTCATGTGCGCTCGTGGATTTCGCCCGACATCAGCTTCATCCTGGAGCGCTATCTCTCCAGCCGCTGGATGAACGATCCGGCCGACCAGTCGGTGTGGGAGGGCGTGATGCAGATACCCGACGAGGAGCTGTGGCGCGCCCACGAACGCTGCCGCGAGCGGCTGGTGGCCTGGGCGCGGCAGACGCTTCGCGAGCAGCTCGTTCGCCGCGGCGCGGCCTATGACGACGTGGCCACCGCCGAGCAGGTGCTGGACCCCGAAGCGCTGACGATCGGCTTCGCCCGGCGTTTCGCCACGTATAAGCGCGGCGCGCTGCTGCTGCGCGATCCGGAGCGGCTGCGGCGGCTGATCGAGGACACCCGCCGACCCGTGCAGTTCATCTTCGCCGGCAAGGCCCATCCGGCCGACAACGAGGGCAAGGAGCTGATCCGCGCCATCGTGCAGTTCGCCCGGCAGCCGAGCGTGCGCCGTCGCATCATCTTTCTGGAGAACTACGACATCAACGTGGCCCGCTACCTGGTGCAGGGCGTGGACGTGTGGCTGAACACGCCACGGCGGCCCTACGAGGCCTCGGGCACCAGCGGCATGAAGGCGGCGGCCAACGGGGTGCTCAACTGCTCGATTCTGGACGGATGGTGGGTGGAGGCATATCAGCCGGACCTTGGCTGGGCCATCGGGCGCGGCGAGAGCTACAGCGACCCGTCGCTTCAGGATCAGATCGAGAGCCAGTCGCTGTACGACCTGCTGGAGAAGCACATCGTGCCGCTGTTCTACGACCGCGGGGTCGACAACGTCCCGCGCGGCTGGATCGCCCGCATGAAGAACTGCATGCGCCGGCTGGCGCCGGTGTTCAACACCAACCGCATGGTGCGCCAGTACACCGAAGAGCTGTATCTGCCGGCGCTGCGGCGCGGGCTGGCCCTGGCGGCCGATGGCCTGCGCCGCTCCATCGAACTGGCGCGGGTCAAGGATCTGCTGCGGCAGCGATGGGGCGGCGTACGCATCGTGGGCGTTCACGCCAGCGGAAACGGCCACTACAAGGTCGGTCAACACGTGCAGGTGGAGGCGCTGGTCGATCTGCCCAACCTGCGGCCCGAAGACGTGTGTGTGCAGCTCTATGCGGGGCAGGTCAACGCGGCCGGCACCTTCGAGAGGGCCGGCGCAGCGCCGATGACGTACGTGAGGGAGATGGGGCCGGACCGGCACCTGTTCCGCGGCGAGATCCCCTGCTCCACCAGCGGGCGGCACGGCTTTGCCGTGCGCATTGTGCCGGGTCACGCGGATCTGGCAACGCCATTTGAGCCGGGACTGATTACGTGGAGTTGATCGGGAGCAGGGTGGGCGGCAGAAGGCAAGTGGGGGCGGGCTGCGGCCTCCTTCGCACGCGGTGCCCCATTGCCATGGCGCTCCTTCCGGCCGCGGTGGGCTGATTCCGGGGGTAGCCACCGGCCCTCCGCCCGCATCGCCCGCACAGCTTTCCCGCATTCGCGCCCGGCGCCGGCGGCGCGGTGCATTTCACATCGCCTGCAGTGCGGATTCGGTGTATAGTTGACCAGCCGCGGAGCGCCCACCAGACGTTCCGCCGGTTGACTTCGCAAGGGACAGCGTCCTCGCTGGCGCGGCGCCCGCAAGCCCGCGCCCGACAAGCAGCCTGAGCCGCATGCCAGAGGCCTGGGCCGATAACCTGCGACCTGATCTTCACTGGAGGTGTGGAGATGCGAACCGCATGCGCCATCGCGCTGCCGGGATGGGTCCTGGCGCTGGCCACCTGGGCGCCGGCCGCCATTCTGCTGGATTTCGAGCGCGCCTCGGTCGGTGCGCTGTCCGACGGGCAGGCCATCTCCGACCAGTTTCTCAAAAGCCACGGGATGAGCTTCGCGCTGGAAGACGGCTCCTGGCCGCTGATCGCGCTGGCGGGCGGACAGCGCACCGCCTTCAACGGCTATCGCGGCCGCAACGACCGGCCTGCACCGGGCAGCAACGTCGGCTCAGTGTTCCTGACCGATGACGGAATCGTGGGGCACCCGCCGCTGCCCATGATCGTGACCTACGACCGCCCCGTGGGCGCGGCCGGTGGAGTGATCGTCGACATCGACGTGGGGGAAGCCTGGCGCGTCACCGCCCTCGACTCGGCCGGGCTGGAGCTGGGCGTGGTTCATCTGGGCGAGGTGACCAATGCGACGGCGTCCGCCTGGTCGTTCAGCTTCACGGACAACCTGATCGGGCAGGTGCGACTGGACTACGTGGGCGCCAAAGACCGCAAGGTGGGGGTGGCGTTTGACAACTTCTGGCATAACTCGGCGGCCGCCGTCCCCGAGCCGGCGACGGTCACGCTGGTGCTGGGCGCCGTAGGTCTGGCCGTGCTTCGACGGCGGGGGCACAACGTAGCACGCGCGTCTCGCCCGTGCCGAACGACGTGGCGCCACCACCCGTAGCACGCGGAGCACGCGTAGCACGGGCGTCCTCGCCCGTTCCCCCGACTTTTGCGGGCAGGTAGCTTGCGTCTGCGCTTCAGCGTGTGCCGCGGCCATCCTGGCTCCATCCGACGCAGAAACTGCCTGTCCTGTCGCCGGCGCAGCGGTTTATAGCACTTTGCCGGCGCGGTCGATATATTATCCGTTGCCGTCGCCGCGGCATGGCCGCTGGCGGCGGGCGCAACAACAGCAGATGCTGCACCACCCCAATCGCCTGAGCATTGAAACATGGGCTTGTGGCCGCCGCCCGGCATGCCGGGCGGAGCGCGTGCCCGCGCCCATGCGCCTTTATGGAGGAAACCGTTACTTGTATGGTCGAAGACCCGCTTTCGGGGGCCGGGCTCCTGCCAGTCACGCTGGCGGATCAGGCCCGGTTTTCGCACCACTTTGCGTCTCTCACTGAGCCGCTATCGGATTACACCTTCTCTCAGCTTTTCACCTGGAGCAACAGCCTGCGGATCTTCTGGAAGGAAATCCGCGGGCATCTGTGCGTCTTCGCCAACGGCACCGGAGACCTGACTCTGCTGCTGCCGCCCATCGGCGAAGGCGATGCACAGCGGGCGCTTCTCGAGGCCTTCCAGATCATGGACGAGTATAACTGCGCCCATCAGGCCCACGGCCACAGCCGCGTCGAGTACGTCAGCGAAGAACTGCTGCGGCGATTGGACCGCTCGCGTCTGCAAGTCCAGCCGATGGGGGCTGATTACGTCTACGACGTCGCCCGCATGATCGACCTGGCCGGGGCTGACCTGGCCAGCAAGCGCCAGCTCCGCGCCAGGTTCCTGCGCAACTACCAGTACCGGGTGGAGCTCTACGATGCCGCCCGGCATGAGTCCGATTGCCTGCGCCTGCTGGCCGACTGGAAACAGTTCCAGGACGCCCACCAGCCGTCCGACCGCGCCACCGATGCCCTCAAGCGCCGCAAGGAGACCCTCGCCTGCGAGCTGGCCCTGCACCACGCGGCGACGCTGGGGCTCAGCGGCCTGGTGGTCCACGTGCGCGACCCGGCACGTCCGGCCGGGGCCGGCGCAGGCGATGACGACTGGAGGCTGGCTGGATTCACCCTGGGCGAGCCGCTGGGACGCCAGCAGAGCAGCATCGTCATCGAGAAGACCGATCTGAGCGTGCGCGGCCTGGCCCAGTTCATCTTCAGCGAATTCTGCCGCCGCTGCTGGGCCGACCGCCCCCTGGTCAACGCAGGCGACGACTGGGGCATTCCCACGCTTGCGTGGACCAAGCGCAGCTACCGGCCGGTCCGCATGCTTCAGAAGTACATGCTGCGGCTGGCGCCGGTCGCGGCGGTCGTCGTGCCCGCCGCATTCGCGCCACAGGCGGCCGGGGCGCCTTGTGCGGCCGGCGATGTGCAGATTCGCCCGGCTCGCCTGACCGATATTCCAGCGGCCGTTGAGCTGGAACGCTCCTGTTTCAGCCTCTTCTGCCTGAACAAGCGGCAGTTGAGCCGCCTCCAGCGCAGCTCGCAGGCGCTGTTTCTTGTGGCCGAACGCGAGGGACGCATCGTCGGTCAGGGCATCTCGCTGGTGCGGCAGCATCAGCGGTGGCAGTCCGGGCGCATCTATAGCCTGGCCGTTGCTGCCGCCGAGCGCGGCCGCGGCGTGGGGCGGCGACTGCTGAACGCGCTGATCGACGGCCTGGCTGCCCGCGGTGTGCGGCGGATCTTCCTGGAGGTGCAGGAGTGCAATCACAGCGCCCTGCGGCTCTACGAGCGCAACGGCTTCCGCCGTATCGGCGACCTGCCCGACTACTACGGACCCGGCCGACACGGCGCGCACCTGATGCGCATCATTGAGCCAGCGCCGGCGCCTCTGGCCAGGTCGCATGCGCAGCCCGCGCTCCTCGGCTGCTGAGGATTGACCTGTTCTTGCACATGGCGCTATCGTTGGGTTGCTGCGGCGGCCCGGCGCGTGCCGGGCCGCGCGGCATCACCGCAGAACGTCGTTTTGCTCGAGCAGTTATGCGTGCGCCCGCTCCGCACGGCGCTTGGGAGAAAGAATGTCGGTCAGCTTGGTCTCGGAGAGGAACTTGACCATCTGCGCGTGCAGGCCGTGGACGGGAGCCTGGATGGGACAGGCGGGGTAGATGCGGCACTGGCGCGGCTCGTGGGTCTTGCCATCCAGGGCACATTCGACCAGCCGCACCGGACCCTCCAGAATGCCGATCAGATCGTGGACAGAAATGGTCGACAGGTCGGCGATCAGCCGATACCCGCCCTTGGTGCCCCGCGTGCTCGAAAGCAGCTTGGCGTGATGAAGCGTCTTGAGGATGTTCATCACCAGCGCCCCGGGCATGCCATAGTTTTCGGCCACCTCCCGGGCGGAAACCGTCTTGTCCTGGTGCTCGGCCAGATAGCTCAGGGCGATCAGGGCGTACTCGGTCTTTTTGGTGAGCGAAAGCATGACGCTGTCCCTCAATTCGGCCGCCGTGGTTGCTGCCGCCGGCCGTGAAACATGCGAAATATAATAGTACCGCGCCAAGGGCATTTCAAGACTGGCCAGACCCGAATTCGGCGGTCGAACGTGATTTGGCCGAGACCTTCGCCGGGATGAAAGGATTGATCGATCTGGTGATCGATGCCTGGGAGGTGGCGGAATTGTCCAACCGCGACTTGCGATGGGCGGGATGCCGACGATGAGTATCCAGCGCCGTCGCACCTGCCAGCTTACCATGCGGCTTGACGGCGCGGGAGGCGTGCCCCACGATGCTTGGATGCTGCGAGCGATGGCCAGGCAATTCGGCGTCGGCGCGCTGGCGGTTGTATTGGCCGCCGCGGCGGCTGCCGGTGGCGGGCAGACGGCGCCGGCCGGCGACGGCGGGGCGGCGTATCTGGTGACGTTTGGACCGGGGACCGCCGTTCACGAATTGTTCGGGCACAACGCCATCATCATCGACGAGCCCGGCCGGCGGCCGGTGGCATACAACTACGGCATCTTCGAGTTCGATCCGTGGTTCATCTGGCGATTTCTGCGCGGCGAATTGTGGTACAGGGTCGAGGCCGACCCCGATGCCCAGCTCATGATCGCGGCCTATCACCGGGCCGGTCGGACGGTGTGGGTGCACCGGCTGAACCTGAGCAGCGCCCAGCGGCGGAAGCTGCGCGAGTTTCTGGAATGGAACGTCCTGCCAGAGAACCAGCGGTATTTTTACAACTACTACACCGACAACTGCTCGACGCGCCTGCGCGATGCCCTGGACCTCGCGCTGAACGGGGAAATCCGCCGCCAACTTGAGCCCATCCCTACGGGCACAACCTACCGCTGGCACACACGCCGGCTCACGCAGCAGCGATTCGCACTGTACAGCGGCCTCCAGTTCGTCCTGGGGCCGGCGATCGACCGGCCCCTGAATGCCTGGGAGGAGAGCTTCCTGCCCGAATGCCTGATTAAACATCTGGGCGAGGTGCGCCTGCTCGATGACGGCGGTCAGCGGCCGCTTTTGGGCGAGGGACGCGTGGCCAACGGGACCCTGCCCCTGCCGCCGACTCAGCCGGGGGGGCGAATCTCGGTGTATCTGACGATCGGAGTGGCGCTGGCGGGTCTGATGGGACTGCTGGCGATGCCAGTGAAGCGGCGCTGGCTGCGATGGTGCATCAAGGGCTTGTGCGCGTCGTGGCTCATACTCAGCGGCGGCGTGGGGTTGTTTCTGATGTGGGGCTGGACGACCCATCACTGGTCGACGTACTGGAATCAGAATGTCCTTTACTTCAGCCCGCTGGGCCTGGTCCTGGCGGCCAGCATCCTGCGGTCCGGCGGCGGATCGGTGCCGACGCGCTGGGCCATCCTCAGTGCCATGGGCATCATCGGCCTGTCGGTGGCGGGCGCGCTGATGAAGGCGACGGCGCTGTGGCCTCAGGAGAATGGCGAAATGCTGGTGCTGGCGTTGCCGCCGAATCTGGCGGTGGCGTGTGTCGTCGCATACCTGATGCGTTGCGGGCAGGCCAAAGCGGCGGTGCAGCCGGCGGCCGCGGCGCCCATGCAACCCAAGCCGTCTCGGCGAGGCCGGGGCCGGCGGCGCTGAAGGGTGCGGACGAAGAGCAACGGGTCGCAGGCGACGCGATCGCAGCGCCGAAACTGGCGACCGCAGGGTGGCGATCATGTCGCCCGGCCGTGGCTTGCGATGAAGACCCGATTGCGGGGGTTCCTGGTTTTTGGCATTGACAACGGCGGGCACGAGCTTATGCTCATGATGGACGGTGCCGACGGCCGGCACTGATTCGTGTCCGGGGCGTAGTTCAGCTTGGTTTAGAACGCTAGACTGGGGGTCTAGAGGTCGCTGGTTCAAATCCAGTCGCCCCGACTATTCTGCAAAAATCGCCGTTCCGCCAGCTCGCGGAACGGCGATCTCATTTCCAGATCAAGACTTACGTCGCTCAGCTTCCGGTTCAAACAAACCGTGTCCAGGATTTCGCGCCGCAGGGCCTTGTTTG
>Ga0129299_1003305_pt1 | contig 10542 bp, 8 predicted proteins | sample ConPoolayeCmetaG_FD_94477 | JGI IMG/M metagenome (GOLD analysis project Ga0129299, IMG submission 94477) | Hot spring microbial mat communities from California, USA to study Microbial Dark Matter (Phase II) - Cone Pool mat layer C metaG ... | reverse complement strand
TGCATGGCCATGGTCTGGGGGGAACTGATCTCGGCGTAGAGGGGGCGGATGCCGTCCAGAATGGCGTGGCCGGTCTCGTGGGCGACGATGTCGTGCGAGAGGCAGGTGTAGACGGGGTTATCGGCGTCGCCGCAGTAGTAGAAACGGAGGGACCTCAAGTTGCGGTCGTAGCAGGCCTGTTGGCGCCGGCCGGCGTGCGGGACGACGGTGATGCGGTTGCCGTCGAACCCCCAGGGGATGGGGCGCCCCAGGATGTGGGCGTCCTCGAAAAAGGCCAGTGTGTTCTGGACGATGGCCCAGGCGTTGACCTGGTGGAATTGCCACGACTGGGGATCGTCGGCGCCGACAAAGCGGCGCTTCTGGGGTTCCCAGCGCGCTGGCTCGGTGCGCTGACCGCTTTCCTCGTCGACGTCGACCACGACCACCCGCGCGCTGGTGGGGCCGTCGGCCATGCCGGGCTCCCAATCGAGCTCGATCTCTTCCAGTCCCAGTTTGGGGTTGCGCGCCGCGACCAGGGGATCCTGCACATAGATCCTGGCCGGGACGGTGAGTCCCAGGCGGCGTCGGGTGTCGCGCGAGAGCAGGCGAGCGACGGTATGTACTTCTGTGATGTCAATCTTGGGCTGCTTTTTTGCCATGTTTCCTCCGACGACGGTTGCAGATCAGGCGCTCTTCGATCAGGTCAGCCAGGCCGCTGACGTCGTCCAGGTCGAACTGGGGCAGGGGGAGAGCAAAGCGCTGGTCCGAGACGACGGCGAGCAGCGCCTCGGCGGGGAGCACCAGTTCGGCGGCGTGGGCGCGGCGGTTGACCTCGATCTTGGGCGCAGGGCCGTGCTTGTACCCTTCGGTGATGATCAGATCGACGTCTTTGATGCCGGCGACCAGCTCCTCCAGCGGCAGTTCGGCGCTCAGCGAGCGGCGGTGCAGCACCTGGTCCGGCGCAGCGAGCAGGACATGGTCGGCGCCGGCCTGGGCCAGCCGCCAGGTGTCCTTGCCGGGCAGGTCGAATGCGGCCCCCGCGTGCGGATGGTGCTTGACCACCGCGACGCGATAGCCGCGCTGCTTGAGCTCTGGGATCAGCTTTTCCAGCAGCGTGGTCTTGCCGCTGCCGGAGCGGCCGACAATGGAGAGCAGGGGGATCTCTTTCACCATGTTCCCTTTCCGGGGGTAAGCATAGCGCAGAAGGGCTGTTTTGCCAAGTTGGGGATTTTTCCCTTTGGGCGTCGGCTTTGATTGACTTCTGAACAAAAAGCGGTATGATGAGGGCATCGCCCAGGGGCGGTTAGCTCAGTTGGTCAGAGCGCCTCCCTTACAAGGAGGAGGTCACAGGTTCGAGTCCTGTACCGCCCACTCATCTCGCCGGTTGCCTGGAGGGGCCCGGTGTTCCAGCCTGGAGGTAGGATGAAAGTGCTCTTGCCGGATTATCTGGTCGACAGGTTGGGCGAGCCGGTCTGCCAGATTGCGCCGGAGTGTGCGCTGGTGCCCTTCGACGCCGCTGGCCGGGTGGATGCAGAGCTGCAGGATGCGGAGGTGCTCTTCCTGCGCTGGGGGCTGGGCGGCGAGGACCTGAAACGGCTGCTGGCCGGGCTTCCCAACCTGCGCTGGGTGCACACGATCAGCGTCGGCGTCGAACATGTCCTTTTCCCCGAACTGGCCGATTCGGAGGTCATCCTGACCAACGCCAGCGGCGTCTTTGACATCCCGATCGCCGAGACGGTGCTGGCCTATATGCTGATGGTGGTCAAGCGCATGCCCGAGTTTCTGGCGCAGCAGCAGGCCAGGCGCTGGCAGAAGCACGAACTGCGCGAGCTGCGCGGCATGACGGCGGGCATCGTCGGGCTGGGCAGCATCGGCAGCGAGATCGCCCGCCTCTGCCGCGCGATGGGCATGAGCGTGCTGGGCCTGCGGCGAAGCGGGGGGCCCAGCCCCGTCGCTGACGAGGTCATGCCCCCAGAGCGCCTGGGCGAGTTGCTGGCGCGCTCCGATTTCGTCGTCATCGCCGCGCCCCTCACCGCCGAGACGCACGGGCTGATCGGCGCGGCGGAGCTGGCGGCGATGAAGCCGGACGCCTGGCTGATCAACATCGCCCGCGGCCCCATCGTCGACGGGGCCGCGCTGATCGAGGCGCTGCAAACGCGGCGCATCGGCGGCGCCTGTCTGGACGTCTTTGACGAAGAGCCGCTGCCAGCAAGCAGCCCGTTGTGGGCACTGGACAATGTCATCCTGATGCCGCACAATTCCTGGAGCTCCCCCCACATAGAAGAGCGCTCCATGTCCCTGTTCCTGGAAAACCTGCGGCGCTATGTGCATCACGAACCGCTGCTCAACGTCGTGGACAAGCGGGTGGGGTACTGAATCGCTTATTGCGTATCGCGTATCGCGTGAAGAGGGGTGATACGGAACACGCAACACGCAACACGCAACACGTAAAACGTAAAGCGTAATGATCTACCTGAACGATCTCCTCGAAGCCACGGGGGGCCGGCGTGTGGGGCCGCCGACGCCGCGCAAGTTCCCTGCCTTTTGCGCCAACGTCGCCAACCTCCGCCCGGGTGAGATCTTTGTCGCCGTCAAGACCGAGGGCGGCGACGGCCATGACCACATTGACGAGGCCATCCAGCGCGGCTGCGGCGGCCTGCTCTGCCAGTCACCACCCGATGATCCTCCCATCCCCTGCGTGGTCGTGCCCGACACCGAACTGGCCCTCGCCGACTGGGCTGCCTACATCCTGCGCCGCCATGGCCCCCGCGTCGTTGCCATCACCGGCTCTACCGGCAAGACCGAGACCGCGCAGGCCATCGCGGCGGTCCTTTCCTCCCGCTATGCCGTCTTTGCCAATCCGCCTTCGCAGAACGACGTCTTTAGCCTGCCCTTTTCGCTGGCCGGGCTTGCCACGGAGCACCAGGTCGCCGTCCTCGAGCTGGCCTGCAACGCCTTTGGCGAGATGGCCCAACTGGCGGCGCTGACCCGCCCTTCTGTGGCCGTTGTGACCGCCGTCAACCACGCCCATCTGGCCTACCTGGGCAGCCTGGAGGCGATCGCCCAGGAAAAAAGCCGTCTGCTGGAGGCGCTTCCGCCCGACGGGCTGGCGGTGCTCAACTATGACGACCCCCGCGTGCGGGCGATGCGCGAACGGACGCGGGCGCGGGTCGTCACCTACGGCATGGAGCCCGACGCCGACATTGTCGCTTCGGACCTGCACCCTGACCCCGAAGGGTTGCAGTTCGTCGTGCACTTTCCTGGCGTCAGCGGGCTGGGCACGCCGGGCTACCCGCCCAAAGCCGAACTGCGCACGCGCCTCCTGGGTCGCCATCAGGCCTACACGGTGCTGGCCGCCATCGCCGTGGGACTGGCCTATCAGGTGCCGTGGGATCGCATCCTGGACACGATGGAAGAACTGTGCCCCGGCCCGGGGCGGCTGCAGGCCCTGGCGGCGGTCGGCGGGGCGACGCTGCTCGACGGCTCGGCCAGCGCCAGCCCGACCACGGCCCTGCAGGCGCTGAGCACCCTGGCCGACTATCCCGCTCGCCGCCGCATCGCCGTCCTGGGCGACATGGCGCGCCTGGGCGGCTATGCCGTCCAGGGCCACCACGAAGTCGGCCGCGCGGCGGCGGCCTTTGTCGACCTGCTGGTGACCAAAGGCGAGCGCGCCGCCTGGATCGCCGAGGCCGCCGGGCAGGCCGGCCTCTCTCCCCAACAGATCTGCGTGACCTACACGGACCAGGATGCAGCGCGTTACCTGCGCCCTCAGCTTGGACCAGGGGACGTGGTGCTGGTCAAGGGCGACGTGGAGGCGCGGATGGAGGAGGTGGTCAGAGAGCTGCTGGCCAACCCGTCCGATGCGGCCCGTCTGGTGGTGCGCAGCGAGGGGCGGCGTCCACGCGTGATCCGCCCGGCTCGCCCGACGTGGGTCGAGATCGACCTGGAAGCCATCGCCGCTAACGTCCGTCGGGTCAAAGAGATCGTCGGCCCCCAGGTGCACATCCTGGCCGTCCTCAAGGCTGACGCTTACGGCCACGGCGCGCTCACCGTCGCCCAGACGGCGCTCAACAACGGCGCTTCCTGGTGCGGTGTCGCCTCGGTCAACGAAGCGGTCAAGCTGCGCCAGGGCGGGATCAGGGCGCCCATCCTCGTCCTCGGCTATACGCCGGCGTGGCTGGCCCGCGACGCCATTCAGGCCGACGTGGCGCTGACGCTCTACGACAAGGACCTGGCCTGGGCCTACAGCCGCACCGCCGTTGACCTGCAGCGGACGGCCAGGGTCCACATCAAAGTCGACACGGGCATGGGCCGCCTGGGGCTGTTGCCCGAACAGGTCGTCCCCTTTGTCGAACAGGTGCGCGGCCTGCCGGCCCTGGAACTGCAGGGCATCTTTACCCACTTTTCCATTTCTGACCACCCCAGTCTCGACTATACGCTCTGGCAGTTGGGGCGGTTTCGGCAGGTGCTGGACCAACTGGCCGAGATCGGCGTTGTGTTTCCCCTCGTTCACTGCGCTAACTCGGCTGCCCTGCTGCGCCTGCCCGAAGCGCGCTTCAACATGGTGCGCCTGGGGCTGGCGATGTATGGCCTGCAGCCCTCGCCGCATGTCCCCCTGCCGGCGGGCTTTCGCCCGGCCCTTGCCTGGAAGACGACCATCGCCCAGGTCAAGACCCTGCCGCCGGGCAGCTATGTCAGCTACGGCAACATCTACCGCACCAAGGGCGCAGAGACCATTGCCGTTATTCCGGTGGGTTATGCCGACGGCTTTCGCCGCGCCCCGACGCGCTGGCAAGAAGTGCTCGTGCGCGGCCAGCGCGCCCCCATCGTCGGCCGCGTCTGCATGGACCAGACGATGATCAACATCAGCCACATCCCCAATGTCCGCGTGGGCGACGAGGTGGTGCTCATCGGCCGGCAGGGGGAGGACGAGATCAGCGCCGAGGAGGTCGCCTCCTGGCTGGGGACGGCCAACTATGAGGTCGTCTCAGAGATTCTGGCCCGCGTGCCGCGGGTTGTCTAGCGGCAAGGAAGTGTTATAATCGGATCTGGCAGCAGGGTAGATCACCCGCGCCGAAAAATGCGATCCTGAAGGAGTGAACACGATGAACATACCCAAGGATTTGTTGTACACCGAGGACGATGAGTGGTTGCTGCTGGATGGCGACGAGGGCGTTGTCGGCATCACCGACTATGCCCAGGATAGCCTTTCCGACATTGTCTATCTGGAGCTGCCGGAAGTGGGCGATTCGTTCGAGCAGGGAGAGGCCTTTGGCGTTGTCGAGTCGGTCAAAGCGGCGGCCGATCTCTATATGCCGGTCAGCGGCGAGGTCCTGGCCATCAACGAGGCGCTGGTCGATGAGCCGGAAAAGATCAACAGCGACCCCTACGGCGAGGGCTGGATGATCCGCATCAAGATCCTCAACGCCGACGAGCTGGACGACCTGATGGACGACGTGGCGTACCGGACCTATCTCGAAGAGCGAGAGGACTAGGCGCGGTCGGCCCGAAAACCTGCCTTTCTTTCAACCGGCACGGAGGTGCCTGATGCCGTATATTCCCCATTCTGAAGCGGACCGCCAGGCCATGCTGGAAGCCATCGGCGCGCGGTCGATAGAAGAATTGTTCAAGGACGTGCCGGAAGGCGTCCGTTTCCCTGCACTGAAGCTGCCGCCGGCGGCCTCGGAGATGGAGATCCGCTGGGAGCTGGAGGCGCTGGCGGGGGCCAACTTTACGGTCGCCGACGGCCCCTGCTTTCTCGGCGCCGGCGCCTATCACCACTTTGTCCCCGCCGTGGTGGACGCGGTGTTGCGCCGGGGCGAGTTCTACACCGCCTACACGCCCTACCAGCCCGAGGTCAGCCAGGGCACGCTGCAGGCGATCTGGGAGTACCAGAGCATGATCTGCGAGCTGACCGGCATGGAGGTCTCCAACGCCTCTCACTACGATGGGGCGACGGCGACCGCCGAGGCGGTCATCACGGCGATCAACGTCCAGCGCAAGCGGCGCAAGGTGGTCATCTCCCCACGAGTGCACCCCGAGTACCGCGCCGTGGTGCGCACCTACACGCAGGGCATGGGGCTCGAGATCGTCGGCGACGAGCGGCTCGACGCGGACCTGCCGCAGGTGCTGGCCCACCTCGACGGCGAGACGGCCTGCCTCATTGTCCAGTCGCCCAACTTTTTTGGGCAGATCGAGGAGCTGAGCGCGGCGGCCGAGGCAGCCCACGCGCAAAAGGCGCTCCTGGTCGTCGTGGCCGATCCCATCGCCCTGGGGCTGCTCAAGCCGCCCGGCGCGTTCGGCGCCGACATCGTCGTCGGCGAGGGGCAGGGACTGGGCGTCGGCCTGAACTATGGCGGTCCCTATCTGGGCTTTTTCGCCACCCGCATGGAGCACGTGCGCAAAATGGCCGGCCGGCTGGTGGGGCAGACGGTCGATGTGGAGGGCAAACGGGGCTTTGTGCTGACCCTCTCGGCGCGGGAGCAGCACATCCGCCGCGAGAAGGCCACGTCCAACATCTGCACCAACCAGGGCCTGGTCGCGCTGGCGGCGGCGGTCTATATGGCGGCGCTGGGCCGCTGCGGCATGCGCCAGGTTGCCGAGCTGTGCTATCATCGCGCGCACTATGCCGCTGACCAGATCGACGGGCTGGACGGCTACACGGTCCTGCGCGACAGGCCCTTCTTCAAAGAGTTTATCGTCCGCTGCCCGCGCCCCGTGGCCGAGATCAACGAGGAGCTGCTGGACGGCTGGGGCATCATCGGCGGCTATGACCTGGGGCGGGACTATACCCACCTGCAGGATCACATGCTCCTCTGCGTGACCGAGATGAACCCGCGCGAGGAGATCGACATGCTGGTCGAGGCGCTGGAGGAGGTGTCGGCATGAGCAAGCCGCTGATCTTTGAACTTTCCCGCCCCGGTCGCTGCGCGGCGACGTTGCCGGCGCTCGACGTGCCGCCGGCCGTGCTGCCGCAGGAACTGGTGCGCGATGACCTGGCCCTGCCTGAGGTGGGGGAGGCCGACCTGATCCGCCATTACACCGCCCTTTCGCAGATGAACTATGGCGTCGACACGGGCTTTTACCCCCTCGGCTCGTGCACGATGAAGTACAACCCCAAGATCAACGAAGAGATGGCCCGTCTGCCTGGCTTTACGCGCCTCCATCCTTACCAGGACGAGGAGACCGTCCAGGGCGCCCTCTTTGTGATGTACTCCCTGCAACAGTTTCTCGCCGAGATCGGCGGCTTTGCCGGCGTGAGCCTGCAGCCGGCCGCCGGCGCCCACGGCGAGCTGACCGGCGTGCTGATGATGCGCGCCTACCATCTGGATCGGGGAGAGGCGCAGCGAACGGTGATCCTGGTGCCCGACTCGGCCCACGGGACCAACCCGGCGACGACGACGATGAGCGGCCTGCAGGTGGTCGAGATCCCCTCCGACGAGCGGGGCAATGTCGATCTGGCGGCGCTCGATGCCGCGCTGGCCGAGCACGGCCCGCGGCTGGTCGGCATGATGCTGACCAATCCCAACACGCTGGGGCTGTTCGACGAGCACATCGAGGCGATCGTCGCCCGTGTCCATCAGCATGGCGGCTTGATGTACGGCGACGGAGCTAACCTGAACGCCCTCCTGGGCATTGCCCGTCCCGGCGACCTGGGCTTTGACGTGTTGCATTACAACCTGCACAAGACCTTTAGCACGCCGCACGGCGGCGGCGGGCCTGGATCGGGGCCGGTGGGCGTCGCGCCTGCCCTGGTCGATTTCCTGCCCTCGCCCGTCGTCGGCATCGACCCGGAGCGCTCGGAAGAGGACGAGCCGTTCTTCACCTTCGTCCATCCGCCCAAGTCGATTGGCCGCGTCAAGTCGTTCTACGGCCACTTTGGGGTCATGGTCCGCGCCTACACCTACATCCGCATCCTGGGCGCAGCAGGCCTGCGGCGGGTGGCCGAGCACGCCGTGCTCAACGCCAACTATCTGATGAGCCAGATCAAAGACCTCTACCGCGTGCCCTACGAGCGCGTCTGCATGCACGAGTTCGTCTGCGAGGGCCGCTTCGAGGACGCGCCCGACGTCCATGCGCTGGACATTGCCAAGCGGCTGATCGATTTCGGCTTTCACCCGCCGACCAACTATTTCCCCCTCATCGTCCGCGAGGCGCTGATGATCGAGCCGACAGAGACGGAGAGCAAAGAGACGCTGGACGCCTTTGCGGCGGCGCTGCGGCGCATTGCGGACGAGGCCCGCAGCGCGCCCGACCTGCTCCACCAGGCGCCGCACAACACGCCCGTCCGTCGCCTGGACGAGGTCAGAGCGGCCAAAGATCTCTTCCTGCGCTGGCAGGCAGAGTAGAGATTCGAACGGTTACGGAGGGACGGATGAGCCAGGAACGGCTGCCTACCCGGCTGGCTGACGAAAGACTGCCGGCTCCGCAGGAGAACACCAACTTTGTCATCTCGGCGCTGAAAGAACTGATCCGCCAGGCGCAACTGGCCTGGCGCCTTTTCTTCGACCCCCGTGTGCCGTGGATCACCAAGATCATCCCGCCGGCGGCGTTGATCTATATCCTCTCGCCCATCGACATCATCCCCGATCTGAGCCTGGGGCTGGGCCAGTTGGACGACCTGGCCGTGTTGTTGTTGGGCATCAAGCTGTTCATCGAACTGGCCCCGGCCGAAGTCGTGCGCGAGCACCTGATCGCGCTGGGGGCCAAAATCAGCGAGTGGACCGCCGGAGAAGAGCCGCCGGTGATCGAGGGAGAGGTGGTCGAGGAAGAGGGAGAGGTGGTCGAGGAAGAGGGGGAGGAATAGGGGGTTGCAGGCCAGAGAAGAGCCCGGCCAGGGAGGCCGGGCTCTTTTGTTCAGACGAGGCCAGGGTCAGGCCGCTCAGGGGGCAAAGCGCAGGCGGTTGACCCGCCGGTAGAGCGGGCGCAGGTCGCGGTAGAGGCGCTGGTAAGCCGCGTACAGGGTGTCATAGAGCGCCTTGTTCTCCGGCCGCGGGGCGAACTGACGCTCGACGCGGATGACCTGCCGCAGCGATTCGAAATCGGGATAGAGGCCCAGCCCCACCGCCGCAGTGAGGGCGATTCCCACCGCTCCCGCCCCCTGCGGATTGACCACCGTCTCCACCTGCCGGCCGGTGACATCGGCGATGATCTGCAGCCACGGCGCGCTCCTGGCCCCGCCGCCGATAACGCGCAGCACAGGCAGCGAAAAGGCAAAGGTGCGCTCGACGACCTCGACGATCCAGCGCAGGTTGTAGGCAATGCCCTCATAGACCGCCCGCAGCAGGTGCTCGCGGCTGTGGTCGGCGCTGAGGTTGAAAAAGGTCGAGCGCACCCACGTGTCGGCAATCGGCGCCCGCTCGCCATAGATCCACGGTGTAAAGATCAGGTAACCCGAACCAGGCGGCACGTCAGCAATGTCCTCATCCATCAGCGCATAGACGTTGGCGATCGCCGGGTCGGCCTGCTCGTGGCGGTAAAAGGCGTCGGCGATCCATTTGAGGCACGCCCCCGCCGTCTCCATCTCGGCAAAGAGCAGCGCCTTGGCCGGGTCGGCTGACTGGATGGCCGCGATGCCGTGGCGTCCGGTGGGCGTCTTCCGGGTGACCACGCCGACCCAGCCAGAAGTGCCCAGGTTAATGTGCCCCTCGCCCTCGCCGACCGCGCCTGAGCCGACCGCAGCGCCCTGGGCGTCGCCGCCGCCGCCAAAGACGGGCGTGCCCTCCAGCAGGCCGCAGGCGCGCGCCGCCTCCGCCGTCAGCCCGCCCACCCTGTCGATCGAGCGCACCAGGTCGGGAAACCTGGTCGTGTCCAGGCCGATGTAGCGGAAAATGGCCCGCAGCCAGTCCTTCTTCTTCATGTCAAAGCCAAAAGCAGAAGCGCACGACCACTCAAAGACCATGCGCCCGGTGGCCCGATAGGTCAGGTAGCCGTTGACGTCCAGAAAACAGCGCATGCCCTGGTAGACCGCTGGCTCGTTCTCCTTCAGCCAGAGCAGCTTGGCGATGCCGTCCTTGCCGCCGATCTCGCTGCCGGCGACGGCGGCAAAGACGCGCGGGCCGAGGAACTTGCGCATGATGCGCCGGGCCTGCTCCGGCGCACGCCCATCCAGCCAGATGATCGCCCGGCGCATGACCGCGCCCTCGCGGTCGATCGGCACGATGCCCAAAAGCTGGGTGGCATGCACCATGCAGAGGACGTCGCTGGGGGCAATGGCAGCCCGCTCGATCAACTGGCGGGTGGTAGAGGTGACCGCGCCCCACCAGTCCTCCGGCTCTTGCTCGGCCCAGTCCGGATAGGGATAGTGGACCGGGTAAGGCGCAAAGGCCGTGGCGCAGACATTTCCCGCTGTGTCAACCAGGGTGGCTTTGTTGCCGCTGGTGCCCACGTCGTGGGCGATGATGTACCGGGCCATAGCTTCCTCCTGAGGACAGGAGTGTACCACCCTTGCCGCGAGAGGGCAAGCGGCGGCCCTTGACCGGGTGTCCGTCATATTTTTGCATCCATCCGGCGGGGCATGTCCACTGCTTCAAACACCCGGCGTAGGACAAGTGCGAGCAATTG
>Ga0129299_1003304_pt1 | contig 10544 bp, 8 predicted proteins | sample ConPoolayeCmetaG_FD_94477 | JGI IMG/M metagenome (GOLD analysis project Ga0129299, IMG submission 94477) | Hot spring microbial mat communities from California, USA to study Microbial Dark Matter (Phase II) - Cone Pool mat layer C metaG ... | reverse complement strand
CATTTTAGCTGCAAAACTGTAGTCTAGTCAACCTATAAAAAGTAAAAAAAATTACATTTTTGTTAAACTACATTCAAAATTTTGTAAATGGTTTTAAAAAGTACGCCGGAATACCAGAGTTTATACGGAAACATGTTTTTAAAAATACGGCATATGAGACCTTTGACGTCGGTATAACAGGTGCAAGCCCGACGGCTCCGTTAAAACAACAGAACAACAAAATCACAAAACGTGCCCCTTAATATAGCAATTCCGGGGGCTACCGAATCTTAAAGTCTTTGACGTTCAATTAATTCTAACAGGATTTTTTTACAATAAATATAAGTTTTATTTAAGAAAGAAGGCTTTATTTAATATATATTGGAGTAATATATGAGAACGGTAATTAAGAAAAATAACTCTTGCAGCGTTCCTGCAAATTTCGAGAGTTTTAGCGTCGTTGGCAAATCTATGCAACGGAAAGACGCGGCGGAAAAAGTAACCGGCGAGGGCAAATTTATTGCCGACCTTAAACTGCCCGGTATGCTGCATGCAAAGATTTTCAGGTCAACACATGCACACGCCGACATTATTTCTATAGATACAAAGAAAGCAGAAAGCCTAGAAGGAGTTTATGCAGTGGTAACCGGGCATGAATTTCGAGACAGGCGGATAGGAGAATGCATTAACGATCAGCCTGTCATGGCACACACGAAGGTACGCTTTGTAGGGGAGCCTGTAGCTGCTGTAATTGCAGAGACTCCGGAGATTGCCGAAACTGCTTGCCGGCTGATAAAGGCGGAATATAATCCCATAAAAGCAGTGTTTGACCCAAGGGAATCCATGAAACCAAACGCCCCGATAATTCATGAAGACCTGCACGAGTACGAATGCTTTAAAACTTTCTGTCCTATTAAGGGAACCAATATTTTTCATCATTTTAAAGTTAGAAAAGGGGACGTAGAGGCAGGTTTTAACCAGTCAGACAGGATTTTCGAGCACGAGTTTTCATTTCCCCACATCAGCCATTGCCAACTTGAGCCTCACGGGTGCATTGCGGTGTGGAAAGCCGACGGCTCGCTTGATGTGTATGCCTCGGCGCAGTCGCCGTTCCTCGTAAGGTCTGTCCTTGCAAAGCTATTTGACTTGCCGTTCTCGGATGTACGAGTGGTTGTACCATATATCGGCGGCGGGTTCGGGGGCAAGTCAGACTGCACTATAGAACCTTTAACCGCATATATTGCAAGATTCGTAAAAGGCAGGCCCGTAAGGCTGGTACTAGAGCGGGAGGAAATGTTTTACGGCTCCGTAATTGGTAGAGGCTGCCACGTCATCATGAAAACCGGGGTTAAAAACGACGGGCGCATTATGGCAATGAAGATAGATCTTGCCTTTAACAGCGGGGCTTACGGTGAATACAGCATCAACATCGTGGTCGGCGGTGGGCAGAACTCGACCGGTCCTTATTACGTGCCTAACGTATGGATTGATTCAAGGGCAATTTATACGAACCTTCCGTTTGTAGGTGCTTTTAGGGGCTACGGCCACCCGGAGGGACACTGGGCTGCCGAGCGTCAGATGGATATAATTGCCGACGAAATGAGATGGGATCCCGTTGAATTCAGGTTGAAAAACATACTCGGCCCCGGTAAAACAAATGCCATAGGGCAGGTAATAAAGCAGTACAATGGCGATCCTGCTGGGTGCGTACAGAAAGTTGCCGAATCGTTAAAACTTGAAGAGTGGAAAAAAGAAAGGAAGAAGGGGGGCAGGTTCCTGAGAGGAAAAGGACTTGCGGCTTTAATGAAATCTCCTGTTATGTCAACGGCTGCTCCTTCCATGTGCCAGCTTAGATTTAACGAGGATGCATCTGTAAACATACAGGTCAGCGCAACCGATATGGGGCAGGGCTCCATTACTGTGCTTTCACAAATTGCGTCAGAGACTTTAAAGATCCCGTTTGAAAAGATACGACTCTCTTCCCTTACCGATACCGAGCGGCACCCTTACGACTGGCAGACGGTTGCTTCCCGTACTACTTGGATGGCCGGTAATGCAGTAATGATAGCCTGCAATAAAGCCATTGAGCAAATAAAGACGATAGCGGCGCATATTTGGGAGATAAGTTCAGTTGAAGAAATTAAATATGATGGGACAAATGTGTATTCTCCTGACGGAAAGTGTCTGCCTATAAAGTCGCTCGTAATGGGATACACTTACCCTGACGGGCATGCTATTGGCGGGCCGGTTACCGGAACAGGTTATTTCTTGCCATCGGGAGTCGTGTTCCACAACGAAGCTAATGGGCAGGGTAACGCAGCAGCCGAATGGACATTCGGCTGCCAGGGCATTGATCTGACAATCGACACCCTGACAGCTGAAGTGAAGATAAATAAAATAGTTACGGCAATAGACGTGGGTAAAGTAATTAACCCGGCCCTTGCCCGCGGGCAGCTCATAGGCGCAATGGCGCAGGGGCTTAGCGGGGCGCACCTTGAGAAGATAATATATTCTGACGGTGGAAAAGTTAAGAACGATAATTTTACTGATTATAAAATAATAACGGCTGACGACCTTGCAGACACGGAAGTTGAGGTTATCTTCCTTGAAACACCCCAGTACGACGGCCCTTACGGCGCAAGGCCGCTTGCCGAGCACGGAGTGGTAGCGGTTGCGCCTGCTTTTGCAAACGCCTTGCGGGATGCGCTTGGCGTTCACTTTAACCACCTGCCCGTAACGGCGGACGACATAATGAAAGAGCTTAAGAAAAAGGAGAGCGGGAAATGATAGCAAGTACTTTTAACTATCATAAGCCTTCCACCCTCCGTGAGGCATCGGAGACTTTAACTCTTTATAAAAACTCAATGATTATGGGAGGCGGCACCGATCTGATAGTTAGGATGAGAAACGGTACACAAAGTCCTGAAAATGTAGTGGATGTAAAAGGGATTGATGAGCTTAATAAAATATACTGGGACGGGGAAGGTTTGTTTATCGGCGCGGCAATCAGTATAACGCAGGTGAAAAACAACACCGACGTAAAAGAACGATTTCCTGCTCTTCATCAAGCATCATGCGTCTTTGGTTGCTCCGAGATAAGGAACAGGGCGACAATTGGGGGCAACTTGTGCAATGCATCTCCCGGTGCAGAAACTGCCGGTCCTCTTTTAATTTACAATTCAACGGCAAAAATTTGGTCTGAAGGTAAAATTAAATCCCTGCCCTTGTCAGATTTTTTTACAGCGCCCGGAAGGACAGCGCTTAAGCATGGAGAGATTTTAACGGGAGTGACAATTCCGACTCCCCCAGCAGGCGCTCTGTCTAGTTATAGGCGGGCTGCCCGCGTGAAGGGGCAGGATCTTGCAACATGTGCAATTTCCGTGATGATAGTAAATCCTAAAAAATTACAGGAAAGGGAAATAAGAATCGCTCTATCCGCAGTTATGAAAACCCCGTCAAGGGCGCGGGAGCTTGAGAAAATTCTCTCCGGGCGGGCAATAACGCCGGAAGTACTTACAGAAGCTAAAAACTGGATGAGGAACAACCTTTATCCTAGGGCTTCAAGCCTGCGAGGAACCCCAGATTATAAAAAGGACGTGCTCTGTGGAATGCTAGAGATTATTTTGTCGGAGTTTGGGGTATTGGGTTAAGGGAAGCGGAGGACGGAGAACGGATTGTTGAGAATATTCAGACGCTGAACACCCCCTTTGCTCTCCCCTGAAGGGGGGAATCCCGACGTTATTGCTGCTCCTCACTCTTCATTACCCGCCCTCCGTAATCCGTTCTCCGCTTCAGTTTATTAACTATTTGTGAACATTGTAAAGTTTTTTTTACAATTAATTTTTCATGCATAAAAAAATCCAGAAATATTTTTTTGTTTTGAGCTTTAAGAACTAAGGGAAGTGGAAAAATCCTTATTTATCGGCAACTCCTGTATTTAAAAAATAAAAAAAATTTGTTATAATAGGGTTATGTACATGTTCTCCCGTGCTGGGAGGATTGCAGCTTAAATGATATAAATAAAAATATTACTGAACTATGTGGAGTATAAAAATGGCTTTTTTGACCAGAAAACGGCAAAAGGGTATGTCTTTGATTGAGATAATTGTTTCCATCCTTTTAATTACAATTGTTATGATGAGCTTTGCCATGGTTTTTCCCAGTGGTTACCGCCTGAGTCATAAAAGCAGGATGGAATCACGAGCGACAATGATTGCAAGCGGACTTCTGGACAAGATAATGAGTCTTGACTTTTACCAGGTGGACGCCTACAATCCGCCTGCCGAGGTTCCCACGGTTGATAGGCTTCCCAAGTGGGACCCGTCTTCCGGTAGCACGACCAGATATAAGGCTTACTTCGAAGATTTCGTAACGCCTCCTTTCAGGCTGCCTTACAAGGAAAACGTTGGGGGGACCGAGGTAAAAGGCATAGACGTAACCCTTCTTGATACAGGCGGGGGAAACACCCCAACAGTTGCCCGTATAAAGGTTACCATTGTCTGGGATGAAGTAAAAAAAGGCGCAACAATTACAAAATATGTGACTGTCACGGGGTACAGGGCAGCAAATCATGACGTTAGAAATTAACCGGTGGGTGAAAAAAATGTTAAAACTACGTAAAACCAGCAGGGGTATGACTTTGACCGAGATTATGGTTGCGGTTGCTCTTTTCGGGATTTTGTCTCTTATGGTTACAAATCTTATTATTTCTTCTTCCCAGAGCTATACAATGGGCAGGGAAAGACAGAACTTAAGGAACTCAGTCAGCTATGTGCTCCAGAACATGAAGCTTGATATAAGTAGATCATACCTACTTCCAGCAAGAGGAGGCTACGACAGCAATTCCAACATCTTTTCCAACGTGCCCAGAATTCCTTCTCCCGTAATACTTCCCAACTGTTACGGCTATGACTCTGGGATAGACGGCGACCTGGGCGGGGGCAGATCAGAAAACCGCCTAATTATGTCAGTCCCGAGAAGGAGTATGGACGACCCTGACTTCTATAATAAATTAGTTGACTATAATGATGGTACCCTGCGCTTTGTTGAATATGTCGTTCCGAATGCACAGCTCAATACGATATACCGAAGGACATACAAGATCCGGACAAACAGCCTGACTGGCTACGACGGCTACCGGGCAAACATAGCCCAGATGAAGTGGACTCTTGACGACTCTTATTTTAAAACTGGGGCTGGCAATATGATATCAGATCAGATTATGGCTCAGCTTCCGGGCATTTTTGACGTTATTAATTTCACAGTACAGAGGCCACAGCTGTCAAGCCCTAACTATCAATACGGTTCTACAATTAATTTTGATCCGTACCATATGGAGATTAATCTCGTAATGACCTCGTACCAGAATGACGATAAAAGCAAGCAATATATGTATGAAGAACAGACAACTGCCTCAATTGTTGCAAGGTAAAGCTTAAAATTCCGGAGGTGTTTCATTTGATTAAATTTACAGGCAAAAAAGGCGCGGCTCTCGTCGCCACGCTGTTTGCAGTGGTAATAGTCCTGACTCTTGGTTTTGCTTTTATAATATTGTCTATAAGTGAGAATAAAGCAATTAAGGCTGACATGGAATCCACCCTTGCTCTTCAGACTGCAAAATCAGGTATTGAGCTTTTACTGTGTTACATGGGCAGCCCCTGTATGAATAACCTGGGCGATCAAAATAATCCCGTGGTATGGGAGTATGAATCAGATTCAGGCAGCAAGATGGAAATAAATGAAGTTCTAAAAGCATATTCTTCCGGCAACCCGGTTAATTTTAGGCCCAACAGATTCCCCCCCGATGATAAGCTTCAGCTTGTTATTTCCCGCAAGTGGAACACCTCGGTCGTACCCAACAGGTACGATTACGATATAGAGATATTACCTGACAGGAAACTTGGAAGAGGCTTAGTAGGTCATATGACTATTAAGATGCAACAGACAGTTTTCGGCATTGGCCAGCCTCCTACTTTCATAGCAACTTCCACCGGCAGCGTTTATAATACCGACAGTCAGGGGAAAAGAATCGGTAACCCTATAGCTTCGAGGCAGGTTGAAGTCCGCTTCCGTGAAGAAACTGCCCAGGACAACTTAATTTTTGTTCAGAACCACGCCGCATACGACGTAGTGGGCAATCTTGTTTCGCCCCCAAATAACTTTGACGGCAGTGATACAAAAGTTGGCATATTTGCAAATTATACCTGCAACGGCTCTATCGTAATAGACGGCGGTAGTAATTTTGCAAAAAGTACAGCAGGCTTCCTGAACTTCTTCTCTGTAAGTGGAGTTAATTTTTTTGGCAATGTGCTTATAAACGGCGCAAACAACGTTTATGATCCGTCAATAAACCAGTCGGACAGGAGCAAACCTTTTAAGGCTGGCCTTTATAAAGGACAGCCTTCGAAGGGACTTCCCGATAAGAGTAACTATATGAACGAAGACCGTGACGGGAATGGTTCGCTGAGCGCAGCTGAGCAAGGCAGAGCTTTTGCGCTGGCAAGCGACACAAGCGGCGGTAATTATGTTAAGGCTGTTTGGAAATGCGGTGATAACGACGGCCTTCCTACACCCGCCGGGCTTGTTGGGCACTCAAAAGGTCCTTCAAATGCGCCGAATAAATACTACCCAGATCCACCCGGAACTCCCGAAAATCAGAAAATGAGCGTTAATGTGCCTTCTGACATTGAGTTTGACGGCACGGCTACAAATAAAACGCCAGGCTTTGCAAAATTTATCGTTGAATTTACAAAGGACGGCAAAGTCTCAATAAGCAAAGTCACGGCATATACGGGCACTTCAGTGAACCTCCTAAGGGCGGAAGGATACGGAGATTCGGTAAGCGTTGACCGTTTTAAAAACGGGATCCTTTATTTTGAAGGCGGAAACGTGGAAGTGAAGGGAACTTTTAAAGGGCAGCTTACCATTGTTTGTGCTGAAAGCCCGTACAGGGAAGCTTATGCGTATGATGTTGTATCAAAAGACAACCCAAATACAGCTAAAGGCAGACAGTACGTTTTTCCAGATGACTACAATAACGACGGAAAACCTGAATATTCATCAAACCCTGACCTTGCAAAATATCCTGGAAAATATGAAAATCACGAGATAGGGCAGGTTACTCCGGTTTTTCGTGATTTTTCCTCCAGCGGCCTGAGCAATTCTGATACTATATATACACACTACAATAATACTAAAAAGCTTCCTTACTCCGCTGACGCAACGGGTAAATATTATAAAAACACGTTTGACAGTAAGGGGAATCTAGTCAGCTCGGTCGTTGTTCCTAAAAGCGAAGTTCCGCCTCCGCCATACTATATAGGCGGCAAGTGGATATGGCCTAGCGACTGGCAGATAAGCTCAAGTTCAGTACTGGCAAAGGAAACTGGCACGGGGGGAAAAAATAACGGCCTATTTAGCGACACCGAAAGGGAAGGAAACATTATACTTGCCGGCGATCTACAATATACCGAGCACGAGACAAATGCTCTTGGGCTTATTGCAAAAAACTGGATACTTCTCAACGACATAGAAGCAAAGAATAAATTTACCAACAACAACTTAAAAGATGAACTGAACGCGCGGGGGGTGCTGATGAGCTTCGACCACTCGGTGCAGTTTGACGACGTAAATCTTGCCAGAAGAGCGGCGGACCTGTGGTATTCCAAAAAAGACATGAACGGGCTGTTTAACTTTATGGGTTCACTGATTAGCCAGTACAGCGACGTTGAAGGCAAAACTGATGGAACAGGTTACACCAGGCAGAATTTCCAGTGGGATCCTAACTTAAAACACTGCCATCCCCCTCATTTCCCCAGGTGGGATAAAGGCCAGATGAGCAAAAACGTAGTTTTAAGGTACGTTATACTTGGCTATCAGGACAAAGGCGCTGTTAAAGTACAGTAACTTTTATTTATTAAGAAACAAAAATATATTGTTAACAGGATGTTAACACACTTTTTTTCATTATCATTTATAATGGAATCAGAGTACGGAAGCGGAATTCGGATTGCGGAGAACGGAGAAAAACCACATTGGGTCGAATTTATTCGATCGTCTCCAACCTTCAGACCGTGGCGAGGGTCTTCGGCCCCCTGAGAATACAGACGGGAGGAATGAAGAATGAAAACTGAATTATTTTTATACGTTCTTCTTTCCTTGCTTGTGCTGATTGCACCGGTTAATTTATATGCATCCACAGTTAGTAACGGAGTCGGCAATAATGGCTATGATGGCAGTGAAGCTGCTGCTCAGTGCGCTGAATTTATATGGGATGGGTCGTCGGATTCCTTTTCCGCTGCTACTGATAAAGTCGTTTCTCAAAATAACGTTGCCCTGCCTGAGGTCTCGGAGTACTTTATAAACAATTACAAAATCATTACCCAGAATGTATTGTTAAACAACGGCTTTTTTATAACTCCCGGAGCCATAGTGTCTATATTATCGTCTTCTTCCGTCAACGTCAGAATCGTAAACGGGTGGAGTGTGGAAATCTCGGAAGACAGAGAAAAAGAAGGCAGAATATTAAAACTTGACTCACAAGATAATTATAATACGTCCCTGCTTATAGGGGAAACATCACCGCAGACAGCCCAAGGAGCTCTACAGCAAGAGCTTTCCAGCGCTGGAAATTTTATACTGAGCCTTGACGAATTTAACTTGAGCTTTTCCTCCGGGAAGAACACCTCAGGCGAGCCTGTAATATCGGACGTTTTTATCGCCGGGCCCGACAGCTTTTGGCTAACTTTATGCAGGAACGAATTGTCTATACGGAGCGGGATAAATTTTAACTAAATTAGAAAACCAAGATTGGATAAAGTACTGCGGCTCGGCTGAGTGTTATGTTTATCCATTACATAAAAGTTCGCAAGTATTATAAACTCTATTCTAATAATCAACCTTCGAGCGAACCTTAGGATTTTTTTCTTTCTTTTTTATCTCTTCAAGGAGTTTAACGGCATCCGGCGTAATTTTCCGTACGATTTTAAGATAGTTTATTACTTCTATTCTGCCTATCGGGTTGTCGGCAAAATTATTAAAATAGATGGCTCTCATGTACTTCATTGGCCCTGGTATTTTAAGCTCGCGGGAAATTTGCACTGCCCTGAATATAAGCTTGTCGTCTCCCGACTTAAGAGCAGCGTATAAGGATTTTAACATAGGCTGTACGTTCTTGGGGCGCTCGTAAAGCATAAGGTTCTTTACAGCTTCTAACACTGCCAGCTTTAAGTTCCTTGACGCTGGCGAGTTCATTTTTTTTAAGAAATATTCAGGATAATTATCGGATAACAACCCGTACGCCATAAATGCACCATATAGTATTTTTGAGTCTTTGTTTGAGGGGTTTTCTATAATTCTTTTGACGAAAGGCAAATCGACCTTATTACGTGCAAGGCCAAGCAGGAATACATAAAAGCTCTTCCTGTGATCCTGCACCCCGGCAAGTCCGGTTAGGTAAATCAGGCTTTCCCTGTCTATCGCCGGGGCAGCCTTTTTAAGGTCTTCATATGAAGCAAGACCTAACTCGGCGTAAGAGTCCCACGCAATGAACGAATTATTTGAGTCCACCTGCGAGTAAAGCCATCTAAGGCGCCCTTCATTGTCGCCAGAAGTCAGAAAATCGTATATTTTTTTTGTGTAGTTATAAATCCGTGCGTTTTTATCGGGATAGAATACGTTTAGCTCGTAAAAATTCACCCCGTTCCTGACGGACCTGTAGGCGTACAGTATTCCGATGGTATTTACCGGCTGGTTTAAAGTCTCATTTAAATAAAAAAAATCGCCCTTTTTCCAGATGCCGCCTTTAATGTTATTGTAAACTTCAAATTCCGTCATAGCCCCGCCTTTATCGTCTTTTGTCTTGCGGAGAATTTTACCGTAAAGAACGAGGTCAGACTCATATAGGCGATCATAAACAGTGTTACGATCAACGGGACCGTAGGGAGCAGCAAAAAGCAGGACCGGAAAGGACAAGAAAAAAATAATTATTAGAAATTTAACAAGAAAAAGATTGCCCATAGAATTATATCTCATCTAAAAACCCTCCTAAGCTTATTAGGTGGAATGCTATAAATTTTATTCTAAGCCATCTCCCGTCTGCCTTACCGCAAGCATTATGCTTTTAAGGCCGCTTGCCCGCCCTGCCTCCATTACTTCCAGAATTTTTCCGTAAGGAACGTCTCCGTCGGCTTTTAAAATAACGCTGATGTTTTTTTCTTTTTGTGCCGCATTTCGGAACCTTTTCGCCAGCTCGTTTTTATCAAGCTTAATACCGCCACTGTAAAGAGAGCCGTCGGAGGTTATAGTTAACTCAACTCCAGCTTCTGCTTCCTGGGCTGCCCCTGACGCTTTCGGAAGCCGGACAGGGAGGTTAGAGCGGACAATTGCAGGTGCCATAATCATAAAAATAATCAGAAGGACGAAAAGTACGTCAATCAAGTTCGTTACGCTGACTTCGCAGAAGTCTCCTTCATTATTTTTTCTGATTTTTATCATGACTTTTCTGTCCTGAAAGTGAGATGTCTGTAATCCCAGCATTTTTTACCTGGTCAATTACATAAATAACT
>Ga0129299_1003303_pt1 | contig 10545 bp, 7 predicted proteins | sample ConPoolayeCmetaG_FD_94477 | JGI IMG/M metagenome (GOLD analysis project Ga0129299, IMG submission 94477) | Hot spring microbial mat communities from California, USA to study Microbial Dark Matter (Phase II) - Cone Pool mat layer C metaG ... | reverse complement strand
GGCCCCGGCGACCCTCCTTGGCCAAGGAGTCGGACGAACTGATGGAATGGGAAGTCGCTTAGAAGCTGTCCAAGCCCCCCCTCTCCCCGGAGGGAGAAGAGACTTCCGAGATAGGCTTTCAATCCCCGCTACGGCACAAGGACGCCGTAAGCCGGCAACACCGGACGGTACCAAACCCGGGCCCGAACCACTGCCGCCGGGTAGACCACCATGCCGGGATACACCAGGGCTTCGGGCGTCAATACCGGCGAGGGAACGGGCGGCACCACCGGCGCAGGTGCCACGACTGCCGCGGGCACCGCCGGAACCACGGGTGCGTAGTAGGTCACGACCGGCACGGCGGGCCGCACGACCACGCCGGACCCACGGACCGCATAGCCCCACCCCGCCCACGCCGTCGAGCCTGCCAACGTTAATACAAACGCAGCGACTATCGGAATCAGTCTCTTCATTGCCACAGCTCCTTTTGGGGACTTTTTGACAAGTCTACGTCGCAAATCCCGGTTTGACAAACCCCCGCTCGCGGCGGGCCCGCAATTGGGCGGCCCAGACCATGCTCCACGCGGCCGAATATGAGTCCTTCTTGCTCGAGAAACGCCTCATTTCAACGCGTGAGGAGCATAGAAAACCGCCCCGCGCGGTTGCGCTTTTTCCTACGCGCCGGCCTCGCACGCGTGTTTTTCCTCATGGCAGGCTTCTGCCTGCCAGTCTTTTGTTGAACCCCTCCCCGCCGTGCGAGCCTGGCGTCAAGTGATTGTTATACTCCGCACGCGTTGAGATGACATGTTTTTCAGGCGAAAACAACTCATTCTCGGCCGCGCGCAAAATAGCGCCAGGATCGCCGGCAAGAGGTTGTGCGAAGACGCCCGCCTACGGGCGTTTGCCGCCGCAGGCGGTCTTCGGCCCGGCATTCATGCCGGGTATCCGCGGACCAACGCCACGGCGCGAGGCCCGTTGACGGGCCTTCTCGCTGGGACGGCTTTGAGCCCACCGATTCCGTTGGCGGAGCCGCTCGAACGGGTCGCGGAGGGTGAGGAAACGGCCTCAACGCCGCCCACAAATCCCGGAGCGCGGGCGTCTCGCCCGCCACGACCAATGCGGGCAAGATGCCTGCGCTCCCCAGGGGAAGCGGCCTAAACGCCGTGCGCGAATCTGGGAGCGCGGGCGTCTCGCCCGCAAATCACGAAGGCAGCGAGAAGCCCCGTGAACGGGGCTTAAGGTTCGCCACGGGACCGAAACCGCGACCCGGCGTGAAACGCCGGGCCGAAAACCGCCTGCGGCGGGGAAGGCCCGTCAACGGGCCTTTATGCTCCGCAGGCGTTGAAATGAGACGTTATCTCGAATAAGAAGGACTCATATTCGGCCGCGCGGAGTATAACTCTTCGGTTGCGGCCGCGGCCCGCGCTAGGGCGCCACACTGTAAATCTCGTGCTCTGAAAGGGGGTGGGGCTTTGAATAGCGTGCCTTCCAAGGACGCAACTCTCGGCGTCGAACAGAGTTGCAAGGTCTCCGCTTCGCCCCGATAGCGCCGCAGCGAACGATTCACGTCGCCAGACTGTATTTTCCATCTCGAAGAGGCTATGCAAACGACGCCCGGCCGGGAAAAATTACACCGTGAGGTCTCAGGCGGCCGCGGGCCGTGGGCCGCACGGCGAATGCTTTTTTCTTTTTGCGGGGCGGTTGATTGACCGATTGGGGGCGCGATATGAACGACGTCTTGCTCAAGGATTTTCGTCCCACCTGCCTTCTGAAGGTTGCCAGCCGCATCCCGACCAAGGCCCGTTTCCCGGTCATCGACGCCCACAACCATCTTTTTGGCGAGCTGGAGCCGGAGAGGTTGATCGAGGTGATGGACGCGGTGGGCGTGCGGGTGTGGGTCAATGTGACGGGCAACACGACGCTGCCGCTGGAGAACAACACCTACACGATCGCCCGCCGGCCGATCCAACACTTTCTGGACCGCTACGTCGCCCGCTATCCAGAACGTTTCGCGGCGCTGACGATGTCGGATTTCGCCCAATGGGATGATCCCGTCCTTATCAAGGACGAAGACTTTGTCCCCCGGTGCATTGAACACTTGGAAGAGGACGTGGCCCGCGGGGCCTGTGGACTGAAAGTCACCAAGGAATTGGGCCTGCGTTTTCGCGACCGCGAGGGAAGGATGCTCCGCGTGGACGACGAGCGGCTGTTTCCGATTTGGCGGCGGGCGGGCGAGTTGGGCATTCCCGTGCTGATCCACGTTGCCGACCCGATCGCTTTCTTCCTGCCCATCGACGAAAAGAACGAGCATTACCTGACCCTTCAAGAATTTCCCGGCTGGAGTTTCGTTGGCTCGCAATACTCGGCGTGGGAATTGTTCGAACAGCGGAAGCGGATGATCGCCGCGCACCCGGGCACGACGTTCTGGCTGCCGCACGTGGCCAATCTGCCCGAGGACCTGGCCGCGGTGGGCGAACTGCTCGACGCGCACCCGAACGTCGTCATCGATTTCTCGGCCCGCATCGACGAACTCGGCCGCCAGCCTTACACCGCCAGGGATTTTTTCATCAAGTACCAGGACCGGATCATGTTCGGGCTGGACATGCCGGTCTCGGTCGAGGCGTACCGCTGCTACTTCCGGCTGTTGGAAACGCGCGACGAGTACTTCGAGTATCCGGATTACATCGGCCGGTTCGGGGTTTACACGCGGTGGCGGCTCTATGGACTCGACCTGCCCGATGACGTGTTGGAAAAAGTTTACCATAAGAATGCCTTGCGCCTCCTGCCCAAGCTCCGTGTCGAATGAGACGCGGGCCGCCAAGGGCAGGCGACCGCCGCGCCCTCCGCCTTGCGACGCGGGACGGGAGCAGCGAACAAGGCGGCCAAGCCGAGGAGAAACCCGACGATGTCCACGCCACGAATGGAGTTCGATCATTTGGGCATGATCACGACCGAGAAGAAGGCCGACGAAATCTACGTCGAGGCGACGAAGGTCTGGGTGACCGACTTCCGAAAGCACCCGTTCCGCATCGAATGGCTTCGCTTCGAGCCGGATAGCCCGGTGACTGGTCCGGTGCGCCGGATGCCCCACGTGGCGTTTCGGGTGGACAGCATCGCCGAGTGCGCGCGGGGATTGAAGGTGCTTTTGGAGCCTTTCGACGCGGGCATCGCCGTGGTAGGCTTCTACCAGACGCCGGACGGCGCCGTGGTCGAGTTCATGGAATATCCGAAGGAGCAACCGCCATGTTGAACATCAAGTCGGTCATGGTGACGGGCGCCAGCGGCAAGCTCGGCGCGCCGTTGTGCGAGGCCCTCGTGGCCGAGGGATATCATGTGATCGCGATCCGCCACCGCCTGCCCGTCGGCGTGGCCGGGGTGGAAGAAGTCGCCCTCGACGTGGCCGACGACAAGGCCGTCGAGGCCCAGGTGGCCCGCAGCGACGCCGTCATCCACCTGGCCACTTGCAAGGAAGACCGCGAGGCGGTGATCCGCGTCAGCGCCCAAGGGACGTTCAACTTGCTCGACGCGGCCATGCGGACCAAGAGGCCGAAGCGAGTCATCCTGGCCAGCGGCGACGCGGTCAACGGCATCTATTTCAATCCCCAGCCCCTGCCGATCCGCGAAGACACGCCGATGATCGCCTATCCGGGCTACTACCCGCTCTCCAAAGCGATCGAAGAGACGATGTTCCAGGAGTACTTCTGGCAGGCGAACGTGCCCACGGTCTGCTTGCGGATGTCCTGGATCCACAGCGAGGATGACATCCTCACGCACCTGACGGTGGCCGGCGAGCAGTTCGGCGTGCCCGTCTGGTCGGAACTGATGAACGACGAGCAGCGGGCGAAGTATTCGGGCGGGCGGGACGCCGCCGTGGCCCTCCGCCATCCCGACGGAAAGCCGATGCTCCGCCACATCGTGGCCGTCGAGGACTGCGTGCAGGCGAACCTTCTGGCGCTGCGCACCGACGGCATCGAAGGCCAGACCTTCATGATCGCCATGAACGATCCGTTCAACTACGTCGAGGCGGCGGAGTATGCGGCCAGTCGGCTTGGGATCGACGTGCTTGAGCTGGTCGATCCGGTCGGCAAGGATTTCTGCATCGACACGACCAAGGCGCGTTATGTCCTGGGCTACCGCCCCAAGTTCGATATTTTCCGCTTGATCGACAGCGCCGTCGAGTTCCGCCGGCAGGGGCGACAGCGTCGTCAGCGGTCGGGATTCAAGGGCTGAGGGATTTCGCCGCTTCGGCCGGAGGGGGGAGGCGCATTCGGCAGCCGACTCCCGATGGATCAGGCTCGTTCTTCGGGCCTGATCCGTCCTCAGGCCGACGGCGGGGACGGACTCTTGTTCAAAGAGAGTTCGGTCCACAAGGAAAACAACGGGCAACCGTTCACGGCGACAGTCACAATTTTTGCGGCCCAGGCGGGCGAAAATGGGACGGTGCCCCTCGGGGCCGTTCTATGAACCGTTACAACGTTTGGAGGCTCTCATGGCGAGTTTTCGATGCGATCGGTTGGCGGCGTTCATCTTTGCCCTTGCCCTTGCTTTGGCGGCGGTCGGCCTTGCTCACGAACCGCCGGACACGAACTACGATGAGTCGAAGGTACCCCGATACGAACTGCCCGATCCTTTGGTTTGTTTCGACGGAACGAGGGTGGCGGACGCGGCGATGTGGCGGCAAATTCGCCGGCCGGAGATCTTGCGGGCTTTCGCGGCCAACATTTACGGCCACACGCCGCGGGTGGCTACCCAACCGCGGTTTGAAACAACAGCCACTCACCCCCAGGCCGTCGGGGGGCTGGCGACGCGCAAGGAAGTCCGCGTCCGCCTGTTCGAAAAGGCCGAGGCCCCCTGGATCGATCTGCTGTTGTACATTCCCAATGGCGTCCCTCAACCCGTGCCAGTATTTCTCGGCTTGAACTACGGCAATCAAGGGGTGGATCCGGACCCGACCATCCAGCCTTCCCGCGAGTCCCACGCTCGACGCGGCGAACACGCCAAGCGCTGGCCGCTGGAACTTCTGCTAAAGCGCGGTTACGCGGTGGCCAGTTTCCACGGCGGCGACATTGAACTCGACCGCCACGGTTCCGGTTGCCGCTTTACGCCGGAAGCGTGGAAAAAAGGCGTGCGGCACTACCTCCTCGCGCAGCGGGGACGAACCGAAATGGCGGACGACGAATGGGGTGCGATCGGCGTCTGGGCCTGGGGCCTGAGCCGGGCCATGGATTACCTCGAGACCGATCCGGCCCTCGACCGCGCCAAGGTGGCCGTATTCGGGCACTCGCGGACCGGCAAGACCGCGCTGTGGGCGGGAGCGCAGGACGAACGGTTCGCGTTGGTGATCTCCAACAACTCTGGCCAGGGCGGCGCCTCGTTGGCCCGCCGGCGCTTCGGCGAATCCGTGGCGGCCTCGTGCGAGCTGTCGGGCAGTTGGTATTGCCGGAACTATCGCCAGTTCGCAAACAACGAATCGGCCCTCCCCGTCGATCAGCACCTGCTCATCGCTTTGATCGCGCCGCGCCCAGTGTACATCGCCAGCGCGGAGCAGGATCGCTGGGCCGATCCGCGCGGCGAATTCCTCGCCGCATTGCACGCCGAGCCGGTCTATCGCCTGCTGGGCATGCCGGGCCTCGGCGCGCGTGAGATGCCTCCCGTGAACCATCCGGTTGGCGACACGATCGGTTACCACATTCGCACGGGCGATCACGAGATCACGCCCTACGACTGGGAGCAATTTCTCGACTTCGCCGACCGTCATTTCGGACGCACCAGGCCGAAGCCAGACGTTTCGCCATCGCTTTCCTTCGAGGTTCGAGCCGAGGCCGTCTTGCAAAAGCTCAGCCCGGACTTCTGTTGGTTTCATCCGCGGGTCGCGGCGGCGCCGGGGCTGGGCAGGGACGGCCAGCCGGCCGTGATCATGACGATTCAGAAGCACCTGGGCGCCGACGATCACTACTCGGGTCTGTATTTTCTGCGGAGCGACGATTTGGGCAAATCGTGGACCGGCCCGACGGAGGTCCCCGAGTTGGCCTGGCGGCAGGGACCACACGGCGAAACGATCGCCGTGTGCGACGTCACGCCCGGCTGGCACGCCCCCAGCGGCAAAATACTCGCCATCGGCACGAAGCTCCGCTACGGCCCGCACGGCGAGCAGTTGCTCGATCAACCGCGCTCGCTCGAGTGCGCCTACGCCACGTTCGATCCCCGCGCCAACAAGTGGACGACTTGGAAGATGCTCGCCATGCCCCAGACGGACGGCAAGTTCTTCCATGTCTCGGCGGGCTGTGTCCAGTGGCTGGTCCAGCCCGATGGAACTCTGCTCGTTCCCATCTACTTCAAGGGCCCCACCGGCTCGGATTACTCGTGCACCGTGCTCTGTTGCTCATTCGATGGCCAGGAAATGAGGTACCTGAAGCACGGCGATGAGCTGAGCGTGGCTGGAGGCCGCGGGCTTTGCGAGCCGTCGTTGGCGCTTTGGAAGGACAAATACTACCTGACGTTGCGGAACGACGCCCGTGCCTACGTGACCACCAGCCGCGATGGACTGCATTTCGAGCCGATCAAACCGTGGACCTTCGACGACGGGACGGACCTGGGAAGCTACAATACCCAGGCCCATTGGCTCACCCACCGCGACGGACTGTTCCTTGTCTACACGCGGCGAGGAGCCAACAACGACCACATCTTCAGAAACCGTGCGCCGCTGTTCATGGCCCAGGTCGATCCCGTCGGCCTGCGCGTGATTCGCAAGACGGAAAAAATTGTGCTGCCAGAGCGTGGGGTCATGCTCGGCAATTTCGGCGCCGCCAAAATAACGGCCGAGGAATCCTGGGTGACCGACGCCGAGTTCATTTCCCGCCTCGTGGATCCCCAGGCGGGCACAAGGCCGCATCCCCGCGGCGCCGATGGGACGGTGTGGCTTGGAAGGATCCGCTGGGCCACGCCGAATGATTAAACTGCTGGTCGCGGCGGCCGGATGAAAGGGTTGGTTGTGCCCGGGTGGCGTGCCATGGGGTTGCGAAGGGCGTGTTTTCGGGTAACCGTTCACGGGGACTGTCCCGATCTTCGCGGCGAAGCCCGCGAAAATGGGACTGTCCCCTTCGGGCCGGAAGCGGACAGGCACATTTTTCGCTGTGAAGCGGGCCAAACCATCAGCCAGTCCCCGGCCGGTGAACGGTTACGTTTTCGGTCAGTCGTCGCTGGTCTCTTCTTGTCCGTTGTCATGGCGTGTCATGCCGCCGATTGGCCCGGATTCCTCGGGCCTACCGGCGACAGCAAGTCGCCGGAGCGCGGGATCCAGACGGTTTGGCCTGAGACTGGGCCGCCCGTGGTTTGGCATCGCCCGCTGGGAACCAGTTATGGCATCGGATCGGTTGCCGCCGGACGATACTTCCAGTTCGACCGGCAGGGGAACAAGGCACGCCTGAGTTGCCTCGACGCCAAGACCGGCGAGCTACTATGGAAGTTCGAGTACCCGACCGACTACGAAGACCTGGTGGGCTACAACAACGGCCCGCGGTGTTCGCCAGTCATCGACGAAGGCCTGGTTTACATCTACGGCGCCGAGGGGATGCTTCACTGTGTCCGCGTTGACGACGGTCAGTTGGCGTGGAAGGTGGACACGGCGAAGCGGTTTGGCGTGGTGCAAAACTATTTTGGCGTGGGAAGCACGCCGGTCGTCGAAGGCGACTTGCTCATCGCCATGGTGGGCGGCAGTCCGCCCGAGTCGCAAGGCGCTGGCCGATTCGATCTTGGTCGCGTCACCAGCAATGGCACCGCCGTGGTGGCGTTCGACAAGCGCACGGGAGCGGTCAAGTACGCCGTCGGCGACGAACTGGCCAGCTATGCGACGCCGCGGCTGGCCACGATCGACGGGCGGCGATGGTGCTTCGTCTTCGCCCGAGGGGGACTCCTCGGCCTGGATCCGACCAACGGCGCCATCGACTTTCATTACCCCTGGCGCTCGCGGCTCCGCGATAGCGTCAACGCCAGCACTCCCGTCGTCGTCGGCAACGAAGTCTTCATTTCCGAGACCTATGGGCCGGGCAGCTCGTTGCTTCGGGTCAGGCCCGGCGGGTACGAAGTCGTTTGGCGCGATCCGCCTGGCCGCGACAAGGCGATGCTGCTCCACTGGAACACGCCGATCTACCACGAAGGCTATCTCGGCTCCAGTGGACGCCATGCGAGCGACGCGGAACTCCGCTGCATCGAATGGAAGACGGGCAAGGTCATGTGGAGCCAACCGGGCCTCACCCGGGCATCCCTCCTGTACGTCGACGGCCATTTCGTTTGTCTGAGCGAGAATGGCGTCTTGCGGTTGATTCGGGCCACGGAAAAGGCCTACGTGCCCGTTGCCGAGGCCGTCATTCGCGAAAGGCCCGGCGGACCGGAATTGATCCAACCGCCCGCCTGGGCCGCCCCCATTCTGGCCAACGGCTTGCTCTACATCCGGGGAGACGACCGGGTGGTGTGCCTTCGGTTGATTCCTGAGTAACCAGCGGGTGTGACTGAACCCTGATGGGCCGCCGGTTGTCTTCCCTTAAAAACCGCTCGTGGTATGCTTTCGGTGATCGTGATCCGTGAAACAGTCCGTTCAGGAGCCAAACCCAGTGACCAGCGTGTGCGATCCATCCAAAACCACCAGTGTGAATCAAACACAATCCCCCATTCATGAAACGATGACGGGTGCCGATGTGGTGGTTTTGTCGTTGATCAACCAGGGTGTGGAGGCGGTTTTTGCCTATCCTGGCGGGGCCAGCATGCCCCTGCATCAGGCCCTGACGCGATATCGCGATCGGATTCGCACGGTGCTCCCACGCCACGAGCAGGGGGGGGCCTTTGCCGCACAGGGCTACGCTCGCGCCACCGGCCGGCCCGGCGTGTGCATGGCTACGAGCGGGCCTGGCGCGACCAATCTGGTCACGGCCATCGCCGACGCCAAGCTCGACAGCATCCCGATCATCGCGATCACGGGTCAGGTGCCCACGAGCGTTATCGGCAGCGATGCCTTTCAAGAGACTCCGATCGTCGAGGTCTGCCGCACGATCACCAAGCACCATTACCTGGTCACCGACCCACGAGACCTGGCCCGCGTGACGCGCGAGGCGTTTTTCGTGGCGACCACCGGGCGACCAGGGCCGGTGTTGATCGACCTGCCGAAGAGCGTCCAGCTCGCCCGGGTCACGCCCGATTTCGACGCCCCCCTCGACTTGCCAGGTTACCGCGCGGAATCACTCCCCCCCTCGCCGGGCGACATCGAGGCCGTGGCCGCCGCGATCCGCGGCGCTCATCGGCCAGTCATCTATGCCGGTGGCGGCATCATCGCGGCCGGAGCGGCGGAGGAACTCCGCAGGCTGGTGCAGATCACGGGCATCCCGGTGGCCATGACGCTCATGGGCCTGGGGGCCTTTCCCGGCGACCATCCCCTTTCCCTCGACATGCTCGGAATGCACGGCAGCGTCTATGCGAACTACGCGGTCCACGAATGCGATTTGCTCTTGGCGCTTGGCGTGCGGTTCGACGACCGGGTGACCGGCAAGGTGTCGGCCTTCGCCCCCCAGGCCCGAATTGTCCACGTCGATATCGATCCCTCGGAACTGCACAAGAACAAGCCGGCCCACCTCGCTTTGGCGGCGGATGTGAAACGAGTGCTTAGGGAGCTGAACGCGATCGTCGAACCGCCCGCCGCGGACCTGGGCCCTTGGATCGCTCGCATCCAAGGCTGGAAGCGGACCGACCCGCTCGACTATGACCACGACGCGCCCGACATACTCCCCCAACACGCCATCCGCGAGCTGTGGCGGCTGACGAAGGATCTGCCCACGATCATCACGACAGGGGTGGGCCAGCATCAGATGTGGGCGGCCCAGTTTTACAAATTTTTGCGTCCGAGAACCTGGCTCACCAGCGGCGGGCTGGGCACGATGGGGTTCGGGCTGCCGGCCGCCCTCGGCGCGAAGGTCGCCTGCCCCGAGGCCCTCGTCATCGACATCGACGGCGATGGCAGCCTGCTGATGAACCTTCAAGAGATGGCCGCCTGCCACTGCGAAAAAATTCCCGTCAAGGTGATGCTCTTGAACAACCAGCATTTGGGCATGGTGGTGCAGTGGGAGGACCGCTTTTTCGGCTCCAATCGGGCCCACACGTACCTCGGGCCGATCGACCGTCCCGAAGCCACCGGCCAGGCCAACGGCGGCGAGACGGGGCCGCGATACCCGGATTTTGTCCAAATCGCTCGCGGCTTCGGCTGGCAGGCCCGGCATGTCGCCGAAAAGGCCGAGTTGACCGACGCGTTGCGGGAAATGATCGACTCGCCCGACTGCTTCCTCCTGGACATCGCCGTGCCGTATCAGGAGCACGTCCTGCCGATGATCCCGGCCGGCATGACGGTGCACGACCTGATCAAGGAATAGTCGCCCGGTGGGGGCGCCGGAGGGCCGCCCCCGGGCCGCGCGGCCCGTCACGACAGACCGTAGAACTTGATCGCGTTCTCGCTGAGCAATTGGCGTTGCTCCGCTTGGCCGCGGTGGCGGATCACGTGGCGCAGGGCCTCGACCCATTGCCGGT
>Ga0129299_1003302_pt1 | contig 10547 bp, 9 predicted proteins | sample ConPoolayeCmetaG_FD_94477 | JGI IMG/M metagenome (GOLD analysis project Ga0129299, IMG submission 94477) | Hot spring microbial mat communities from California, USA to study Microbial Dark Matter (Phase II) - Cone Pool mat layer C metaG ... | reverse complement strand
ACAGGAGAGAGATTTATAGAATTCTAATGTGTTTTCCCAAAAAAAATTTCTTATTATATCAAAAAAAAAAAACACCACTCTCTCAGAAAAAGAGTGGTGTTTTGATGAAGTTTTTTTTCAATAATATTCAGTCCTCTTTTGAAGGAGTAGTATAAATTATTAGTTATTTGATTATTATGATTGGTTTTTGAATAACCCTGTCCGAAAAATCGAGACGTAGCAAATAAACCCCAGATGAAATTTTATTCAGAGGAACAATAGAATATTGTCTATTTTCAAAATTAGAATAATATAAAATAAGGGTTCCGCTTAAGTTATATAAATTTAAAGACTTTAAATAAATATCAGAGAAAAGAGCTTCAATTAATAATGCATCAAGATTTTTATCAAATGAAATCAGTAATTTTTCTTCCGCATCGAAATCAGAAACTGAGATTGGTCTTTCAATTCTAAAGGTGCCCTGACTTTGCACATCAATAATATTTCCATCAGTTTGGGTATCTTTGATTCTGATTTTGCAATTATTTTGATTAACATCCGGAACAGACCAGATATAACTCAGGAGAGTTGCATCAATCTCACCACTGATTTCAGACCAGCTATTTCCATTATTGGAGGAGAAGTAGATTTTTATCTTATGATTTTCACCAGAGAAAGACCATTTTATCTGGTAAGATTGACCTGCTCTGATTATTTCACCGTCGTTTGGTTGTATGATTGTAAGCTGAGGAGCAGAAGTTTGATAAATTTCAAAGAGATTATCACTATCATCGAATATATCAGGATTTGTCTGATGACTGACTTTCACCAAACAGAAAACTGAAGGAGTTTCAGGGACAGTCCAATCAATAGCTGAATCATCGGCATTAACATTATCTTTAATTAAAATCCAATTCGCTCCGCTATTTGTAGAATATTCAATTTTTACTTTGTCTATATCAGATGAGTTCCATTGAATTTTATGAGAATCGCCAACTTTCCATTTCTCGCCACCATTTGGGCTGACCAGAGTTATTTTTGGAGGTTGGGGTTTATAAATTTCGAAAGGACTGTCACTTTCATCAAACAGAGTAGAGTAGGACTGATTGCTGATTTTCATTAGGCAGTTTTTCGATGGAGTTTCTGGAACAGTCCAGTCAAAATTGTTATCTGCAGCGTTAACATTATCCTTAACTAAAATCCAATTAGTTCCCCCATTGGTAGAGTATTCGATTTTGATTTTTTCGATATTATCAGAAGACCATTTTATTTTAAAAATATCACCAGATTTCAAACTTTCTCCACCATTAGGGCTAAGAAGTTTTATAAAGGGTTGGGGAGCACTACCTAAAAAATTACCACCTAAATCATACTTCACTAAAAATATATCAGAATTGCCTGAGGAATTAAGATTTTTTGTTTCATTTTTTGTATAAAAATCAGCGGCACCAAAAAATCTTCCAGTTGCATGAATTTCTCCATTATTTCCGATAAAGACACCTGTGGAATTGTTTAAATAAGTAACGCTGCCAGCAGTTCCATGACCATTAGCCCAGATGAATTTACCATCCTCGGAATAATAAGCAACAAATCCGTCACTTGAATTGCCTGATGATTTTGGTGTCAGCTCGAAAGTAACGCTTTGAGAGGGGTCAAAATCAGCCTTACCGCTGAAATAACCCACTATTGCTATATTATTGTTCGAACCAGATGATATACGATTAACCTGATCATTTCCATTGCTTCCAATATTAAAAGCCCAAAGATAAGATCCAGAGGAAGTGTATTTGGCAAGAAAACCGTCAGACAAATTCTGAGCTGTCAAATTAGCCTGTCCGTTAGGTTTAAAATTGACGGTTCCTGTAAAACTACCAGCCAAAAGAATATTCTCTTTACTATCCAGTTCCATACCACCATAAGAAAGAGCGTCAATACCGGAACCCCCAAACTTAAAGGCAAAATTTAATTCGTTAAGGTAATCATACGAGGCGATAAAAAAATCAGAGGCTCCTGCAGATGAAAGATTATAGGTATTGTCAGTCAGGTCGAAATCGACTGTGTTTTCAAAATTTCCGGATACAATTATATCCCCGTTTATAGTAGCTCTGATTCCGGCACCTCTATCATTTCCAGTTCCGCCAAGAATAAAACCTAAACTATAATCTCCGAGCTCGTTATAAACAGCTACGAAAATATCAGAATTCTGATTGGTGCTTGTGAATGTATCATCGGAATCCTCTCCGTCAGAGCTGTCCATATCAATTTTGCCAGAAAAAAATCCAGTTATATAAACATTAGCTAAAATATCAACATAAACATCAGTTGCTTCATCGTCCAGAGGTCCCCCAAAAGTAACAACCCATTGAAAAGCTCCATCATAATCATATTTAGCAAGGAAAACATCTTTTCCTCCTTTGCTAGTTCTGTTGGCTGTTTTGGTAGATGGATCAAAATCAACAGTATTGCTAAAATAACCGACTATATAATAATTGCCAAGGAAATCAGCAAATATCCTGTTCGTAGCGTCGTCGCCTGCTCCTCCAATTGTAAAGCCCCAGATATACTTTCCTTCATTATTATATTTAACCAGATAAATATCAGTTTTGCCTTTTGAAGCAAAATTTACCGCTTGTCCATCGGGATTGAAATTTACAGAGTAACTAAAGTAACCTGTAATGATTGTGCTACCCTCAAGATCAATAGTTAGATCTCTTCCATAGTCCTCCCCCGTGCTACCAAGTTTAATTAAACTGTTCGAAAACAGGTTACTGCTAATAAAAAAAGTTATTAAAAATATGAATAATAATTTAATTTTCATATGCACCTCAAAAGATATTAACTTAAAAAATTTATTACTGATCTATCACAAAAATAATAAAATAAAATATTATCGAGGATTTGGCATATTAAACATCCATTGAACACCGTATTTATCTGTGCAGCTGCCATAATATGCATTCCAGAAAGTATCCTGAAGTTCCATAGTAACTTTACCTCCATCAGATAATGCTTTGAAAAATTTATCTGCTTCTTCCCTGCTTTCTGGTTCGATAAATATGTGAACATTATTGCCCTGAACAAATGGAAAGCCCATAGATTCGGGAACATCACTTCCCATAAGTGAAAAGCTTTCGGAAATTGGCAATTCTATATGCATTACCAGATTTTTTTCATTTTCTGGAACTGGAGGCATACCCTCCACAACTGGAACATCGCCGAAACGTAATATACCGTCTTTGAATTCGCCTCCAAAGATACTCTTATAGAACAAAAAAGCTTCTTCTGTTTTGCCGGCAAAATTCAAATATGAACAAATCCTCTTCATTGCAAATCCTTTTTAAAAATAATAAATTTAGTCATACCTAAAATACTAAATATCAAGTTAATAAATCTTTATTTTGACTTTTTACTCAATTATTAAATAAAACTTTTGATTACAAAATGTTAGTATTAAAAAGCAAATAAAATAACTATAATGAATACCTTAGGCCAATATATATCATCCTTCCCATAATTGGACCCCATATAATTGAGCTATCGAAATATTTTCCAAATGGCTGGTCGAAAGCAATAATAGGATTTTGCTGTCTATAATCGAAAATATTTTCAGCCCCTAAATAAAATTCAAGTAACCCGAATGATTTGGTTATTTGTCCATGGAACAGAACAAAACCGGGATAAAACTCATCAAGTTGATATTCCTCTGGATTTTTTCTTGTGTCGGGCAGTCTGCCTTTACCGTTTATTTCTGCTGTTAAATCAAATTTCCAATCATCATCAGGTGTTGAATAAGCAATATTAATAATAGACTTATATTCACTTACAAGAGGTTTTCTTGTAAAATCATTGTTAATTGTAGTCTTAACATCATTAATCCTCAAAGCAGTCAAAACCTCGAAGTTCGAAAAAAGCTCGAAAGTTAAATCAAATTGAAATGAATTAGAATAAGATTTTCCTTTAAGATTGTAGAAAGATACACTTTGTGGATCAGTATCTAAATCCACAACCACTTGACTAATGAATTCAGTCCTATAATATTCAGCGTTAAAACCAAATTCAATATCAAACAAATTAAATGTATGGCTGAGGTTCAATCCATAATTCCAAGCTTCCTCGGGTCTTAAACCCTCCAGAAAATTAATACTTCGCGATGATGATAATAAACCAATATTTTCTGCTAATACATTAGCTATATGATAGCCCTTACCCAATGAACCTCTGATAGTTGTGTTATCATTAAGTTCATATTTAATATGAAGTCTTGGTGTGATAAACGTTCCGTAAAGATTATGAAAATCAGCTCGTACTCCGGTCTGTATATTTAGGCTTTCGATAGGAATAATGTTGAACTCAGCAAACACTCCCGGAACAGATTCATTCCTTGAAAGATTTTTGGTATTTAGTATTTCGGAATAATTATCCATAGTATAACTGAACCCAACAACATATTTTATCAGATCATAAAAAGCTACAGATTGGAAAAGAAGATTTGTATAAAATGTTTTTTGAAGTCCGTCATAAAGATTTTTTCCAAAAGTAGAATTCTGATTATGATAATTAAATTTCAGAATTGTTCCGATTGTGGTTTCTCCATGATCATCAAGTATAAATCCATTTTTGGCATAAGCTTCATAGCGTTGTGTTTTAATCAGACTACCAAAAAATTCTGGTTTATTGGACTTGAAATAGTTAACCTGTCCGGAATTTCTCTCTTCGAACATTGCTCCGACACCAAATTTTGATTCCCAAAAGCCTGTAGAATAATCCCAGCGATTTGATAAGTTTAAATATTTCAAAAGGGGTTTGTCTAAGAACCCGTCAGAATTATAATCGTGGAGAACCTGATGTAAGTTTGAACTTAATAAAAATATTGAACTAAATTCAGGAGTAAACTTATAGGCAGAATAAGCATTTCCTTCAAATCTTGCTGAATTATCTGCATAAAAATTGAGAAATAGCTTTTCGCTTTCGGCGGGCTTTTTAATTTCAACATTAATCTGTCCAGTTATTGATTCATACCCATTAACAACAGATGATGTTCCTTTGGATAATTGTATTGACTCCATCCATGGACCGGGGATATAAGTTAGCCCGAAACTTGATGCTAATCCTCTCAAATCGGGCATTTGTTCCGTTAACAATTGAATATAAGAGCCTTGCAAACCGAGCAGTTGTATTTGTTTGGCTCCAGTGATTGCATCGGTATATGACACATCCACAGAAGGATTTGTAACAAAACTTTCCGAAAGATTGCAACAAGCGGCTTTCTTCAATCCTCTTTCTGTGATTATTTCTGTTTTGACACCTCCTGATTCTGAAATCAGCAACGAAGGCTGCTTGGCAGTTACTTCGATTTCCTTTGTTCTCAGCTCTTCGTAAAGAGTGATTTCTATGAAATCCATTTCCGGTTCAACTTTGAGCGTATCCTTTCTGAAACCAATATAACTGACAATCAGATTTGATTTTCCCTGAATTTTTTCAATGGAGAATTTTCCGTCTTTATCTGTTATTGCTCCTGTATTGGACCCTGACCAATACAAATTTGCATTGACAAGAACTGATTTATTCCCTTCGGAGTCAATGCCGTAAACAATTCCGTCTAACTTCTTTCCTGCTAACGAGTTATGTGATGAGAATATATATATAAGAATAAATAAATTTATATATACAAATAATTTGTGATTTGTTTTCATTTTTTCCTTTCTTGAGTAATGATTAATAAATTTCAAAAATCCTATCAGGATTCGAAGAAAATTAAATTATCAAGAAAGGTGAGAGTCAGGGGATTTCTCTGATGAGTTTTTGTGTATGTAAGAAATTATATTTGATATAGGAGGACTAAAAAGTAAATATCTGAGATCAGAAAGATAAAGATTATCTGATTCTGACATCAATTTTTCATTATGATTTATGAATACTATGGATAGAAAGAAGAATTTTGTTATCTTGTCTTTAATGAGCATATCAGCATTGACTGATAAAACATAAGACTGATCAAAGCAACATTCTTTGGATTTAAATAAATTTTGTGATTCAGATTCTTGATGAGACATTTCACAATCATTATGAGAGATTTCACAGCAAGATTCTTCTGTATTAAAAGTTATATTATCGGAGCAACAAGAATCATCTTTTTCATTACTACATCTTTCATTTACGTAGAAATAAAATTTAACAGAATTGGTAGAATTACAAATATGTTTAAAGACAAAAATGCCGTTAGAACTGACAAGAATGACTAATATCAGTAATAAACCAAAAAATTTATTTAATATTTGAAATATTTTAAACAATATTTTAAAATAATAGTCTAAAATTACGAAAAATTTTTTAAATTTGATGTTCTTTAAATTTGATAAATAAGATGCAAATAAAAAGACCAACAATAATAAAACGGACAAAACCATTTTTATTGTATTGTGAATGGGAGGATGGTTTCAGCGGAACAATAAAGCTCGAAACCTTCAGAAATGAGTGTCCTTGTGCATTATGCAAGGGTGAGGAAATTGCTGGCAAGCAGGTTGCTAAACCAATGTTCCAGATGATGACACCCGGAAAGAATGATTTAAAATCTCTTGAACCGGTTGGTAATTATGCCATTCAGGCTACATGGGGTGATGGACATAATACTGGAATATACACATGGGAAAATTTAAGGGAAATTTTTGAAAAATTTTCTTTATTACCGAAACAATTAGAAGATTTGATGGATAAATAAATTGTTTCGATTTATGTTTCAAATATTGAATAAAATAAATTAGCAAAAGAGAAATAAATATGAGAACGGTCAAAGTTCCAAAAGGCACTGAGTTAACTTGCAAGAACTGGCAGATTGAAGCTGCATACAGAATGATTCAGCACAATCTTGACCCAGAAAATGCTGAAAAACCCGAGCAACTTATTGTTTATGGTGGCTACGGGAAAGCTGCAAGAAACTGGGAATGTTATGATGCAATAATCGAAACACTAAAAAATATGAATCCAGATGAAACTTTGCTGGTTCAATCAGGTAAACCTGTTGGAGTTGTTCAGACCTATAGTCTTGCTCCAAGAGTTATTATAGCAAATGCAAATCTTGTCCCCAAATGGGCAACATGGGATGAATTTCGAAGATTGGATAAGCTTGGCTTGATTATGTATGGACAAATGACTGCTGGAAGCTGGATTTATATTGGAACTCAGGGAATTCTTCAGGGAACTTATGAAACATTTGCCGAGGTAGCAAGGCAGCATTTCGGAGGAACACTCAACGGAAGATTTTTATTAACAGCCGGTATGGGTGGAATGGGCGGAGCACAACCACTTGCCGCTTATTTTGCCGGTGCAGCATCTTTGACTATCGAGATTGACGAAAAAAGAATTGACAAGAGGATTCACGATGGTTATTGCCAATTAAAAACCAAGACTCTTGATGAAGCGATTGATATTATTCAAAAAAATGTTAATGACAGAACTCCTTGCTCTGTCGGATTGGTTGGAAATGCTGCAGAAATTTTGCCGGAAATTCTGAAGAAGGGAATTATTCCTGACGTTTTGACAGATCAGACTGCCGCCCATGATCCTCTTAACGGATATTATCCTGCGAATTATTCAAAGGAACAGGCAGATTTATTAAGAATTGAGAATCCAGAAAAATATCTTGAAGAAGCTTACAAATCAATTGCAATACATGTTAATGCAATGCTGGAATTTCAGAGACGGGGTGCTGTGGTCTTCGATTACGGCAACAATATTCGTGGAATTGCAAAAGAATATGGCAATGTCAATAACGCTTTTGATTTTCCGGGCTTTGTTCCGGCTTATATAAGACCTCTCTTCTGCGATGGGAAGGGACCATTCCGATGGGTTGCTTTGTCCGGAGATCCCGAGGATATTTACAAAACCGACAAAAGGATTATGGAACTTTTCCCTCAGGACGTTTCATTGCATAATTGGATAAAGCAAGCACAAAAACACGTTGGATTTCAGGCATTGCCTGCAAGAATTTGCTGGTTGGGTTATGGCGATAGAATGAAAGCCGGATTATTATTTAATGAAATGGTTAAAACAGGGGAAGTTAAAGCACCTATAGTTATTGGGCGTGACCATCTTGACTGCGGGTCAGTTGCATCGCCCTATCGTGAAACAGAAAGTATGCTCGATGGTTCGGATGCTATTGCTGACTGGGTTTATTTCAACTTTGCTCTTAATGCTATTGGAGGAGCTTCGTGGGTATCATTCCATCATGGAGGAGGTGTTGGGATGGGCTTGTCTCTCCATGCTGGAGTGGTAGTTGTAGCTGATGGGACTGAAGAAGCAGAAACCAGATTAAAAAGAGTTCTGACTTTCGATCCGATGATGGGTATTATCAGGCACTCTGATGCTGGTTACGAAAGAGCGATTAATAATGCTAAAAAATTTGGCATAAAAATTCCTATGCTTAAATTTTAATCATTAATATTTAGTTAAATCTAAATTTTTTTGAAACTTTTTTTGTAATTTTGTGTTTTAGTATTTGATAATTAGTAAATATTTATTTTTTTAATTCATTGTTTTGAATTATGACAATTTAATGGAGTTGTATGACTGATTTTATACTATGATTTTATTAAATATTATGTTAAGGGAAGCAGACATGGTCTGCTGTTGAGAATATGAAACAGATGAAAACAAATAGTCATAATTTACAAACAATGAATAGGAGAGAATCTATGGACTTAGCCTTGCAAATCGAGAATTTGTTCAAGACTGACAGAAAAAAGTTCCTTGGCTTCATTCGTCAAAGAGTTAGAAGTCAGGAAGAAGCGGAAGACATTTTACAGGATGTCTTTACTAACGTTTTAGCTGCGTCAGCTAATGTGCAAAAGCCTATTGAAAATATAGCTTCGTGGGTCTTCACAGCTGTGCGAAACAGAATTATTGACTCTTACAGAAAAAAAAGAGCAGAAACTTTTTCTGATATGCAAACACCTGGTCAAGCAGAAGATGGTGTTGATGCCTTCGAAAATTTTCTTGGTGATGCAGTTTCTACACCAGAATCCGATCTTATTCGTAAAACAATATGGGAGTCTGTGCAAGCTGGATTAGCTGAACTACCTCCCGAACAAAGAGAAGTCTTTGTTAAAAACGAATTTGAAGGTATCTCGTTCAGAGAAATGTCTGAGGACACTGGTGTTAATATAAATACCTTGCTTGCAAGAAAAAGATACGCTGTCCTGCACCTTCGAAAACGTTTAAAAGACTTATATGTCTCGTTAAACGAAAATTAGGGTATAATGAAAATATTTCAATTATTCAATAATATAGCAGCCCGTTCAATTTTTTATATAGTCTTTGTTGGCGGGCTGCTTTCTTTATCTGCCATCATCTTAATGATATCTTGGAATTCCGGTATTGTTAATCTTTTCGATGTTAATCCCCTTTCTTTTCTCGAGGCAATTGGTATTCTGGCTTTAATCTATGTCGTTTATTTTGGAATTCAGTTCGGTAAATCTTCGGCAGATGTTAATTTGTCATATTTTTCCAAGTCAAAAAGTCAGGCACCTGACAATAATTCAGAAGTTCTATCCACAGAAACATTGAATAAATTAAATAATAGCGAGAAAGAAGAGTTGAGAGAATTTGTTAATCGTTGCTGTGGTTATAAAAATTCTTCAGAATTAAGCAGCAAAGAAGTCAGTTATTCAAATTCCCCGAGCAAATCAGATTATTAATCTGTGAAAATAATACAACAGCACTGTTAAAATTTAATCACTTCTGATTACACACTTCCCTAATCATTATTCAAAAAAATTTGTAATCCTTTTTCCTGCTCATAGACAGTGTCAGCTGGAAGATTCGATTTCATAGCTTCTTCTTTTGACAGTTTATCGCAACGCTCGTTTTCCGGAACGCCAGAATGACCTTCAATCCAGTTAATTTCGAGATTTAATCCTTTTGCAAGAATCAAGAACTCTTTCCATAAGTCACTATTCTGAACTTTTTCATTACCTTTACGAACCCAGTCTTTAGCAGCCCACTTTTCTAACCAGCTTTGATTGAATGCGTTAACAATCAATCTTGAGTCAGTATAGATTTTAATTTTATACTTTTCTGGAGATTTTATTGCTTTTAAAGCTTCGATTACAGCTTTAATTTCCATCCTGTTGTTAGTAGTCAAACGGAATCCGCCAGAGAGCTCTTTTCTTTTCCCCTTGTAAGTAAGAACAGCAGCATACCCGCCCGGACCCGGATTCCCAAGGCAAGCACCATCAGTAAATATAATAATCTCTTTTCCCACCGGCATATTTTAAGTTTAAAAAAATAAAAGAAGTATAAATTTAAGACAAAAAGGTATAAGATTATTAATAAAAATTTTTTTATATTTAAAAATCAATTTATTGAGAATTCGTAAATAAATTGAGTTTGGCTAAGTTGAGTTAGCAACAAAGGGCTAAACAAAATAACGGAGTTACTTCGCTTAGCCCTGACCCATTGGCAACAATAATTACAAGACAGAACAATGAAAAAATTAATTTTAACAACCATCATTTTGACCCTTATCTCAATTCACGGGTTTGGTCAAAAACAATGTGACATTAAGAATCATT
>Ga0129299_1003301_pt1 | contig 10551 bp, 5 predicted proteins | sample ConPoolayeCmetaG_FD_94477 | JGI IMG/M metagenome (GOLD analysis project Ga0129299, IMG submission 94477) | Hot spring microbial mat communities from California, USA to study Microbial Dark Matter (Phase II) - Cone Pool mat layer C metaG ... | reverse complement strand
TCCGTAGTCAGCCGGAGCACCGTTGGTGGGGGATGACCAGACGGAGAGCGTCGTGTTGGACTCCAGCGCGAGGTTGCCGCCGCAGACAAGCTCCGGCGAATTGTTGGAAAGCACCACGTTTGCTTCGCCTATGATCACGTCGCCGCCCGCGGTGAGGCGGCTCGGATTGAGCGGCGGACGGTAGGCATAATTTTGAGGCAGACGAAAGATGAAATTGTTCGAAACGGCAAGATCGAAATCGTCCGCTCCGAACTGCAGGATGGCGCCGTTCGCAAACACATTCGAGGCTTCCCAGCGGCTGAATCCGAAGATAACGCCATTAAACGAGGTGTCCATCGAGGCCGGCATGATCTGGTCGTCCGTGAAATGCAGCGTGCCGAGGGTGCCGGCATTCGGCAGATATGTCTGGGTGGGCAGGCCGTTGCGCGTCGAGAAGGAGACGCTCGACCTGGCCTGCAGAGAACGCTGATTGGTCGGATTGTATATAACGGCGATCCTGCCTCCGCCGCCCGCGCCTGGAGCGTTGATGCCTTCGGCGCCGTCGTGCTGTACCGAAGCGCCGTTCGCGCGCACAACGCCGGAGCCTGCGAAGGTGTCGCACCTGATGTATATTCCGCCGCCGGAGCCGCCGCCCTGATCGCCGCCGTTGGGATTGCGGCCGTTGGCTGAAATCACCCCGTCAATGGTGACATGGCCTGATGCCTCTATTCTCACGCATCCGCCGCCGTGTCCGGTTCCTGTGTAAGGCGAGCTCTGACCCTGGCCGGCGCTCCCGGGCTGGAAAGGAGTGGAGGGGGTGTCATACGCGCCAGACCCGCCCCGGCCTCCGATTCCGCCGTAGCTCCCTCCGGCCCGGCTGCCGGATGGCGGCGTGCCCGGACCGCCCGGCGTGTAGCCTTTTTCGTCCGCGTTGATCGCGGCTGTGGCCATGAGCGTGAAGTTCGAGCACACAAAATACACTCTGTTCGAGACTGAAGGCGTCTGATTGGTGCTCAGGCACCTGGCATGTGTGACAACACCGGAGGCAATTACGATGTTTGCGGCGGCGAGGCAGGCATCCCAGTTGGTAAAAACCAGAGAGCCGTTGTTTGTGAAACCGGCCAGCCAGGGGGTCGAGTTGCTGATGAGCACGGTTACGCCGCCTGCCACCACAGCATCGTCGCCGGCTGCAGGGATTCCGTTGTTCCAGATCGAAGGGTCGTTCCAGGTTCCGCTGTTGGTGGCGATTGTCGTTGCCGCGAACGTTTGAAGCGCACCCATGTACAGGACGCAGAGCGCCAACAGACATTTCAGGGCCTTGCACCTGGCATGTGTCGCACTCGGGCCGATTGCAGGATGCGGGTTCAAGTTACGGCTCCAGGCCCATACTATATGTTCCAGGGTCGGGAAAAGCAAACATTCGCTTCGGCACAGGCGCCGCTTGCCGGGCATCCGGGAAAAATCAGGGTTGAATTCGTCCATGAATCCGGAATGATGCCGGCATGAGCAGAGAAATCCTCCTGGTTCCCCACAATCATTTCGATCCGACGTGGCGGCGTTGCTTCGACCGGAAGGCGGTCTTCAAGGGATCAGTGGTGCGCAGCTACGCGGAGGTGGAACAGCACGTTATCAACGCATGGCGCAGGCTCGCTGCCAGGGGATATACTTTCTACGAGGGTCAGGCTGCGGTTCTGCGCAAATATCTCGAGCGCAATCCGGCGGCGCGGAGGCATCTGCAGTCCCTGATGAAGAAGGGGCTTTTTGATGTGCTTCTCGGCGGAGAGGTCGTTCAGGATACGGTTCTTCCTGCCGCCGAAGGGCTTGTACGAAACTTTCTTGCAGCGGCGCCGTTCTATCGTGAGTTCGCCGGCGAGTCGCATCCTGGCCTGAAGATCGCCACATGCGAGGATGCTTTCGGGAACAGCCCGAACTACCCGCAGGTCCTAAGGGGCGTCGGAGCCGAGGCTGTCACGGGTGTTTCCTACCGGCCTCTGGCCGAGGATGTGTGGGTCGGGATAGACGGGTCGAAGATTCTGAACATGGACCGGCACCCCGGCGCATTTTTCGGCGCCTTTGCCAAACATGCGCCATGTCCGTCCTGCAGAGGGCGGGGATGCCACAGGTGTCGCAACACCGGCCTTCTGTTCGTGGACGGCTTCGACATCCCGGCGCTGCGCAGGGTAATCAAGGACTGCGTCGGACGCAGTGAGCCGTGGGTCAAACTGCTTTTGCTCACGGAGGAAGTGCGGCCGGATTCAAGGGTGGCTGACCTTGTGGAGAGCATGAATGGAGAGTTGAGGGGCAGGGCGCGGGTGCGTTTCGCAAGCGTCTCGGAAATCTACGGGCGCGTCCGTCCGGCCCTGCTGAAGTCTCTCGCGAAGCGCGACGACAGGCCGTCAGCCGACCTCAATCCCGCCCAGCCGGGTTGCATGGTTTCGCGCATAGCTCTCAAACAGCGGACGCGCGCCACAACCTACCACTTAATCTGCGCCGAATCTGCTGTGGCCAACGCCGCATGGCGGAAGGGAAGGCCGTTCCGTCCGCCGCCAGCGTTCGCCAGGGCTTGGAGGCTCGTCGCCTTCAATCAGTTCCACGATGCCATCACCGGGACGCACATTGACTCGGCGAACAGGGAACTGCACGACATGCTCGATCGCGCGGATGCAGTAGCGGATCGCTATTTCCCTCTTCCGCGGCGGCGCAATCGCCCCGCCGGCCTGAAGCCGATCGGTGAGGGCGCGGCTGTGCGCAAACTCGGGCGGCTGACCGTGAAGTTCGACAGACGCGGAATTGTCTCCATCCTGTGCGGCGGGAGGGACCTTTTCAGCGTGAACCAGCCTCTGTGGAACAACACGAAGCGGCCTTTCCGGATCGCCGAGCTGTGGCTCGAGCCGGATTACGGTGACCCATGGGGCAGGCGAATAGCTCCGCCAGGATCGCACGGATGGGACGATTTTTCTGTGATTCAGCTCGGCGACTATCACACGCGCTTGGAGGCATCGGCCGAAGCGATACGCTGGAGAGGGCGTTACTCCGGCGGCGATCCGAAAATCCGGAGGCTTTCCTGGGTCACGACCATGACTCCATCGGCCGACGGGCGACGCCTGGATTTCCGCACCGAGGTTGACTGGGACACGGGCAGCCGCCGCCTGCGGGTGGTGGTGCCGATAGCTTCGGACGATCCCACGGCCACTTACGAGGTTCCGTTCGGATTCATTGATCGCACCTACGATCCCGCAAGACTTGTGTACGGGGCGTGGGATACCCATCCGATGGAATTTCCAACGCTGCACTGGGTAAGGAAGGAAGTTGGAAATGGTAACGGCGTGGCGCTGCTGAACAGAGGGCTGCCGTGCTATCGCTGGATGCCGGGCAAGCTGGACCTTTCGCTGGTCCGATCGCCGGAATGGGCGTTCTGTCTCGTCGAGCCGGCAAGCTACGAGTTCTGGGACATTGACGGCATGCGCGACGCCGGCCGCCATGTTTTCGAGTATTCCCTCCTTCCGTACACTGACGGCCTCACGGCCGGCGAGCTGACGCGGATCGGCTATGAGTACAACATGCCTGTTCCGATTTCGCTGCCGTTTGAAATATCTGGCGACATCGTGGTCACCGCCTGGAAGCTGGCTGAGGACGGATCGGGGTGGATTCTGAGGGTTCAGGATGCCGGCGGAAAAGGGACCGTCGTGTCCCTGGCATTCGGAGAGGAAAGGTCTGTGACCGTGACAGATCTCCTGGAACGGCCGCGGGAGGAAACCGTGAGAACGCGAAAGTACCGGCGCCGCCTGCACAGACACGGGATTCTCACCCTGCTTGTCAGGTGAAAGAGAGCTTGCGCGCCGGAGACAATCGCAGAATCCGGGATTATGGGAAGCGGCAAGGTCAATGGCGTTGTTTACAGCCTGGCGCCTGGCGAACACGGCCTCAGGCTTTCTGAGCATGCCGGCGTGGTGTCATGGCTGGGCATGACTCCCGGCCGCATTGACTGCCACGTGTATGTGCTCGACGGAGGGGACAGGGGGATTGTTCTTGTTGATGCGGGCACTCCGTGGGGACGCGGAAGAATAGAACGCAACATGGAGCACTGGGGGTGGGATCCTGCGAGGGTGGCTGCTGTGCTCCTTACTCATTGGCATGTTGATCACGCTTCCGGCGCGCATCTGTGGCAGGGACGTGGCGCGGAGATCATCGCACACCCCTCGGCCCAGCGCGACGCGGCGGGGGGATACGCCGGCGACAGCGGCGTGCAGGAGGCGCTTCCGAGATGGAAAGCCGACCTGCCAGTGCGCGGCGGGGAGAGGATCTGCCGCTGCGGTTTCGAGATCGAGATCTTCCACACGCCCGGCCACACGGAGGGGTGTCTCTCGTATCGCATCCGCGTTGACGGAGCGATGTGGCTGTTCACAGGCGACGTTGTAATGTCCAATGCCAGACCCGGCTGGAAAGGACAATGGAACAGGGAACGGCTTATCGCGACTCTGGCGCGCCTTTCAGAGGTGGAATTCGATCACCTGGGGCACGGCCACGATGTTCTGCTGAACGATCGCGGCGGACTTTTCCGGAAAGCCCTTGCGCTGAGCCGAGAAGACCCCTCGTGGTGAAAACCGCCGGATCCGGAGGCTGGCATCAAGGCCATTTCTGTGCGACTGTCTCGAACGAAGCCGCAACTCCCCTTGATGTTTCGTCCTGTGGTTCGCCAGCGCCGAGTATGGAACGGCAGACGTTTCCGGGGTTGCACCAGCTTGTCTGGAGAACCCCAAGCAGGCGTTCCGACTTGTTTCGGGCCGCGCATGCCAGCAGAGATTCTGTCGCCTTCGGGTCCTTCCACGGACAAACGACCACCCGAAAGCCCCGGCATGTCAGGAAGGATGAAGGATAGTCCTCCCGCTCGCCGTAGTGCCAGTCGCAGCAGATAATGTCTTTCGGGATCATACCCGCGGCCTGGTGGGTGCCGTTCATGGAGGCCTCCCATTCACCGTATCCGGTCGCCGCTCCGTCGAGAAGTCGGTCGCTCCATATTAACATTTCAACGCCGCATCGTCCGACTATGTGTTCGTGAAGCGTGGTGATCCACTCGGCGAAGAGCCTGTGGTTGCCGGCTCCACGGCAGCGGGGACAGAGGCCGATTTCGAAAACTTCGTCGCAGCCGGCATGGAACGCGTCCGCACCGGTGTCGTCCAGTATGTTGGAAATGAGGTCGCGAACCACGCCTGACACCTGGGGGTGGCGGGGGCACAGACTGCGGCAGTATCGAACGCTGGCCGCGTCGGGTGTCTCGTCGAAATCAGGATAAGCGCGAAGCAATCCGTCCTCGGTGCCCCGCTCCTTGCCGGACTGATGCCCGAAGAGGTTCATCTTGGGGATGAACCGTATGCCGCTGCGTCGGCACATGTTCGCTATTTCCCTGGCCCGCCGGGGAGAGAGGGGATTCTGCGTGGCTATTTCCGGATGAGACCTGAACTCGTATTGATAGCGGATCAACAACACGACGGTGTCATATCCCTTCGCCGGCAGCGTTTCCGCGACCAGGCGGAGAAACAGCGGATGATCAGCCTCGGACGGCACGCCAAGACATATGGCTTTCATATCGTTCTTCCCTCCCCGACACGAACAGGCCTTATTCCGAGCAAGATGCGGCGCTCCGGAGTCAATCGCCCGGGGCGATTTCAGTCGGTTTCCAATCGTCTGTCCTGAACGGAGAAGCAGGCAGTCCGTCATTGTTGTACAGGTTGCAGACCGGATTGTTCGCCCATCCGTAGCGCACAGCCGCGGGTTTCGGAACTTTGGAACTGGAAACAACGACTGTTCGGCCTTCTATCGAAGCCTCTGCCCTGTGGAAGACTTTATCCTCTCCGGCAATGGCGAATCCTGTCAGGGGGCCGTCCTTGGCGGTCAGACCTGACTTCGCATGTTCGAAGCTTACTGCAATCCTGTCGCCAAGCACTTTGTATCCCGAAAACAGAGGGCCCGAACAGACGACATGTTTGCGGCCGTAGGTTTTCGCCAGAGCCCACAGTGCCAGACGGCGGCCGACCTCCTGCTTGTTACGGGGATGGATGTCGTTGGCGTCGCCGATATCAATTGCAACAGCCATGCCGGTGTTCGGGACGGACAGGGTTTTGAACTGAGAGTCGCGTATGTCAGCCCAGCTCTGGGGCTCCACCGGCAGGCTCTGCCTTGCCATGAAGTTGGCCAACTGGACGAACAGGAAAGCGAAGTCGCCCTGTCCCCATGTCTTGCGCCACGACGATATCAGGGCCGGGAAGAGCTCCAGATATTCGAGGGGCTTGCCGGCATTCGATTCTCCCTGATACCACAGCGCTCCCTGAATCGCGTACGGCGCAAGCGGCGCGATCATGGCATTGTACATGGTGGAAACATCCCAAGCTGCGCCAGGCGCCGATGGAATGGGTATATTGGGCTTCGTCTGCAGGTCTATCTGGCTGCCGAACGCGAAAGACCACTCGCCCGCAAGGCTGACAGGTTTCTCTCCTTCACGGGGCGCGGCAGGCGCGAGGCTGTAATCAGCATCGGTTCCGAATATGCCGATTCCGCCGAACTGATTCATGACCCTGATGGCGATCAGCGCCCGGTCATTCGTAACCAGCGCAGCCGGAACAGTGTACTTTCTGGGTGTCTGCCACTTGCTGACATCGGTGGTTTCGCCGACCGCCGTCCCGTTGAAGTACGTCGTGTCCACTTCGTCCACCGGCCCGATCCTCAGCTCCAGGTCCCTGCCTTTCCATTCGGGAGGGATGGCGACGGATTTGCGGCACCACACAAACCCTATCCTCCCGCCGAGAGCCGGCGCGCCGTCCGGCATGGGCATGGGGGTCGTCTTCCAGTCTCCGGAACCTTCGGAACCCGTCTGCCAGGCCTCGCGGGTTCCCAGGTCGTTTGCCATGAGGTCGGCATTCCATTTTGCGACGGCTTCTTCCTGCCTGCGGGTTGCCTCCTCGCGTTCCCTGTCGAACTTGTCCCTGTTGGCTTCGTACAGATTCAGGGCGTGTTCGAATGCCTCCACCCGTGTACGGGCGGCCTTTGTCGCGCGCAGCGTCTCCAGATCCGTCCACGGCTCGACAGGCGACCCGCCCCATGATGCGTTTATCATGCCAACAGGCACGTTCAGATTCGTGTGGATGTCTCTGGCGAAGAAATAACCCACCGCCGAGAAAGCGCCGGCGGTCTCAGGTGAACAGACTGCCCATTGGCCTGCGCACTCCCTCCTGGGCCGGGCGGCGGTCTCATTTCTGACCGTGAACATCCTGATCCATGGATAGTTCGCCCGCGCGACCTCTTCCTTCGCGTTCATGGCGGAAGCAAGGGGAAACTGCATGTTGCTCTGGCCGCTGCATAGCCAGACCTCTCCGACAAGGACATTTGTGATCGAGACTTCGGAAACGCCGCCCGTCGGATCGGCCCCGCGTATTGTCATGGCGGACGGCTGCTGGTCTTTCGCGGCCTTCTGCGGCGGCAGCACGGCCCGCCAGCATCCGCCGGTGTCGGCCACTGCGCGGCGGGTGACGCCGCGGAAGACCACTGTCACCTGTTCGCCGGGAGCCGCGACGCCCCACACGGGAATGGGCCTGCTCTGTTGAATCACCATGTTGTTCTGAAACAGCGGTGCCGGTTTTACCGAGGCATCAGCAGAAGCAAACGCCGAGGCGACAGCCGCGCACACAGCCAGTCTGTTCCTTGTCCGGTTCATGATGTCCTATCATTTCTCCGTTTCTTTTGCGGACTGAGCGGGGAGGAGCGAGCCTGCGCCGGCATGATCTCTCCCCCTGAAATAGTTGCCCCATCCGGATGTTCCCTCCAACGCCGTGTTGCGCGGGGAAACGTATCCATTTCTGAGCCTGTCCAGTTCGCCGGCGGCCTTCATCCTCCGGTACACCTCTGTCCATACGCACGGCCGGCCTGAGGTGTCAACTTCGCACATTCCATTCCTGCTGCCGCCGCAGGGACCGTTGCGCTGGTGCTTGAAGCATTTCGCCTGCGGACAGCAGTATGCCATGTCATGCAGGGCGCAGTCCCCGCAATCCTGACAGCGGAAAAGAGCAAATTTCATGCACCATTCAAGTCCGTGGAAGAGCCTGGCCAGGGGCCTGCATGAATCAACAACGCGGTAGAAGCAACGCATCAGCCGGAAACCCGCACTTCGCGGATCGAAGATGAGCCGGTATACAACCCTCATGACGGCATAGAAGGGTGATCTTCCGCTCCTGCCCGGCTGGAGCGCTGGGGCGGCCTCCAGTGGCGTGCGTCCGGCGACGGGGGGGCTGAATGCATAGAAACCGCGTCTTGACGGCGAAAGACGGGAGAGGTGTTCCAGCGCCTCGGGCCAGTTCCGGCCGATTTCCGCCGCGCGCGCAAGCAGATGGCTGAGATCCGCCGGCTTGAGGCCGAAGCCGCCGATGTGCGCTCCACTGAAACCCGCTCCCTGAAAAACAGCCAGCATGGACGCCGCCAGCTCGAGGCTGAAACTTCGGCCTTTGTCCGGTGCGGCCGCCGCCTTTTCGAACTCAATCAGAAGGTCGTCGGGAAACACGCACCCGGGAACCCTGCCGAAGTTCATGGCTCTGGCCGATGCTGAGGTGGGCACGAAAATGTTGCCGAGCAGCGGGATGTCCAGGCGTCTGGCTTCCAGATACGCCTTTGCCTCGAGAAACCGTCGCATTTCGTATCCGAGCTGGCATATTATGAAGTCAGCGCCTGCGGCCGCCTTTCGCTCCATCTTGAAGAACTGGCCCATAAGTTCCGCCTCGGTTTCCTTGAAGGGCGAGACTGCGGCTCCCGCGAAGATGTCGGGCGCCACGCTCTTCGCAAGGCGGATCGCCTGAACCGAATCGAGATCGAAGACAGCGGCCGGCCGTCCCTGCGGCGAGTCGGCAGGATAATCGCCGGTGACAATGAAGAAATGGCGGACTTCCGCGTCACGGAGCCCTTTCATCCGCGACATTATCGCCAGCCGGTTGGCGTCTCTGCATGTCACATGAACCAGGGGACACAGTCCGCGGCGCAGCAGTTCGAGGGCGGCCGCATCCGCTGAGGCGCCCTGCCTTCCGCCGGCGTTATCGGTCAGGCTGAACGCGTGAATGGATCGGCCCGCTTCCGCCGCTGCTGCGGCGAATGACTGCGCGATGTCTGCGGTTCGGCTCGCGCCTTTTTCATCTGGAACCAATTCGAGGGTGAGCGCGAATGAACCGGCCTTCAAAACTTCGCTCAGATTGGTTTGCATCCCGGGTTTTTCCCGCGTTCTGCGGGCTCCTCCATCTCTTCAACGACGGTTCATCGGCTGAATGGATCTGCGCTGATGCGCTCTGCTTCCTCCCTCATTCTTTCCTCGCTCCATTTCAGTTCTTTTCCGATCGCGGCGGCGCATGCGGTGACTGCCTGCCGGTCGTCCAGCCCTGTTGTCCCAAGTCCGGTCCTCCTGAATACCACATCCGAGAGGGTCATGGCCATTTCTTCGCGAACAGCGAAGATCGCCTGTGCGCCAATGATTTCGCTCTGGCCGGAGAGGGGATTCAGAAGCGAGGGGTCTGAATCCGAAGTCTTGATGACAGAATCCCATTCAGTGCCGTAGCATCTCAGAAGGTGTTCCACCGCGGTTGAGGGCATGGAAGGCGGCATTCTGGTTCTTGCCGCTGCAAAAAAGACTTCGGGGTCGCCGGTGTCGCCGCCGGGCAGCGCTTTGCTGGACGAGTCCAGTATCGGCAGAGTTTTCCCCAGTTTTGCGGCAGCGAGTCTCATCACGTGTTCGGCCACATTGCGCGCGGTAGTGAGTTTGACTCCAATGACGCTGATCAGCCCCTCGATTCCGTCCAGGCGCGAGTGATCCAGCAGCCGGAAATGGCGCGCCACGGCCGGCTCAGCGCCAGGTCTCCGCGGTTTGGAGGCAGGCACCAGACCCGCATGGATCATGGAGATGTCTTCCCGGGCGATATCTGCGCCGGGATAGGCTTCGCGCACATCGGCCAGCAGCTCATCCACGGCCGCATCGGTCACCCGGACATCTTCCGGATTTCCTTCGACCCATGAGCACGAGGTGCCGACGATGGTGCGGTTCCTCCACGGCACGAAGAAGAGAAGACGGCCGCGCCTGCTGTAAAGGCCGGCTGCGCATTCTGAGATCACCTGACGGCGCAGCACCAGATTCATCATCAGAGCCCAGCAGCATGAAGGAGGAGCGATACGGACCGGCGATGACCCAAGAAATCCTGCCAGCGTGATCGGCGCAGTGTTGATTACCAGCCGTGCGGCGATTTCGAACTCCCGGCAACTGACCATGTCACGGGCAACGATACCGGTTATACGCCCGTTCTTTGCAAGCGGTCTGAGCGCCTTAACGTAATTGCAGGCTGTCGCGCCAGCTTCGGTTGCAGAACGCAACATTCCAACCACAAGACGCTCCGTGTCATAGGCCAGCGCATCGTGCCAAATCGCGCCTCCTGTTACGCCGGCGGACGAAATGCCGGGCAGTATCTCCAGAGCCCTGCGTTTGGGGACAAGCCGGCCCGGAGGAATGCATCGGGACGGCGGCACGTTTGCGTTTCGATTGCATGAAGGGAT
>Ga0129299_1003300_pt1 | contig 10552 bp, 11 predicted proteins | sample ConPoolayeCmetaG_FD_94477 | JGI IMG/M metagenome (GOLD analysis project Ga0129299, IMG submission 94477) | Hot spring microbial mat communities from California, USA to study Microbial Dark Matter (Phase II) - Cone Pool mat layer C metaG ... | reverse complement strand
AGGTTGATCTGGATTGGTATTCTTGCATCAAAAACTCGCAATGCTTAGCCTCTTCCATGGTTAGTTTTTCTGGATAACGCAAAACAGCCTTAATTTCTCGATCAACTTGTTTAGAACGATTCAAAAAAAATTGAGCAATTTGAGTAGGGGTAGACTTACCCTGTTTGTATAAAGCATGAATTTCTTTAATAGTGGGGTTTTTAGAAACCGCAAACATACAATTTAACAGTTAACTAAAACTTAATCCTAGTAAGCCAATGTTCATAAGCCGGATCTTTTTCTTGAGTAATAGCCATTAATTTGTTTCTAAGCATTTCAGTAATTGGCCGAGACTCGGGCAATACAAATTGCTCTATTTGCTTTACCGGAGTAACTCTAGCTGCTGTGCCTGTCAAGAACACTTCGTCGGCAATGGCTAATTCGGTTTTATCTACTGCTCTCTCTATGACTTCTAAATTAAATTCGTTTCTGGCTAAATGAATTACGCTGTCTCTAGTAATACCTTCCAAAATGTCTTGTTCAACACCTGGAGTGATCAGCTTACCATCTCTGACCAAAAAGATATTCATTCCTGTGGCCTCACAAATTTTGCCCTGATTATTTAATAACAAAGCCTCATCAAAACCACGACTTAAAGCCTCGGTTTTAGCTAGGCAAGAAGTGATGTAAGTACCGGTAATTTTACCTCTTAAAGGTAAAGAGGCATCTACTTGCCTTTGCCAGGAAGCAATGGCACAACGTACGCCTTCGCTAGGTAAGTAATCGTCTAATTCTAGACCATAAATTAACAAATCGCTCTCGTCCTGCATCTTTGGGGTAATACCTAAAGTAGAATTGTAAACCAATGGGCGGATATAAAAAGAAGTTTTGGGCTGATTTTGTCTTACAAATTTGATGATTGTCTCGGCAATAAATTCCGGTGCTATTTGGTAATTCAAATATTTAGCACTGTTGCTTAGACGCTTACTATGACGATCTAAACGAAACAACAAGACTTCACCCGACTCGCCAATAGTGCCTCTTAAACCGCCAAAAGCAGCTGTACCATAATGTAAAGCGTGTACAGCTATAGACAGCTTTGCTTCGGTGAAGGGTATGAATTTTCCTTGCAAAAAAGCAATTGGTAAAAACTTCCAATTGTTAGCCATAAGTACTTAATCCAAAGTCTTAAGGAACAATCCGATAAATTGTCAACTGAATCGGATAACCAAGCTATTTCCTAGCAAGCTGATTAAGCTAAATTGAATTAGTTTAGTCAATAGATAAAGTTCCGTGAATTAGGTACAATTAATTTGCTTGAGTGTTTTTCTAGTTCTTCGATTATGAAAAGTTATACAACTATTTCTCGTTAATAACAAAGCTGCTTGCTTTTGTGTTTGTAATAAAGTTTACAACCGATCAACAAATTTTTAGAATAAATTTTGCCAATATTCTGTTTTTCTATGAATAATCAAGATCTGAGAATAAAAGTAGAAAGGGTTAAAGCTAGTTAACAGTAATTTTCAATTAAAATAATTAGTAATGAGGCCAATCCAACAAATTTACTCATGATTAATAAATAATACTTAGTTTTTCAGGTTTCAACGTCAATAATCCTCAAGCTTAAATTAAAACTAAACAATACTAAAAAACCACTGCACACCCTCCTGACAAACAAACTACATTTTTAATACAAAATTAAGCCAAACCGTTTAACTTGTCAATTAACTAAAACCCAGACTAAATAATTACTCAGACTACACTTGGTATTCTTGTAAGTTGCTATTTATTCAAAGACATAATTTAAAATCGCTTCTGCAGAGTCATATCTAGCCAATTTAGCCGCCTTTCTAGCAAAATAATCAAAGTCCTCCTCATTTAGATGCAATAATTCAGACAAGAAGTCTTTCGGATCTAAATTAACTATACCCAAACGATTATATTTGATATGTTCCAAATTACCTTCCTCTTGTGGTAAGTAATAATAGACCCCAATAGGAACGTTTAAATTAATTAGTTCAGTAGTTGTAATTCCGCCAGGTTTAGTAATTACCATATCAGCTGCCCTATATAGTTCTAACAATTTATGATTATCTACATAGTCTACTACCTGAATTCGAGAGTTTTTGGTTTTAGATAACTTCTTTTTAAAATATTTAAATAGATTTTGATTACGCCCACAAACCACTAGAAATTGAACATTTTCTAGGTCAATTTGGAGAATTTGTTCAAACATATTACGAATTTGGTTGCTACCAGCACCCCCTCCGGCCAAGATGTAAAAATATTGGCTACGAATATCCAGTTTTTTACGTAAATCGAATTTGTTTATTTGACTTAACTGTTTAGTTAGAGGACTAACCGGAATACCTGTGCGAACAATCTGACTTTTAGGAGAAACTAAATTACGAAGGTGGTCCTCAGTCAGTTTACTAGGAACAAAAAAATACTTAGGACTATACAGAGCCCAATCTCTGTAAACCTTACCATAGTCAGTTACCAATATATAGGTTTTGTCGTCGTAAATGCGACTGTGGCCTATAAACTGGGCCCCCGGCAGAGTAATAATAATTTTTTTATATTTTGCCCAATTAGGCCTGTCCTGGTTAAACAAATTCAACTCGGCAGTGAGCTTGTTTAACTTAATAAAAGACTCGATATCAAAAAGCGTGTAACGTAGTTGTTGCCGGAATTCCGATCGCGAAAGATCGTATTTGGTGAACTGATTTAATTGATTAACCGAATAATGTAACTTACCTATTTGAAAAAACAAATCTTGATTAGCGGTTTCCTTAAATATAGACCAGACTATGGGCATGTTTTGAATCAAAAATTCATAAGCCTTACCAGCAAAAAAGTCCCAATTATAAAGTTCTACCGATTTATCTGGAAACCGCTGCCTAATATCGTCATATAGGTTAACGGCCACTGTATAGTGCCCAGAACCCAGAATCTTAGAAGTTAAGATAAATACGTCTTTTTCCCAGGATTGAGAAATAATAGAATGACGAGATTTACTTACTAAATCGCTGAAAAAAGTGAATAAATTAGAAATAATATTAGGCATTATGCCAATTATTTAATTCATAGAAAATTGTAGAAAACTATTTCTCTTTCAACAAACCATACCTACTCTCTTAAGCTACCAAATTATCGGTCAGCTCGTGTTTCAACTTACGATATGACCGAATCTCTAAGGGATAAAGCCTGAAAAAATAACGAAAGACCAAAAAAAGAAATACTAGCACCCACAATAAACCTGCTAACAAAAACAGCCGAGAATTTAAATAAAAAACGTTAATTTGTCTACAAAAAAACCAACCAAAACCTAAAAATCCCATCAAGAATAATTGACTACTCCAAAATGGGATTTGTCTTTGTAGAGGGTGTCTGTCATCAAAAAAAGCCTGACTGGCTTTTAAGATAATCGCCAAGCAAATAAAACTAGCAAATATGGTTAAATAAGCCCAAAAAAACCAAGAATCAGTTTGAATAATTAAACTAACCCCAGGAGGGGTATCAACCATACCTCTTTCACCGGCCACACCTTCAAACCAATATTCCAAATTAACAAACTCATGCCAATTGATGGATGGCATATCTATAGCTTAAACTTAAGTAATAGTTTTAATATAATCTTTGATAACCTGCAAAGTTTTTTCGGCCACACCATTAAAATTTTCAATTTCTTCGGCTCTAGCTATTAACTCACTATTGGTACGAATGTTATTCTTATACAGAATATTTTTGATTTTGGTCGGCAAATTGATTTCTTCTGTGGGCAGTAAAACTGGCTGCTTAGAAGTTAAGGTCTTACCAGATTCAGCAGTAGAAACTTTAGCTAAATCTGTGTTTGCAAGCAAGCTAGAATGTATGTTAGCAAATAAGTCAGTAATCAATTTCAAAGCATATTCTGCTACCTCCTGACCACTTACCGTTTCGTCAGTGGTATATTTAATAGACAATTTATCAAAATTGTTTTTGTCGCCGACTCTAACTTTATCAACTTCCAAAGTTACGTTGATCACTGGAGAAAACAAAGCATCAACTAAAATATGTTTAGGATTGGGGTTGGCTGCTAAATCAATATCTTCCATCGACAGATAACCTACACCACGAGAAACCTCAACTTCTATGGTTAACTTACCGCCACTATTTAGATGACAAATATACAAATCTGGGTTTAAAATATCAACCACCGGATCTTTCATAAAATCTGCAGCTGTAACTGGACCAGAGCTAAATTTGGTTAGTTTAAGTACAACTTTATCAGCATCAGTATTGATTCTAGCTTTCAAATTCTTCAAATTTAAAATAATATCAAACGCATCTTCAACCACATGTTCTATAGCCTGATATTCGTGAGTAATGTCATTAATACTTACTCGAGTAATCGCAAAACCAGGAATGGAAGATAACAATATACGTCTTAAAGAGTTGCCTAAAGTATAACCAAACCCTGGCATTAAGGGCTCAACCACCAATTCAAAATCGGCATGGCCATGTTGCTTTAAGTCAACTTTTGTAGCTGGAAAATTAGGGATATAATTATGAATCATATAACTGACTGGTTAACAAGATAATTTGCAATTTTTATTTAGATTTAAAGTCGCTGGTGGGTGTGCCTGGACTTGAACCAGGGACCTCTTCATTATCAGTGAAGTGCTCTAACCAACTGAGCTACACACCCAAAAAAGTTAGCTAGTCATAACCTCTCTGGTTCCTTTTGTCAAATAAATTTTTGAATCATCGGTTATTTTTAACTTCTTATTTAAGGTACCGGAGTTAATAATTCTTACTTGTTGACAATAACGAGGATGAACCAAACCTTTTTTTACAAAAGCTTCGAAACTTAAGGTGTCGCCGTCTGCAAAATATTTACTAATTTTAGTTAACGAAAAAACTTCTACCACTGGACCCATCGGCTTTTCCATTTTTCCAAATTTAGGGATGCGACGTACCAAAGGTTTTTGACCACCTTCAAAAGTAATTCTAGTTTTGCCAGCTCTTTTAACTTGCCCTTTGTTGCCTTTGCCAGCATTTTTACCATAACCTGAGCCAATACCTCTACCAACTCTTTTTTTCCTCTTTGTAACAATTTTAGCTAGATTATTTAAAGTAAGCATATGGTTACTATTTTATAAGATTCTTAAGAAGAATAATACTTTACTTAGTGTCTGTAGTTTGAGCAGCATCTGGTTCAGATGTGACTAAAGTAGGTTCTTCTTCTACACCACTAGCACCCTCAGTCAAACTGACTAAGACGGTTTCTGGATCATTGAGTATTTCGTACTCTTGTGAAACTTGTAACAAGTCGGCAATACTGATAGAATCGTGAATATTAGTCAAGTTAGTTACGTCTACGGTAATAAAGTCTGGAATTTTTTCTGGCAACACTTCAATTTCTAGCTCATCTATGTTAACCGTTAAAACAGCATCTAATTGTTTTACTCCAACAGGAGTGCCAACGTACTTTATAGGCACTGTTACCTTAACTTTTTGTTGCAAGTTTACAACCAGAAAATCAGCATGGCGTACCTCTCCTAAAACTGGGTCAACATCTAAATCTTGTACAATTACAGGTATAGTTTTAGAATCTAAATTTAGATCGATCACATTGGTTTTACCTGCTTGTTTATAAAGTTTTAAAAAATTTTTTTTGTCAATCTGAATAGGTAAGGAATTAAAGTTTTGTCCGTACAACACAGCCGGCAATAAGCCTTGTTTGCGTAGCTTTCTTACCGAATTACCTAACACTGTTCTTGTTTTCGCTGATAGTTGAAGGTGGTGCATAAACAATTAGTTACAATGTAAAAACCACAAACCTAGTAACTTCAATTTTTTCCCCTGTAACTTGAGTAGTTTCAGAAACTTTTTGAGCTACGGTAATTTCTGGGTTTTTCAAAAAAGATTGAGTGAGTAACGAATTTTCTTCGGCGATTTTCTTTTGCTTGCCTTGTAAAATAAAGTCAATTTTATCTTTGGGTTTACCTTCGGTCTCTAGTTGTTTTCTAGCAATATCTAACTCTTTTGCTAAAAATTCGGGATCGGCTTGCTCAGGAGTCAAAAATTTTGGTTGAAAAGCTGCTATATGTAAAGCTAAATCGTTACCTAATTCCTGAAAAGACTCTGATCTGGCCACAAAATCGGTTTCACATCTTAGTTCTACCAAAACACCAATACGACCACCGTGGACATAAGCAAACACAGATCCATGGTTAGTACTACGATCTTGTCTAGCCTGTTGTTTAAGAAATCCCTGCTCTCTTAAATAGGTAATAATTTTATCTTCATCTGTGACACCCAAAACTTCGATAGCTTTACTAATATCTTTCAAAGGCAAACCAGTTTTGTTCCGAATGCTTTTGATTAGTTCAATGTTAGACATAATTAAATTTAGTTAACTGATTCAGAGTATCTAATCAAAGCCCTAAAAGCAGCTTGTACACCAGCAATTTTATCACGGCTACCAATTAGTTTAGAATAAACATTTTCGATACCCGCCAGTTCCAGTACAGGCCTAAGAAAACCACCTGCAATCAGGCCAGTTCCAACCGGAGCTGGTTTAAGGAAAATTTCAACCGATTTAAATTTTAAAAACACCGGAAAATTAACAGAACGATTCTCGTTTAAAGAAATTTTTAGAAGTCTTTTTTCAGCCTGCTTAATAGCTTTGTTTACTGCATCCTGATAGTCCAAGCCCTTTTTTAACCCAAAACCAACTCTACCGGCTTTGTCGCCAACTACTACCATAGCTGCAAACCTCATACGTTTACCACCCTTAACTACCCTAGTAACCCTATTAACTGTAATAATGGCATTCTGCAATGGAGCTTCTTCATTCCTAACAGAGTGTCGATTGTCTCGGTTAATTCTTGCACCTCGATCGCGATTAGCAAAATTTCTTCGTCCACGCGCATTTGTTCTAGGTTTGAAAAACTTGTTAGGATTAGGTTCAGTTTTCCAAGTTTTAGATAAAGTAGCATCATTGGGGACAGTAGGCACAGAATTAACCAAATTAGTCTTAGTCGCGCCTGGCGATGATTGAAAATTATTGTTGTTGGTTTCTAATGCTGACATAGGATTAACTAATTTTGATTAAATCTCTATTCCTGCAGCTCTAATGGTATCAGCTACAGCTTTGATTCGGCCGTGATACAAAAAACTATTTCTATCAAATAGAATTTTTGAATAGTTTAGCTGCTTAATTTTTTCAGCTAGCAATTTAGCTACTTCAATTGCTTTTTCGGTTTTAGTTTTATTTTTAATACTATTGGAAACGTAACCAACAATCACTCTCTTAGTTAGAGGCTCTAGTAGTTGAACTGTAATATTTTTGTTGGACCTACAAACTACTACTACCGGATAGGTATAGTTCAATTTCTTTTTACTTCTTAAACGACGAATTGTTCTATCAGCCATAAAACTTATTTACCTGCTTTCTTACCAGCTTTTTTGAGATAAAACTTATCTGGAAAACGAAAACCTTTTTGTTTGTATGGATCACACGGTTTAAGGTTATGCAGACTAGCAAAAAAATCACCAATTAAATGTTTGTCAATAGATTTACCTACTAACTTGTTTTTTTGTAAATCCAAAGTAATTCCATCAGGAATGGTCACTGTTACCGGATGAGAAAAACCTATGTAAACCACCAACTTTTTCTGAGCTGCTTGTAGTTCCATCTTATAACCTACACCATTAAGCTCTAGTTCTTTAGTAAATCCACTAGTTACCCCCTGAACTAAATTAGCTATTATTGCTCTATAGGTACCCCATAAAGCCCTTTGCTTTTTGTCGTCAGAATTCTCCACCAAAACTTTGATTTCTGAAGTATCCACAACTACATCTACCTTGGGATGGATTTTGAAACTTAGACTCCCCAAGGGTCCTGAAACTTTTACCACTCTACTGTCTCTATCAAACTCCACCTGCACTTTTGTCGGCAAAGAAATAGGTTTTTTTCCAATTCTAGACATAAGACTCGTTTCAGACGAAAGTCTGACCAATTTTTTTATCTTGATGAAAAGTCTATAAGTTAAAAATTAATAGTTTGTCAAGACAAGGTTTATGCTTAAACAAGCATCGCTCTTTTTATTAAAAGATAAAACCGTTAAAACTTAGATTCATTCAACCAAATTAGTCAAGTTAACCAAGCAAAAATTAGGCCATAACCAATAGCTATTTTAATAAAAAGTAAATAAAGATCGAAACCAAAAAATACTGATTAATAACATTCCTTAAACAAAGCAAGTTCTAAATCCAAAGGAATACTAAATTTCAGTATCTTATTAACAATAAACATAGACCAGTTTATGCAAACAAGAAACTTGTCAGCCAGTTAACCCTGCCAACGATTGCAAAAACCCTGAAACTCTTGATCTTTAACGGCACTAGCAATATTGAAAATATAGTTATCTGCTCGTCCTGACAAGTTGACTACTATAATTTCATCTGAACGCATACTAGGTGCTTGCTTAATAGCTTCAGCTACCGCGTGAGCCGATTCCAAAGCTGCTAAAATACCCTCAGTTTTAGCTAATAATTGAAACGCTGATATGGCTTCAGCATCGGAAATTTTAGTGATTTTTAGTCTACCAATAGAATATAAATAAGCATGAATTGGTCCAATTCCATTGTAATCTAAACCTGCAGCAATACCACCAACATCCTCTAACTGGCCATCGGATTTTAACAAAAAGAAACTTTTGAAACCTTCAAAAATACTTACTTTAGCTTGACCTGAAGCAATCCGACTGGCATGTTGTCCTGGTTGATCGCCTATACCACCAGCCTCCACACCAACTAATTCTACTGATTCTTCGGTTAAAAACTCATCAAACGCACCGATAGCGTTACTACCACCACCAATACAAGCAATAATTTTAGTAGGTAATATTTCTGAATTATTTTCTAATTCTGATAATTGTTCTTTAATTTCTTGTCCCACCACTTTTTGAGCTTCTCTAACAATTTCTGGAAAAGGATGGGGCCCAACCACTGAGCCTAACATAAAGTAAGCTTCTGGATCGTTAATCCACTCACCAATAGCTGCGTCAGCAGCATCAGTTAATTTTTGGTTACCACTAGTCACAGGAATCACCTCGGCTCCTAATTGCCTCATCCAAAAAACGTTGGGATATTGTTTTTCCAGGTTTTTCTGACCCATAAAAATTTTCGCTTGCAAACCAAATTTGGCACACACTGTAGCCACGGCCAAACCATGTTGACCTGCTCCGGTTTCGGCTATCACTCGTTTTTTGCCTAAACGTTTAGCCAATAAAGCATGGTATAAACAATGGTTAATTTTGTGACTGCCAGTAAAGTTGTTCCCCTCGTTTTTCAAATAAATTTTAGCTCCTCCCAGTTGCCTGCTTAAATTTGAGGCAAAAACCAACGGAGACGGTCTGCCAACCAGATTTTTTTGATAAAATTTAAGCTCTTTAAGAAAATTAGGATCTTGTTTGCTGTTTTCAAAAATAGCTTCCAACTCTTCTAAAGCTGGTAGCAAAACCTCGGGTACATATTGACCGCCAAAGTCTTGGTTAGGTCCATAAAAACCATTATGACAAGCAAAATCTTTCTTAGAAAGCATATCTCTTGTACTAAGAGCTAATTGTTTTAGTTGTCAAATTTGTCCCGGAGCACCTTATTATCAGTAACTTTATTTTTTTGTTTTAAAAACGTATTTTTAACAAAAGACCTGGTTAACAGTACCAATTATATATTAGGTAATAGTTCAAAATAATCCACTTGCTCTATCCTTAAAAAGACAGAAGGTAGGTGCAAATTTGGTAGTATTACTACAGATATTCTCATTTGCAGAATGAGCAGGATTTTTACGGGAGAAAACACTTCAAAAACATTAATATTCGTTTTTTGTAATTTCAAAAATATTGGCAAACTTAAAATAAACTTCCAAAGAAGGTAAACATACAAAAAGGTGTGAATTTTGAAAAAACTCTTATTATTTAAGTTTAAGATAAATTCAAGAGTTATATAATTAAGAGTTATTAATCTTATTGTGTGGATTTAGGCACGGAAGAGTAGATAAAATAACAGTGTTAAGTTTGCAAATGGAAAAGTAGATCAATAAGGTTGAGGTTTTTAAGCTTTACAAAGAAAAAAGAAAAGTTGCTTAAACCATGGTTTAGTAGAGCTAGAGACAGCTCTGGCCTACCGTCTAAAATCTCTAAGAAAACCGGAATTTAGGTGTAACTTTAGGAGATAGTTTGATGAAAACTTGGACAAAGGTTTAGGTGGAATAAACCGAATGATATTACTTTGTTGCATTGTAAATAAATTGTCTTTTTATAGAATTAGAGGACAATATTATTTCACTGGCTGAAGAATTTCAGGATCTGACAAGTTAGTCACTTTTGAATTTCAGCATGTTACCATATTTAGTCTCCGGCGCAACTATTGACTTGTATATATTTTGTTTTTTAACTTTTCCTAAAGACGTTTTTGCAGAACCTCTTTTCTGTCCCCACGGGTTGTGATTTATTGGACTAATTAGAATATTATGCTTTTGCCAAACCCTTATGTAAAAAGGTGGTCATATTTGCAGAGT
>Ga0129299_1003299_pt1 | contig 10552 bp, 8 predicted proteins | sample ConPoolayeCmetaG_FD_94477 | JGI IMG/M metagenome (GOLD analysis project Ga0129299, IMG submission 94477) | Hot spring microbial mat communities from California, USA to study Microbial Dark Matter (Phase II) - Cone Pool mat layer C metaG ... | reverse complement strand
GGGTAGTATAGATAGTGCATTGGTTTGCAATGAAAATTGACGCACTGCGTTATGGTTTTGTTAAACCAAAGTTGTGGGATGTGAAAAATGTTATTTCAACATGTTTCAATTGAAGCCATCGCTCATGATGATGCTCCGCATATAGTTTCTTCAGCTGCTTTAGAAGAACAATTGGCTGAAACTATCACTCGCTTAAATATCAAAGACGGGAAGTTAGAGCATGCAGCTGGAATTCGTGAGCGGCGTTTCTATGATGTTGATGAAATGCCTAGCGAAATTGCCACGCGAGCAGCCCGCAAAGTTATTGAAAAAGCCCGAATAGATCCACAAGAGATTGGCTGTTTAATCAATACTTCGGTAACAAAAGATTACATTGAGCCTTCAGTCGCTTGCTTAGTACATGGTAATTTAGGGCTCTCACCACGCTGTATCAACTTTGACATTACTAATGCGTGCTTAGGTTTCTTGAATGGCATGAGCACCATTGGGACGATGATTGAGATGGGGCATATCCGCTATGGGTTAGTAGTTTCGGGTGAAAACCCGCGAGCTGGTATTGAAGCAACCATTAATCGCCTGAAGCGAGAAGATGTAACTGTACCGATATTCCAGGAAAACTTTGCCAGCCTTACCCTTGGCAGCGGTGGGGTTGCGATGATCTTATCCCGCGCAGAGTATTCACACAGTACACACCGCTTAGAAGGCTATGTAAACTTGGCTGCCACCCAATACAATCGCTTGTGTGTGGCTCAGCACGATTGGATGAAGACCGATTCTAGAGCTCTGCTGAATGCCGGTGCCGAGCTTGTGATGCGAACGTGGAAACTGGCAGAGCAAACTTTGGATGGCTGGGCTAAACATGATTTTGATTTAATTCTGCCTCACCAAGTAAGTAAGAAGCAAATAGAGACTGCTGCCCGTGCTATGGGGTTGGATTTGTCAAAAGTGTACCTCATTCTCGATCGCTACGGAAACATGGCATCTGCAGCTTTGCCGGCTGCGCTTTCGATGGCGGTGGAAGAAGGTAGACTGCAGCAAGGACACCATGCGGCCTTGATTGGGGTTGGCAGCGGCATCAACTGCTCGATGATGAGCGTACGCTGGTAACCAAAAGGTCTATGCTGGCTTTAGTTACAGGCGGCGGTGGATTTTTAGGGGAGGCAATTGTCAGACAACTGCTTGAGCGCGGCGATCGGGTGCGTATCATCGCCCGCGCTGATTACCCTACTTTGCGTGAATTGGGCGCAGAAACCCAACGTGGGGATATTCAAGACCTAGCCACCCTCCAAGAAGCTTGCCATGGGGTAGAGGTTGTCTTCCATGTTGCTGCGAAGGCCGGCTATTGGGGTAAATGGGATGAGTATTACGGCATCAATGTACACGGTACTCAAAATGTCATTGATGCTTGTTTAAACCAAGGTGTTCCTAAATTAGTCTATACCAGTTCACCAAGTGTCATTTTTAATAATCAACCGCAAGAAGGTGTTGATGAAAGCACGCCTTACCCCCTGCGCTATGAGAATGTCTATTCTCATACGAAAGCCTTGGGCGAGCAGTTAATATTGCGAGCAAATCAACCCGGGCTGCTGACAGTTTCACTGCGCCCGCATTTGATTTGGGGTCCAGGTGATCCGCATATATTACCGCGTTTGATTGCTCAAGCAAAAAAGGGCGCGTTGATGCAGGTTGGCGATGGACATAACCGCGTTGATCTAACATATGTGGAGGATGCAGCCCGCGCTCACTTGCTGGCGGCAGATGCACTAGCCCCCTCTTCGCCCCTTAATGGAAAAGCTTATTTCATCAGCCAAGATGAGCCGGTAAATTTATGGGGTTTTGTAAAGGAATTGCTCGGTCGCTTGGGTCTGCCGCCGATAAAAAGAAAAGTGTCTTTAAGGGCAGCGCGCGGAATTGGGGCAGCTTTTGAATTGTTGTACCGAACCTTACCCCTGCCGGGTGAGCCGCGCTTGACGCGCTTCCTTGCCAGCGAATTGGCACTGAGCCATTATTACAACATCAGCCGCGCCAAACAAGATTTTGGTTATTCCCCTCAATACAGCATGGCTGAGGCTATGGAAATTACCCTTGCTTGGCTTTCTGAAAATATTGTATAATACAGGAGCTATGCAAAATGCTCCTTCCTCTGTAACTTCTTCTGTCTCTTCCATTTCATCAATTTCATCAGGTTCACAAGATTTACCTACAGTAGATTATAGCCGCAAGTGGTGGGTGTTGGCTTCGGTAGCCAGTGGCAGCTTTTTAGCCACTATTGATGGCAGCATTGTTAACATCTCTTTGCCAGTATTGGAACGCGAAATGGCGGCTAGCTTTGCGCTTGTTGAATGGGTAGCTTTGGCATACATGCTGACAGTAGGCACCTTTATGTTAATGGCAGGTCGTTTAGCGGATATCATTGGTAAAAAATCCCTTTACATTAGTGGCTTTATCGTTTTTACGATTGGGTCAGCTTTATGCGGGCTTTCTCAGAATATAGGCATGCTGATAGCTTTTCGTGTCTTTCAGGCTTTGGGAGCAGTGATGCTGGCTGCCTTGGGCACAGCTATTATCACAGAGGCTTTTCCGCCACAGGAGCGCGGCATGGCTTTGGGTATTGGGGGATTGATGGTTTCGATTGGTCTTATCTCAGGCCCGGCTATTGGCGGGTTGATCCTTGGCGTTGCATCTTGGCGTTGGATCTTTTTCGTTAACTTACCGATTGGCATCATCGGAACAATGATGGCGTGGTACTTTGTTCCTGCATATCGTCCGGGTGTTAAGGAGAGTTTTGACTTTTTGGGTGCTGCCATCATGTTCATTGGGCTGCTTGCTTTGCTTTTAGGGCTTACAATTGGTCAATATTTGGGCTATGCTCATCCGTATGTTGTGGGGCTTTTTGCGGGGTTCTTCATTGCCTTGCTGCTTTTTGTTCAAATTGAGAAGCGGGTAACTCATCCGATGATTGATTTGTCCATTTTTAAGAATTCCCTCTTTTCAGTTAATTTGATCACTGGGTTTATCACTTTTGTTTCGGTAGCGGGTGTAACCCTGCTGATGCCTTTCTATTTGCAGAATATTTTAAGCTATCCACCCAGTCAAGCTGGCTTGCTGCTGGCTGTTTTTCCATTGGGAATGGGGCTTATCGCACCGCTGGCAGGTTGGCTTTCGGATCGCTGGGGTACCCGCCGTTTAACAACCGTTGGTTTATTCCTTTTACTTTTTGGGTATTTGAGTGCGTCAACACTAAATGAATCTTCGACAGTTGAGGATTATGTGCTGCGGTTCTTGCCATTGGGGATTGGGATGGGTGTTTTTCAGTCTCCCAACAACAGTGCTATTATGGGCACAGTCAGCCGCCAGCGACTTGGTATAGCTTCGGGGTTGCTCTCTCTCACTCGCACCGTTGGGCAAACGATTGGCATTGCCTTAATTGGGGCGGTGTGGGCCGGTCTTGTACAAAGTTACTTGCAAGTACAAGGCTTTACTGATGTAACCAATGCCCCGCCCTTCATTCAAGTCATTGCTTTACAACAGGTTTTAGTTGGTGTAAGTCTTTTGATTGGTTCAGCTTTTATCATGAGCTTATGGGCTTTATGGAAGGAGAAACGAAAATGAAACATCGCGATAGAGTGGAAATGGCATTAAACCACGAGAAGCCGGATCGCACACCGATGCAAATTAGTTTTACCCCGGAATTTGCAGAGCGTTTGCGAAAGGATTTGCATGTGAAGGGCAAAACAACCCATAACCCACATGGAGGAGGCAACACGTATGAGCTAGAAAGAGTCATTGGTGAGGACATGCTGCTCACTTCAGTTGGATGGGCTAACTCCTATTATATGTCTAATCAGCCTTATACCGATGAATGGGGAGTTTCATGGGGCATTCAACCCTACGAAACACCTTTCGGGAAGGGTTTCTACACCGAGATTTGCGGGCATCCCCTAGCGGATGACAGAGCGATTGAGACGTATGTGCCGCCAGACCCAAACCGCCCTGAACTTTACGAGGAAGCTGCACGCGTCATTCGCGACTATAAAGACGAATATTGGATCGTAGGGGTTACCGTAACCACGATCTTTGAAACAGCTTGGGCATTGAGAGGTCTTGAAAAGATATTGACGGACTTTTTAAGCAATGAGGAGCTTGCAGAGCGTTTATTGGATATACCTTATCATTACCACCTCACTGCAGCTAAAAAGCTGGTTGAAATGGGGGTGGATATGATTTGGACGGGAGATGATGTAGGCTCACAGCACGATATGTTCATCTCTCCCCGCCATTGGCGCAAATATCTAAAGCCGCGCATGGCAACTTTCATCGCAGAACTTAAGGCGATTAATCCTAACGTCAAGGTAGCTTATCATACAGATGGAAATGTAGAAAGGATCATTCCCGATCTGATTGAAATTGGGCTTGATGTGCTTAATCCAGTCCAGCCGGCTTGTATGGATCCAGCTAAGCTAAAAAAACAGTATGGAAAAAACCTTTGTTTCTGGGGCACAATAGACGAACAGCATACCTTACCCTTTGGTACTCCGGCTGAGGTAGAAGCAGAAGTGCGTTTGCGGGTTGAAACTGTTGGTAAAAATGGTGGCTTGATTTTAGGACCTACGCATCATGTACAGCTTGATACACCTATGGAAAACTTTTGGGCAATGGTAAATACAATTCTCAATACTGTTCCGTAGACTGAATATTACCGTTTGAGATGACGGCATTAGTTATAATCACCTAAAAATGAAGACTGAAGCCCGTAAAGTACTAACGGGCTTCAGTCTTATGTTCGATTTATGCTTTTACGATTTTCACCATCGTATCGTAAAAGACAGCGCTGCCGCCAACTGGATCGAAAAGACAGGTGTTTTTTACCACAGGGTCAAGGCGCATGACGGCATTGGCATGAAAGCCTTCCATACGGCTGGCTTCTCCGGGAATGACGGTTTGGTTGATGGTAATATCATGCGAACCATAAGCCCAGTGTCCAAAGCCTAAGGCAAAACCGACTACGCCTGGTTTCATTCCCTCTGTAATCTTTACTTTGGCAAGGATAGGAATACGCTGGGTGTCATTGATAACCCATTCTCCGGTGGGATTTGTGGCGGAGAGGATATGCACGATGTCACCTTCAACAAGAGCGTGAGCAGCTGCATCTTGTGAATTGATGAGCAGGAAGTTATGGGGCAGTAATGCTCTTAGCCAGTAATTGCCGGGTGTTCGGCTCTTTGTTTGCGAAATTTCGCGGTAAGTGATCAATTTTAAGTCATAACCTTGGGCGTTATCTTCAATTATTTTACCGTCGTAACCCATGTATGGCTCAATAAAGGTGGCAATAGCGGGCAAGTTTTTCCCGGTACCGGAATGTTTTACTCCAGCGGTTTTTTCCATGTACATGTTGATCAATTTCCCATATTTGTTACCAACTTGGGTGGGAACTGCCTTGCTGACATTCTGGCTTGGATAGCCTTTTTCGTATGCCTGAAAACGTCCACCGCGATTAAGCACTGTAATAGCTTTGCTCCAAGCACTGCCTGTAATACGCTTCCAGCGCTCAACATCAAATACAGCTTTGGGTAGATGTTTGCGAGCTTCAATAAATATGCGTTCTTCTTCATCGCTGGCATCGGGAACCGCGTCTTCACCTTGCGGTTTTTCTCCATAAGCAAGATTCATGACAAGCCGTAAGTAGAAATCATCGGGATGGGTAAAATCGCCAAAGTCTCCAAGACCGCCTTTTCCAAAATTGGGTAAGCCCAGCTTTTCTGCTAAGCCAAGCAGCATGGCTTCAAATTGAAGAGCCATCTCTTCCCCGTAAACCTTTACCGTACCACTGAGGGGAGCGATCACCGGCTGTCTAACACCTTGAACTTTAAAAGTCAATGAGGGGTGAGAACCGCTAAATTCCCAGCGTTCAAGGTAAGTAACATCCGGGAAGATATAATCCGCATACATGCTTGTCTCGCCAATGGTAATATCGCTGGCAACGAATAATGGAATCTTATCCACATCGCGCAGGATTTCAATCCACATATGACCGCCGGGCAGGGAATACACTGGAGAACCCATATACATAAATACTGCTTTGATGGGGTACGGATATTGGTCTCCTGCTGAAGGGATAATTTCTTCATAGATATCTGAGGCAAGCGGATACCAATTGCGTTTGGCTGGATAGCGTTCATTTTCTGGGAGTGATGCAAATAGCGTTGTGTCTTCGTACTTGATATCATGACGGATAATGCTAATGCCGAATGGGGATAAATTCAGCGGATCACTTTTGCTTAGAACAAAGGGACCTTCAGCTTTGGCGCCAGTAATATCATAAGTAGAAGCATACACTTGCCCGCCCTGCCAATCATAAGAGCCAATCAGCAAGGCAAGATTGTTCCAAGCAATTACATTGTAGAACCCATTGGTATGCTGCGAGACACCACGATGAATATCTATTGCTGCATTCTTTCCATAAGAGGTGTATTCATGGGCGATGAGTGCAAGGTCGGCTGCTGAAACACCGCTGATTTCTGCCCACTCGTCAAGGGTGTGCATGTTAGCCGATTCCTTTAATAGCTGCAAGCTGCTTTTAACTTCAAAATTTTGAATCTGTGTCTGCACAAACAATTTTGCGGATACTGCAGCCCGTTCTTCATCATTTGGATCAAAGAGAACAGGCTGGTCGTTTTCATCTAGTACGACAAAAGGATCGGTTATGAAGATTGTGCCGTCTTCTGTTTTCCAGTTAATAACTGTTTTGCCGTCCTTTTCCTCTTCAACTTTTTGGACAAGCTTTAGATCGGAACCGCGCAAGAATTTGGTAGGTTTGCCGTTTTCGATCTTGACCAGCCAGCTAGCATTGCACCAAGTTGGTTCGCCGCGGTCTTTAGCTGCTTTTTTATTGGCATTAGCTAAATAGGTGGCGTCATATCGTTCATGGGCGATAATCCATTGGATAAGAGCCATAGCAATAGCTCCCTCGCTGCCAGGTTTATTTGGCAGCCATTTCCACGCTTTGGCAGCGATTTTTGATAGACGCGGATCAATGACAACAAATTTTAGTTCACCTTCAGCATAGCGTTGAGTGATGCGCGGTACGCGGTTGGTAGGTCCGTAATTACCTTCAAAAGGTGAAGCGCCGACAAAGATCACAAAGCGGGCTGAGGCAGTATCTCCTTGCCAGTAAGCTTTAGCTCCGCCAGTAAATTTGTTAGTGTTGCTATCCCATTGCTCACTCATTGCTTTTCCGGCGAAGTAAAGACTGCCTTGGCAAACCGTTGTATGTCCATGCCGGTTCACTGTACCCAAGCCATTGCCGAAAAAGCGGTGTGCAAATTCAGCTCGACCGGCTTTCTGGCGTCCCCAGAAATATAATATTTGGTTGTTTTTGGGACCTAGATCGGGATGATCGGGATCAATCATCTTATCCAGATGATCCTTGAAATCCTCTTTAAATTTGGCAACCAGAGCAAGTTTTTGAGTGGGATCTTTTTCTGCCCATATTTTTTTCACTGCGCCATCCATAGCTTTCATGAGCTTTGGATCTCGAATTGCGTAAAGGCTTTCAAGACCCTCCACGTGACGATCCTCTTCCCCGGGAACATGGGCAAATAATTTGCCGCCTTTAACAATCTCCTCGATAGCTTGTTCAAAGGAAATAACTTCCCAGCGATTTTCACCTCTTTTGCCCGAACGCTTGAGCACCTGAGTGAGCCGATAACCATCGTATGCAGTCTGCAAGCCAGCTTGCCCCTTGGGGCAGATTGGGGCATCTAGGTTGGCAGATTCTGTAAGCGGCGTATTGTAATCTATATGCGGAACTAAGTTCCAAGGTGAATAGGGGTTGCCTTCTATCTTCACAGCAACGCCGTTCCACAGTTTGATTTTGATGCCACATTGTGTGTTGCATTGTTGACAAACAGAAAGAATTTGCTGTTCTGGTTCTGCTAATGGGTAAGCATTATCTTCTCCAAGCTTCTCTAAGGTGTTTTGGATGACATGAAACCTTTCGCAACTGCTGAGAAAAGCAGTAGTGGTACCGGCTAAAACGGAGAGCTTTAGAAATTCTCGCCGAGTGAAAATATGGTTTTGAAGTTGCTCTTGTTTCATTGCTGTACCTCCTTAGGTAGATTGAAAAACCAGCGTTCTAAACCGAATAAAATGACTAAGGCGGCTCCTCCACTTACGCCGGCAATGATAGACCATTCCAACAAGCTAGGAAAATATTCAAAAGATAAGTGAGGACCTGAAAATGCTTTGGCTAGTCCTCCGAGCTCCTCAATAGTTAAGGCTGGGAATACAATGTTAGCGCGCGCGGCTGCAAACCCGAGAAGTACAAACAGACCCATCCAACCGCTGACAATGCCATTCTTAGCCCATTGAGGTATTATTAGGACAATGAAAGGGATTAATGTGCCTAAACCTATTTGGATAATCCAAAAAGCCCACCAGTATTGACCAAACATTACTTCTTCTACAGCAGCGACATTTTGAGGGATGCCGCTATACAAAGATTGAGAGTAGTCGCTCCAAAGAAAATAAGTTTTAATAAGTAGAAGAATGATAGTTAGATAACCTAAGCTAAGAAGCAAACGAGGTCTATTTTCATCGGGGGGAGCAAACCAACCCATAACCAACATTGAAAGAGCTAGACCAGTGGCAAGTGAGAAGAAGGGGAATTGAGCCGGCAGCAAGCCGATGTGCCAATAAGCACGACTGGCGTTCACTCCCAGCAGGGCGCCTACCCCACCGCTTAAGAAAATCGCTAAAAAAAGACCAACAGCAAAAAGAGGTTTAAGATACCAAGCATTCGGCTGTTTAAGAATAACATAAAAAGAAGCGAGAATAATCAGGATAAACAGGGTGTATCCCCATACCATTTGGGCTAGCAGAGACAAGAAGTTTGGTGAAAGATAAACTTTCCAAACTCGTTCCCAGTGCCCAAGGTCCATAGCTATCGTTGTGAGGGCCGCCGGCATGCAGATGAGAGCACACCACAAAGCGGGTTTGCCAGTTCCCTTAAATAAAGGAATTTGGAACAAATATTCCAAGGAGGCAATCATGTAAGAGCCAGCTGCGGCACCCGCGAAGAAAAGGTACATTGCGACCCATAAGCCCCAAACTACATAAGATCCGTAGTTGACATCTTTCTCTCCGATAAAAAGACGGATGTAAAAACCCCACAGACCAAAGGCAAAAGCTAAAGCACTTATGAGATAAATGACTTTCTTGAGCATAATGTTCGCCTCCCTCTAAATAAGGTAATATACTTTTGGTTCGGTACCCATGTCTTCTTTTAGACGCATAGCATTGGGTTGTGAAATGAGCTGAGCGACAACTGAATGAGGGTCAAGAGCGTCCCCAAATAAAGTAGCGCGTCCAATGCAAGTAGTAACGCAAGCTGGCAGTTCGCCTTTTTCGAGCCGGTGCAGACAAAAATGACATTTGCGTGCATTGCCGATGGGTGATTGGTGATGACTTGATCTTTCCCAAGTTTTGCCGTACTCAAAACTGGGGGCGCGTTCATAATCATCAGCTTTTTCTTGCCCTACAATAAACTCTGTTTGATGCGGTGTGTCTTGAGTATAGGTATAGCCGAAATCAGAGGTGCGCGCTCCATAAGGGCAGGCTACAATGCAAGCCCGACAGCCGATGCATTGTTCATAATTGATTTCAACAATTCCCTCACCGTTGATATAGGTGGCATGCACTGGACAGACGGGTACACAGGGAGGATTTTCACATTGCATGCATGGACGCGGAATAAATTGGCGGCTTACGTTCGGATAAGTACCATGTTCTAAATCCAGCACCGGACGATAGACAACACCCGGCGCCAATTTGTTTTCCGCAACGCAAGCAATGGTGCATGCATGGCAGCCAACGCATTTACGCAGATCAATGACCATCACCCACTTACGTTTGGAAGGCTCTTTTTCTAAGGCTGCTTTAAGTTCACGGTGCATGCGAACAAGAATATCTTCTTGGTTAGTACTTGTTGCCACATTTCCTCCTAAAAATCATTGTACTTTTACTGATAATAATAAATCAAATGGGTAAAATTAGGCGTGATATAACTAATAACTATCTTTCATCCCTCCTTTAAAGGTTTAATATTGATTAAGGTGTTGTTTTTTACTACTGCTGCGCTTTTCCTTGCAATATTCAAGCACACAACTTTGGGGTTTGTTGGTTGCAACTTCGGGGTTAAAAAGGGAAGTGATAGTTTGATGTAAGCGTCTTAGTGTATCTTGATTAATGGAGTAATATATCCAACGGCTATCTTTGGGATCACGCTGTATGTTGATTAAGTTGGCTTCGCGTAGTGTTTTAAGGTGGTGGGAAAGAAGGTTATTGGCTATGTTTAGTGTTTCCCCAAGTGAACAGTTGCATTGGGCACCCTGCAGGAGCAGCAGGAATATTTTCATGCGGTGGGGCTCAGCTAAGGCTTTAAAAGCCTGACAAAGTAAGGATAGTGCTTCATCGTCAAGATCGGGTAAAGGTTGCATTTCCATAACTGAGCGCTTTAATTATATTTCAATGATAATTGAAGTATAAAAAAAAG
>Ga0129299_1003297_pt1 | contig 10558 bp, 3 predicted proteins | sample ConPoolayeCmetaG_FD_94477 | JGI IMG/M metagenome (GOLD analysis project Ga0129299, IMG submission 94477) | Hot spring microbial mat communities from California, USA to study Microbial Dark Matter (Phase II) - Cone Pool mat layer C metaG ... | reverse complement strand
GGCGGCATTGGTGATCTGGTCGCCGCAAAGCTCAAAGAGCTTTCGCCCAAATATAACAACGGAAAAACCGTGGACGTGCTAAACCAAAGGCTGGCCTACCTGGTGCGCGCCGGCGATCCAGATGCGATTGACTCGATCGTTCCCATGGCCTACGGCAATCTTGCCCTGGATCTGGTGCTGAACCGCATTCATGGGCGGCTGGTGGTGCTGAAGGACGGGCGTTATGATAATGTGCCCATCGAGGTGGTCACCAGCAAGAAAAAGCTGGTGGATGTCGAGCGATTTTATAACACAGACCGCTTGCGTCCCAAATACAAATCTTTCCAACTGCAACCGCTTTTCATCATGACCAGCGATTAGGTGAGATCAATTCGCAATCCACGCTGACCGTTGAGCCTGTCGACCTCAACGGTCAGCTCCTGTGATCTCCACGAGTCGAGTGTAACCGAACAAGCAATCCTTCAAATTGATCTTCCCTGTGGCAGGGGAACGCTCCATTTAGAGCACAGATCCTCTAGGACTGGGCGGCAAGCGCTTAGGTTTCCTCCCACTCATGGAGCTTCGCTGATTGCCTCTTCTAAATCTTGCAAGAAAGCAGGTGTTCCTGCTTGTGCTTCCAGGTCTAGCTCCAGGATAATCTGCGGGGCTTGATAGCGCTTTGCCTCTCCTTGCCAATCGATCTGTTGCTCTGGATTCATGGTATCCTCCTGAAGAAACAGATTGTTCTTAATGAAAGCAGTCCAATACGCTCTCATATCTTTTTATAGCACAAGGTATTCGCCCGCCAACCAGAGCCATCATTTTTCTCTCCGCCGCCTCAGCAGAAAGTTCCTCCCCATCTGCCTGGCTGCCAGACTCAAGACAATAGCCAGGAAAGCAACCAGCCAGAATGGCGAGGAAGCAGATGAAGTCGCCCGAATCTGGCGCAGTTGAATCAGGGTCGGCCGAATTGCCATTGTATAACTCGCTGTGTTGTTATTGCTATTTGGATCCGGTGTGTTAGCCGGCGTTTGCACAGATACCTGATATGTGATGCCATCCGATTGATAATTAGGCGGCAGGAGGCCAACCACGGTTAGCACAAGCTGGTCGCCTGTCAGGAACGTAATCCCGCTCCACTCGTCGGTACTCGGATCGTACTGCCCAACACTGGGAATATAGGTAGGATTACTCACCACGGTTGGTAACCTATCGCTGAGGGAAAATTCGGTGAGGCCGCTAATGGCATGGTGCGAGATTGTAACCGTGTACGTAATCCAGCGCCCGTTCTGTTCACCGCTAACCTGCACTCCCAAATCCGCAAAACGTCGCACGTTCTGCAGGTCATTATCCGTATTGTTTTGATTATCCACTTCAGAGGCTTGTTCACTACCAACCGAAGCGGTATTCCAAAGCTGACCGCTAAACAGGGGATCGACCTGACCACGAATCTTGAGGGTCAAAGATTGGTTTTGAGCCAGAGAAATCCCGCTCCAAACCCCGCTTTGGGGGTCATAGGTGCCTTCGCTGGGGATCCATGAGGGTGCTATCAAAGCGGTGGGAAGGGGATCGAACAGGTTCAATTGCGTAAGCGTGCGCAGGGAATGATTGGTAACGGTCAGCGTGTAAGTTATCACATCACCGGCAACAAATGTATTCGGCATACTGGATTTGTCGAGAGCTAAATCTACTAAGGGCAGATCTACGGCCGCCCCACTGCTTGACTCAAAGCTGAGATTGGTCGTGCTTCGATAAGTTGCTTCAGCGCGGTTGGCAATCAGATTGGCTTCAGAGGAGAGCACCTGAATAGGGATGGTTTCTACGGCTTCGCAGCCGGCCGCATCACGCACGCGCACCATTGCCGTATATTCGCCCGCTGTCGAGTAGCTATGCGTCGCTAGTGCATTCGCTGAGTAATCCTGATAGGTATTATCACCGAATTCGAAACGATACTCAAATGGGCTTACACCACCCAGATAATTTGTTTCCACATTAAAGGTGATCGCTTGACCGACTTTAGCCAGGCGAGGTACCTTAACAAACGAGCGGGTTGCCTGCCAATCAAGGTTCAAGTCGAACAGCAAACCCGGATGATCCTCACCACCCAGAGCAATATGACCTCCATGGCGATTATTAAGTAAGCGAACGGCAAGCAAGTTCAAGCCGGCTTGAGCAGCGGCGCCATGGTTAAAGACCGTCACTCCTCCACCGCCGATTTGCTGACCGAGATAGACCCCGTTGAGATAAATATCCGAAACATCATCGCCGGCCAGCGTCAGAGTGGTCGTAATCCCAACTGCATTCAGGGGCACGCAGGCTTTGGCGCGGAAGAAGGTGTAGTTCGGGTTCAGTTGGCCCTCTCGATTGACAGCAATCCAGTCAGCGTCCAGGATGTTTTGGTTAAACCAGTACATTTCCCGCGTTGCTGTGATGACCGTCTGCCAGGTCGAATCATCGAAGCTATAAACCCGCGGGTTGAGATTCCAACCAGCCGGCCCAAGCGGGTTCTGATCTTGCCAGAGGCCTTTCAGATAACTTGCCTCTTTCCTTGACTTCAGGTTAATGTGCCCTCCCTCACCGCTTACTCCGAAAGAAGAGTCAACTGCGCTTGCCCCTCCTGCGTTAACGGTTGGACGAAAAGCAAATCGGAGTTCGCCGTTGGCATTCGGGAGTAAGTCACCTAAACTCCAGGTAACCTTACCGTTTGCAAAAGCACACTGATTTTCTGGACGACAGGAACCCGATATATAATCGGTGTTGCCGGGGAGTGTGTCGGTGACCACGACCGAGGTCGCAATCGCCTCAGAGACGTTTTCATATCTCAAGGTTACTGTCACCGCTTCCCCTGGTCGCGCCGGCGCGCTCATGGACTTGAACAGAGACACCACCGGGCGAATGACGCGATCGCTGTCGCTGGAAGCATTATTAGAACCATCGGTATCGGTACCTGCGCTGCCGTCATCGGTAATCGAAGCCAAAACGGTTAAGATGGTCTCCGGAGAGGCTTGCAGGCTGATGCTTGCCGAAAACTGCAGTGAACCTGCTCCACCATTCTGCAAGGGATCAAGTTGCCAGATGATGGAATGGGTATTCGCATCATACCGGTAGCTTCCGTCCGCTGTATTGAAAGCCAAAGCGTCTGGTAATTGAACTGTTATGGTGATATTTCCTGAGGCATAATTTCCTAAGTTTTGGTAGTTGAGCGTGTAGGTAATGGCTTCACCGGCCAGAACCGTTGTTCTCGAATCGCTGATGGAGATTGCCAGATCAGGCGCAGAGACCAAGGGATCTTTATCGCTGACTTCATTATCTGTAATGTCACTTTCCGGCGCAGTGGTGCTGGCGAAGACATAATTGTAGGTTTGGGTGATGTTTTGGGTGCTTGTCAAATAGGCTGTTAACGTGAGGCTAGTTGAGCTTCCGGGTGCAATTGGGCCGGGCAACGTCCAGGTAACTTGTTGTCCGTTCCGCGAGCAAAATGACGGCGAGCAGGCTCTAAAATCCAGGCTGCTTGCCATTGTGTCGGTAATGACGACGCCGCTGGCTGCCAGGCTACCCGTATTCTGAACCGTGATGGTGTAAACCAGGGTATCGCCTAACTGTACAGCGGTCTTTCCATTGCTCTTGGTAACCACCAGATCGGCATTTTGCAGTTCGATATTTTGAACGTTGACTGCCCCGGATTGAATCGTTTTGGAAATTGAACTGCTGCTCTGGTACTTGGGATGACTGGCAGCGATAGCAGCATCACCCGGCGCCAGACCGCTGATCTGGTAAAAGCCGTTGTTGTCCGTTGTGATTGTGTAGGTTTGATTTTGCGAGTCGGTAACCGTGACCGTTGCACCGCTGATCGGCGCACCACTGGCAGCATCGCTGACGATCCCTTGCAAGACAGTCGCTTTCACCGTCAAGGTAACGCTGGCACTGTCGTTGGATGGATTGTAATCATAGGGAGTGGAAGCTGTGCGGGTGGCTGTGTTTTGAATGCTTTGTCCAGCCGTCAAGGCGTTTACGCTGGCGGTCAGGGTCAGGGTAGCGCGGGCTTGATTAGGGAGGTTACCAACGCTCCATGCGCCATTGTTCGGATTATAGCTCCCGTTGTTGGTGTTGTGGCTCAAATAAGTCAAACCGGCCGGAAGAAGATCGGTAATTGTGATGGCGCTGGCATCGCTCGGGCCTTGATTGGTGACCGTGATCGTGAAGGTCACCCAGTCTCCTTCAGCAGGGTTTGGATTATCGATAGCTTTGGCGACCTGCAGGTCGGCGCTTTGAACATTGACCGTTGCCGTATAGGAGTTGTTGGCGCTGATGCTGTCATACGAACTGCTCAAGGATGCCGTATTTTTCACCTGCGGCGCTGCGCTTGAACCCACATCAACAAGCACCTGGATGGGCGGCAGACTGTCGCCCGGATTCAAGCCACTGCTATTCGGATGGTTACAGGTTAGCGTTTGACCATTAGCAGCACAATTCCACCCTGTTCCTGCCGCAGATCGGAAGGGTAAGCTGGCTGGGAGAACATCCGTAACCGTTACCTGACCAGGCACGGCTGAGGTGCTGGCATTGCTGACCGTTATCAGGAAGCTGCCGCCAGAGTTGCCAATGGTAAAATCTTCGCTGGCTGTCTTGGTGATGCGCAAGTCCTGGGTAACTTGGGGGACGACATCTAACGTACTGATGATTGGCTCGATCGGGTAATATGTCCATAAATCCAGCCCTTTGCGGTCACCAAACCCCCAATAGCTATCATTGCCAAAGGCGCGTTGCGAGCTGGCGGTATCAAACCCTAGGATCGGGTCGCTGTAGGGGATGGATGGAGCGCCATTACCTGAAAGAACAACTCCCGGTGTGCCAACCGTCTGTCCGTTGGACAGGCGGTAGCCGCGGTCGTCATAAAAAGCATGGCGGCAGGTTGCCAGGGGGCAGACGCCGTTTATGGGATTGAGCAACGTGATTGTCGGTCCCCCTAACATGCTGTTTTCGACATCAATCATCGGAAAGTGATATTCGCCCGCATGAAAAGTCATCTTATAAACGTAGTTGTTCTGCACCGGGAAGGGATCGCCGGCGTTGTCTTTACCATCCCAAGTAACCGAATTGACCCCCGCCACCGATTGAGCATAAATCACCCGATTCTCAGGAAGGGTAGGATCAAAATCGCTGCCATCGCGGCTGATCACAATCTGGTTGATTCCCCCGATGGTGCCCTGATAGGTGAAAACGCCGCCGCTGGAATAATACGCATCATTTGACCCAGCCGAACCATGAAAAGCAACATTGCTGATGGCCGGCGCAGCCGGAGTAGGCAGGATTTCTGCGGGTAAGTCAGCCGCCGGATATTCAAAAAAGATCTTTGCTTCGGCCGGGGCAAGGAGTACGCCTCCCAGTATTGTTGTTAGTTGATTATCAGTGCCAACTGCATCGTGATAAAGGGGCGTTTTGCCATCGGGGTGCAAAAATCCCACCCGGTTACCATAAAAGATGTACCCATTTGGGTCCAGGCCGCGAAAATCTACCCGATAGATAAAGCCATCTACCGTCACCGCATACACAGTAGAAAAGACGCGTCTGGACGGCCCATTGCCCCCGGTAATTTGAACCAGATAGTCAACGAATACCCGTCCCCTGAGATTTTGCCCGCCGGGCGACCGCACGGTGATGTCCCACATCGAGACTCCGCTGCGCTGCCCTGTGCCGACATTCGGCGCATCAATCGTGCCCGCGTCGCCATCCGTGACACCATTGGGGCCGTCGGGTCCATACATGGCAACCCAGTAAACCCCGGTCTGATTGACGGTGTACACACAAGGCAAATAACCCCCAGCAGCCGGCAGTGGGCCAGCAAGCTCTTTGGCGCGGCTATTCAATTGACCGGCTCCGGGATTGGAAAGGCGATAGGTGCTGCACTTGAATTCCGGCGGGATGGCACTTAAGGTAGCCGGAGCAATTTGGGAAGAGGAGATTTGTTCCGGTCGGTAGAGTACGATATCCCCCTGACCAACGCCAACAGCGCTGGAGCCCATCAGGATTTGCTCACCAGCACGAGCATAGACGCGAAAGAACGTCCGTCGATACAGCCCCGCAGTTATGTTTGTCCGCCATTCCGTTAGGGCCCGTTTGCCACCATTGGTATAAAGCTCACGGCTGCCTTCAGCTCGCGCCGTTTGCGCAGGCAGGGATAAAAACAGCGTTGCCAGCGATAAAATAACGGCAATAAATGCGAAGAATAGCGAGAGAAAGCGCATCACCTTGCTCATATTAACACTCCATAACATGAAACTTTTTCCCTCCGTTTGAGGCAGGGATGGATTAAATTTATTTTAAGGAATTATTGGGGTTTTTGACTCTACAGTCTTGTAAGGTGGGAAGGAAGTTATGAATTAATGAATCGGCAGCTTTTCAATCCGACAATTTTCTTTGCCGACGAAATCCTGCAGGCGTTGGAGGAGTTCGGAGCAAACATGGGTCGTCTCGTTGGGAAACTCGATCCGGTAGCCTCGCCCCTTGTCAAACACTTGAAAACAAAAGCGGTCTTCGCCAGGATAAGAAACCAGCGTGCCATAGATGCGCCGAAAGCGGACCAAGTCGCGGCTCTTATCTTCTCCCTGACGGAAAATGACCGTTAACATCTTGATTTCTTTGTTCTCTTTCTCAATCTCTGGCGGCAAAATGTAAGGGGCATGGGCTTCGCGAACCTGGGTGGTTGGTTCACCCAACGGCGGTACTCCCACATCGCTTTCTTCGGCTGCTAAAGGAGCCTCCGCCCTCATATCCAGGACCTCCACTGTTGCGAGCGCGTCAACGGAAGCCATTAACGGCTCTTCTTCCCAAACGGCTAGGTCATCTTGAGGCAAGGGAATTTCTTCATCAGGCAACTCCCACTCCTCGATCGGTTCCATCCCGGGCGGTTCCGCCAGTGACGGGCCGGCAACGGTCGTTTTGCCTGGCGTTCGTTTTCCAGAGGGCGCTGTCTTTAATCCTGCTGGAGGGGATGTGTGGCTCACCAGGGGAGTGACAACCTGTAAATCGGTAAAGACTTGATCGACCAACACCTTGGCTTCGCCCACATCGCCCGCCGGTTTCCCTTCCACAAGGATGATCCGTTCTAACTCAATGGACGATTTGACTTTCTGCCAGGTATTGGGGAAGATCACCAGTTCAATGTTCCCCTGAATGTCCTCCAGGTTGACAAAAGCCATCGCCTTGCCGCTTTTGGTCTGATAAGGGCGGATCTGGGTAATCAGGCCGGCGACGCGCACCTTTTCCTGAGGAGATGCCTCCCCTAACTGAGCGGAATAATGGGTTACCGCTTGCGAGAGAACGTCCATTACCGGATTGAGCGGATGATCGGAGACATATAAACCGATCAATTCCTTCTCCCAATTCAACATCTCTTTTCTGGAAACTTCGCGAACTGATTTGGGTAGGGCAATGAATTCACTGACCCCGGTATGCGCGCCAAAGAGGGTCAGTTGTCCGTTTTCCACCGCCCGAAAATGAGCTGCGCTGGTTGCCATGAGGTTCTCAATGGCTTCCAGCAAGGCGCAGCGCGGCGCAAAACGATCAAAGGCGCCAACCCGGATCAGGCTTTCCAGGGCGCGCCGTCCGACCTGGCGAAGGTCAACGCGGCGGGCAAAATCATTTAAATCCGCAAAGGGTTGCTCACCGCGGCCTTTCAAAATCGCTTCTACGGGTCCATGACCGACGTTTTTGACCGCGCCAAGGCCAAAACGGATTTTCGACTTGCCGCTGACGGGATCATCTTCAATGGTAAAATCCCAACCGCTGATATTGATGTCGGGCGGTTCAACAGGGATGCCCATCCGCCGCGCATCCGCCACATACAAGGCAACTTTTTCGGTCTCACTGGCTGAGACGGACAATAAAGCGGTCATATATTCGACCGGGTAATGCGTTTTCAAGTACGCCGTTTGAACAGCGATCACGCCATAATCGGCCGCATGCGCCTTATTGAAACCGTAACGGGCAAATTCCTCCCAATCATCAAAGATCGCGCCAGCAGTCTCTTCCGGGATGCCGTTTCTGGTTGCCCCGGCGATAAATTTCTCGCGATGCTTTAACAACTTATCCTTCAGTTTTTTCGAGATCGCTTTGCGCAGGTCATCGGCTTCGGCTGCAGTGTAACCGGCCAGTTGCATCACGGCAAACATCAATTGTTCCTGATAGACCGGGAAACCATACGTCTCGCGAAAGATCGGCTCCAGAGCTGGATGACGATATTCGACCGGCTCTTCTCCGTGCATGCGGCGAATGTAGCTGGGAATAAAATCCATCGGTCCAGGTCGGAAAAGCGCCACCATGGCGATCACATGCGAGAGATTTTTGGGCTTCATCTGCATCAGGTAACGGCGCATCCCCGAACCTTCGACCTGGAAGACGCCCGCTGTTTCGCCGCGCCCCAAGAGTTCGTAGGTGGCCGCATCGTCTACGGGAATGTTATAGAGATTCAGGTCCACCCCATGCCGTTGACGGATTAAATCACAGGCGCGCGCCATAATGGTGAGCGTCGCCAGGCCGAGAAAATCGACCTTGAGCAAACCCAGGCTCTCCAGAATCGACATCTCAAACTGAGTGACGATTTTGACCGGGTTTTCCTCGCTGGTCGTTCCGGTGGGGCGGTGGATCGGAATATATTCCACGATCGGCCGGTCGGCGATCACCACCCCGGCTGCATGGGTGCCGGCATTGCGTACAACGCCTTCCATCTGACTCGCCGTGTCGATCAATTCCTTGAGATAGGGGGTGCTGTCATAAATCTGCTTCAAATCCGGCACTTCTTCCAAAGCCTGGCGGATGGTCACCGGCTTACCCGGGATGTTGGGGATGAGCTTGGCGACCCGATCGACTTCATTCAAGGGGACATCCATGACCCTTCCCACATCGCGAATAGCCGCCCGGGCGCCGAGGGTGCCAAAGGTGATGATTTGGGCAACTTTATCCTCCCCATATTTGTGGGTTGCATATTCCATCATCTCGACCCGGCGGTCATCACGGAAATCCAAATCGATATCCGGCATGGAAATCCGACTGGGATTGAGAAAGCGTTCAAAGATCAAACCGTGCTCAAGGGGATCGACTAAGGTAATTTCCAGGCAGTAGGCAACGATGGAGCCGGCGGCTGAACCGCGGGCGTTATACCAGATGCCGCGCTGACGGGCAAAGCGACACAAATCCCATACGATCAGGAAGTAGGTGTCAAATCCCATCTGATGGATGACACCCAACTCATATTCCAAGCGCTGACGGATTGCCGGGTCGGCGGCGCGGTTGCCATAACGTTTTTGCAGTCCCTGTTCACAAAGCTCACGCAAAAAGCTCTGCGGGGTATACCCTTCTGGAACCTCAAAGACCGGCAGGTGGTAGCCCTTGAAGCTCAAATCGACATTACAGCGTTCGGCAATCAACAAGGTGTTCTGCAGAGCTTGCGGTACTTCGGCAAACAAAGCGCTCATCTCGGCTGGCGAGCGCAAATAGTAAGAGGGGTCAGTCATCCTCATCCGATTGGGGTCGCTGAGAACGCTACCGGTCTGAATGGCAAGCAGGATGTCCTGCAACCGCCAATCTTCTTTTTCAATGTAATGGACATCATTGGTAGCAACAAACTGCGCCTGATAGCGCTTGCCCAGGGTGAGCAGGTTACGGTTAATGGTCTCTATTTCGCCGATATCGTGCTGTTGCAACTCCAAGAAAAACCGCTGCGGTCCAAACACCTCGTAATACCAGTCTAGACGGCGACGCGCTTCTTCAATTTGACCCTCAACAATCAGGCGCGGCACTTCAGCCGACATACAGCCAGAGGTACAAATCAAGCCCTCCGAATATTGCGCGAGCAGTTCGTGGTCGATGCGCGGGTAATAGTAAAATCCCTCGCATTGGGCAGCGCTGACCAGTCTGAGCAAATTTTGATAACCGGTCTGATTTTCAGCCAGGAGAAGGATATGGGTGGACTTCTTGTCCAGTTGGGGATCGCGCTCTTTCATACTGCGAGCCGCCAGGTAGGCCTCAACACCGATGATGGGTTTGATCCCTGCCGCCACCGCCTGATTATAGAATTCGACCACGCCAAACATCGTGCCATGGTCGGTGAGCGCAACGGCCGGCATGCCCATCTCTTTGACGCGCTTTACCAACTGCTTGAGATTGCTGAAACCATCCAGCAGGGAATATTCGGAGTGGACGTGTAAATGGACAAAGCTCATGGGGGGTCTAAGAAAATTATAGCACGGTCACTTCGCCCTGACCTTAAAGAATTGAGAATTTTAAGGTGAAAGATTCCGTTCGCAGTATGATCAGAGGGGAGCAATTTCCTATCACCATCAAATCAAAATTCGGAATAATTCCCTACCAAAAGCTCTATTTGGCAAGACAGACCGTCCACGAAGTTTTCGCGATTGCACGAATAGCGATTCCATGTGTTTATTCGTGGTCAATTCGTGGACGGTTTTCTCAGCAAATTATCAACCCGACTTGTGATGGTAGGTTGTTACAATTCGGAACAGAAGGCTCTCTCTACAAAACCAAACCGTCAACGGGCAGAGGCACTTTTCTATGCTATTCG
>Ga0129299_1003296_pt1 | contig 10563 bp, 12 predicted proteins | sample ConPoolayeCmetaG_FD_94477 | JGI IMG/M metagenome (GOLD analysis project Ga0129299, IMG submission 94477) | Hot spring microbial mat communities from California, USA to study Microbial Dark Matter (Phase II) - Cone Pool mat layer C metaG ... | reverse complement strand
CCTCATCAGCGCCCGGTTGAAGAAAACCGGAGTTTATGGACTAGTTTTAACTGAAATGCGATTTAGTTATACCTAAACCGCAGCCTATTGTCAAGAGGCTGGAAGGATCGCGGCTGCGGGTATATGGCGAATCAGCGCTATCCAGGCTATGCTTCTCCGGGGATCATCTCAGGCGCAAACTTGGAGGCAACTATGCAAACCGAACTCCTCTACCGGCCATCCTACACCATGGCCAAGGTCACCCTCGATCCGGGCGAGGTCATCCGCGTCGAGGGTGGCTCGATGGTCAGCATGTCGGCGGGGATGACGCTCGAAACGTCCATGCAGGGCGGCCTGCTGAAGTCGCTGGCGCGGTCCGTGCTGGGCGGCGAATCGTTCTTCATCAACACCTACACGGCCCCCGCGCAGGGCGGCGTGCTGAACTTGGCCCCGGCCCTGCCCGGTGACATGTTCACGCTGGACATCAGGGACGAAGACCTGCTGGTGCAGTCCGGCTCCTACGTGGCATCGTCAATGGGGATCGAGATTGGCACGTCATGGGGCGGCGCGAAGACGTTCTTCGCCTCCGAGGGGTTGTTTATGTTGCAGGCCACCGGATCGGGCACGCTGATCCTATCCAGCTATGGGGCGATTCACGAGATGAACCTGGCTGCCGGGGAGCAGATCAGCATTGATACGGGGCACATCGTGGCGTTCAGCCGGGCGATGGGCTTCAACGTACGAGCGGTCGGCGGGCTGAAGTCCACCCTATTTAGCGGTGAGGGGTTGGTGGTTGATCTGACCGGGCCGGGCCGTGTGCTGATGCAGACCCGTTCGGTGAGCGCCTTCCTGAGCTGGCTGATCCCGCTCCTGCCCTCGGATAGCGGCAAATAGGAGAGCGAGAGTGACGGGTTTGCGGACTCAGTTTCACGGGTGACACGGGCAAAACCATCTGCGGAATCGGTGTCATCGGGGGGCTGAGTTGGGCCGCAACCGCCTAAGCCCTCAACGTGGCCGATTACCAGTTGTCTCCCCCTGCTCCCAGGCTCTGGCCTTTTGCCTGGCTTGCGCCGCACGCGCGCCCGCTCGTCGCGGTGTTGGTGATGGCGCTGGTGGCCGGGCTGCCGCTGTTTCAACTCCGGCTGATGGACGGTCACGACACGCTGGCCTACCCCGCCCCCGCCGCTGACCTGTGGCTGGCGATCCGCGCGGGGGTGTTCTATCCCCGCTGGCTGCCCAACCTCAACGGGGGATACGGGCAACCCTACTTCCTGTTCCGCCCGCCCGTGTTCTACTACCTGACCATCCCCTTCCGAGCGCTGGGATCGAGCGTGGCTGGCGCGGAGAGCTTTGCCATCTTCGCCCTGATCGTCATGGCCGGGATCGGCGCCTACGGCTTGGCGGCGGATCACTTCGGCGTGCGGGCGGGGCTGCTCAGCGCGGCGGCGACGTTGTTCGCGCCGTACTTCCTGGCTGTGCTGTACGTGCGCCACAACCTGCACGACCTTGCGGCCTTCGCCTTCATCCCGCTGACCTTCTGGGCGCTGAGCCGGGCCGGGCCGGGGATGCGTCGAGGCATCCTGGCGGGGGGAGCAATCGCCGCCGCGCTGCTGATCCTGAGCAGCAACACCGTGGCGCTGATCGTCTACCCCGCGCTGATCGGGTTCGCCGCCTGGCTGTGGATCGCCGAGCGCGATGGGCCAACGCTGGCTCGCCGCCTGGGGATGCTGGCCCTCGGCGTGGGGCTATCGGCGTTCTTCTGGCTGCCCGCCCTGGCCGAGGGGCGCTTTACCCATCTGGCTGAGACTCAAGTTGGCTACTATGACTACCGCGACCACTTCGTGTACCTGGATCAGCTACTCGTCTCGGCGTGGGGCTATGGCTACTCCTATCCGGGCCGCGCCGACGGCATGAGCTTCGCCGTGGGTGGGGTGCAGCTTGCCCTGAGCGTCGCCGCGCTGGCCGCGCTGCGCGGGCTGGATCGGGGGCGGCGCTGGCTGGTGGCCGCCTTCCTGATCGCGCTGGCGGTGGCGATGCTCATGACGACCCCGCCCTCGCGCCCGCTATGGGCGCTCGTGCCGATCCTGCACAACGTCCAGTTCCCATGGCGCTTTCTGTCGCTGATCGTGCCGTGCTGCGGCTTCCTGGCGGGGGTGGCGACCGCACTCCCCGATACCCTCCTCCCTCTCCGTGGATCACAGATTCGGGGCAGGGAGGGGCTAGGGGTAAGGCTCCTCCATGCCCTCTCAACCCGCCCCGCCCTCACCAACGCCTGGACTCTGCTCATCCTGGGTGGGCTGATCGCGCCCGCGCTGCCGCACATCGCCCCACGCCGGTTCCTCGACGCCTGGGGGCCGGAGATGAGCGACTCCGTCGTGGCAATCCAGTCCTCTATCGTGACGGGGACGATCAACCCGATCTGGTCAGGCAGCGGCTCGCGCCCCACTCCAGACGCCCCGGTGTGGTTGGCGGACGGGGCGGGCAGGTTGATCGTCACCGCGCAGCAACCGGGGCGGCTGGCCTTCGACGCGGAGATCACGGAGGAAGCGCGGCTGTTGGCGCAGGTCTCCTATTTCCCCGGCTGGCGACTGTGGACCGATGGCGTCGAGCGGCCCGTGGAGGTTGCTGAGCCGGTTGGTAATATCACCTTCACCCTGGAGTCGGGGATGCATCACGTGCGGCTGGAGTTCCGCAACACACCGGTGCGGTGGGTTGGGGATGGAATCTCAGCAGCCTCGTTGATCGCGCTGACAGCTTTCCTGATCAGGGGGCGATTTCGCAGCCGCTGGTCAATGCGGTTAGAGGGGTGAGCGCATGTCTTCATCCGGTTGGCAGGCAGAACTGGCCCACTGGCTCTCGGCCAAAGCGGGCAGCCACCCCTGTCTGGCTATCGTCGGTGTAGGGAACGAGTTGAACGGCGATGACGCCGCCGGGGTCGAGGCGGCCCGCATGTTGCTGCCCCTGTTGAGCGGGCGCGAGGACGTGCTGGTGATCGACGGGGGGCCTGCGCCGGAGAACATCACGGGGGCATTGCGGCGGTTCGCGCCCGAGGCCGTGCTGCTGATCGACGCCGCCGACCTGGGCGAGCCGCCGGGTACGACCCACTGGATCGACTTCGCCGCGATCACCGGCCTCAGCGCCTCGACCCACACCCTGCCGCTGAGTGTGCTGGCTCGCTACCTGGTTGCGGAGCTGGGCTGCCAGGTGGCGCTGCTGGGCATCCAGCCCGCCGATCTGAGTTTGGGCGCACCGCTGTCTATCCCGGTGCGGGCGGCAGTGGAGGCCATCGTCAAGACGATACGGGAGATGATCAACCATCAAGATGAGGTTGGCTGACCAGGGATGCCCGCACGCTCCTAGACTCATAGACTGCCCGTCACGATTGGGCCTGCCCTCCCTTTTCCTCCTCTGGCAACCTGATGTAAGATTCATGGCAGAGGCCCAAGGTGGGCCTCCCGCCCTCTGCTGTTTCCTCAGGAGGAATCCCCGATGATCGACTTCACCCTAACTGACGATCAGATCATGTTGCGCCGCCTGGCGCACGACTTCGCTGCCAACGAGATCGTTCCCGTCGCCGCCGCGCTGGATGAAGAGGCCCGCTTCCCCACTGAGATCATCGCCAAGGCACGCCGGGCGGGCCTGATCAACTTCAACATCCCGGAAGAGTATGGCGGGATGGGCGCGAGTGTGCTGGAGGAGTGCCTGATCGGTGAGGAGCTGGCTTGGGGCTGCTCCGGGGTCAGCACGGCGATTGTGATCAACAACCTGGCTGCCATCCCGATCCGGCTGGTCGGGACGGAGGAGCAGAAGCGGCACTGGCTGGGCCGCATGGTGGATGGGGAGCTGGCTTCCTACGCCGTCACCGAACCGAACGCCGGGTCGGATGTGGCGGGGATGGTCTGCCGCGCCGAGCGTCGCAACGGCGAGTACCTGTTAACCGGCAGCAAGACCTTCATCTCCAACGCCTCGGAAGCGCAGTTCTTCGTCGTCTTCGCCCGCACCTCAGACGACCGCTACAAGGGCATCTCGTGTTTCATTGTGGAACGCGACCGCGAGGGTTTTGCGGTCAGCAAGAAGTTCGACAAGCTGGGCCAGCGTTGCGCCGATACCGCTGAGATCACACTGGATCACGTGTGCGTTCCGGCGGATCACATGCTCGGCCCGGAGGGCAGCGGCTTCATGACCGCCATGCGCGTCTTCGACCACTCACGCCCCACGGTGGCGGCGGGAGCGGTGGGGGTGGCGCGGCGCGCGCTGGAGGAATCGGTGCGCTACGCCAAGGAGCGGATCGCCTTCGGCCAGCCCATCGCCGACTTCCAGGCGGTCGGGCACATGCTGGCCGATATGGCGATGAACGTCGAGGCAGCGCGGCTGCTGGCCTGGAAAGCGGCCTGGAACGTCGATCAGGGCAAGCCGGATACGAAGGCGGCGGCCTTCGCCAAAGCCTTCGCCGCCGACACGGCCATGAAAACCTGCGTGGACGCGGTGCAGGTGTTCGGCGGCTACGGCTTCATGAAGGAGTACCCGGTCGAGAAGCTCATGCGCGACGTGAAGGTGTTCCAGATTTACGAGGGAACAAGCCAGATCCAGCGCAATATCATCGTGCGGGAGCTGACGCGGGGGTAGCGGGTCAGCGGGTCAGCGGGTCAGCGGGTCAGCAGGTCAGCGGGTCAGCCGGTCAGCGGGTCAGAATTGCCGGGCTAGGCGCACGCTGCGCGTGCGTCCAAGTCGGCTGGAAGCCGACTGTGCCCAGTCCCCACAGCGATGCGCAGCATCGCCGGGGACTTTGAGGCGAACCGAAAGGTCGCTCGGCAAGCAAGAAAAGTGCAAAGGTATAGATAGTATGACGTTGCTCTAGGTGCGTTTTTTTTAGGTAAACTACTTGTAGGCGAGTGATAGAGCGGTTATGCTGCGGGGAAGGGGTTGATTCAATGAAGCAGCGGGTGTTGGTTCTGTGCACCGGTAACTCGTGCCGCAGCCAGATGGCCGAGGGCTGGCTACGCGCCCGCTTCGGCGACCGGATCGAGGCGTTCAGCGCGGGCAGCCAGCCGAGCGGGTATGTTCACCCGCTGGCGATCCGCGTGATGGCCGAGGCGGGGATCGACATCAGCGGTGGGCGATCCAAGCACGTCGGCGAGTTTCTCGGCCAGCCATTCGACACCGTGATCACGGTCTGCGATCCGGCAAAAGAAGCCTGCCCTGTCTTTCCGGGCCGCGCTGAGCGCTTGCACCGGACCTTCGACGATCCAGCGGCAGCCACCGGCAGCGAAGCGGAGCGGCTGGCCGTCTTCCGCCGCGTGCGGGACGAGATTCGCGACTGGCTGGACGCGACCTTTGGCCCCTGAATTCCGGCAGGCGCCCTCTGGTCCGCTCAAGCCGGGCCAGCCTCGACCTGGCAGCCCGGTCAGGCCGGGGAAGCCAGTTCAGCCCGGCAGGCCCGTTCAGCCAGGGAAGCCGATTCAGCCCGGCCAGCCAGTGCGTCCGGGCAAGCCGATGCCGCCGGGCCGGCCCGTCCAGCCGGGCAAGCCCGACCCGACCCGGTGACTCAGTGGGGATTACGCAGTTTGCCGGCGCGCTGTGTTCCTACAGTCCCGATTGCGTAAACCCCGCTCCTGTGAGAGACAACCGTGGACGATTGGCAATCCGCCATTGAGGACCAGATCAAGAAGCTGATGGACGAGGGCGCGTTCGACGACTTGCCGGGGAAGGGCAAGCCGATCCAGTGGGACGACAACCCCTACGCTGACCCCGACGCTCAGGCGGCCCATCAGCTACTCAAAAATGCTGGCTTCACATTGCCCTGGATCGAGGAGCGCCAGCAGATCGAGGCTGACCTGGAGGCCGCCCGGCGGGCGCTGATCCGGTCGCGGCGCTGGGTCGCAGCCCAGGATCGCGTCCTGTACCCCGACGCCGAAGACGAGTGGTGGCGCGCTGTTGCGCGGTTCCGCGAGACGGTCGCGGCCCTTAACCGCCGCATCCGCGACTACAACCTGAAAGTTCCCTCCGACGCCTTCCAACGCCTGACGATCAACGCCGAGCGCGAGATCGAGATAGTCGTGCAGAGCGCGGGATAGGCCAGCCGGGACGTGAACGTCCCGGCTACCTGAGGCAAGCCCGCTGAAGCGGGCTGGGGGCTGGGTGCAGCGCTTACGGGTCGAGCAGACCGCCGGGACGTGAACGTCCCGGCTACCTGAGGCAAGCCCGCTGAAGCGGGCTGGGGCGTGTTGGCGCTGGTGCTCCCGTGACTGAACGTCACGCTTGGGAATGCTGCACGTCCTGGTATTTGTGCTGATGCGCAGACCGCATTAGACTTGTAGGCAAAACTGGCGCGTAGCAACGTGGTGGGCGGCAGCGCGCAGGATCGAGGGAGGCAGCAATGGCAATCGAGTTCACCGTCAACTTAGAGAACCATCCCGGCACGCTGGCCTCGCTGGGCGAGGCGTTGGGCAAAGCCAGGGTCAACATCGACGCGATCCACGGAATGCCCAACGCCGATGGATCGCTGGTGATCTTCCAGTTTCTGGTGGATAACCCGCAGAAGGCTGCCGAGACGCTGGAAAAGAACGGCTTTGCCTACACCACCCGCGAGGTGCTGATCGTCAACATTCTGGACGCGCCGGGCACGCTGGGCGATGTGGCGCTGGTGATGGCCCACGCCGGGATCAACATCGACGCCGTGTACCTGACGACGAAAGGGCAGGTGGTGCTGGGGGTGGACGACCTGGATGGGGCGATCCAGGTGGCGGCGGGCATGGCGGTGATGAAGTAACCGGAGTGGCGATGGGGGACGATGGGCCGGCCAGCGTATCGCCGAGTCCAGCAAGCTGGAACAAGAAGGCAGCGTCTTTACCCTCAAACCGCTTCAAGATTTCTCTCTTCTCCTCTCCGGGCACGGATCGGAGGTCAGCCATGCGCGAAGTCTACATCATCACTGCCGTCCGGTCGGCCATCGGCAGGCGCGGCGGCGTGTTCAAGGATACGCATCCGGTGCACCTGGTCACGCCCGTGCTGTGCGAGGCAGCGGCCCGTGCAGGCGTCGAGCCGGGCGACGTGGAGGACGTGATCCTCGGCTGCGTGACGCCGCTCGGCGAGCAAGGGGCCAACATCGCCCGCACCGCCCTGCTGCACGCCGGGTTCCCGGCCCACGTGCCGGGCGTGTCGATCAACCGGATGTGCGGCAGCAGCCAACAGGCGATCCACTTCGGCGCACAGGCCATCGCCGCCGGGGACATGGACCTGGTGCTGGCGGGCGGGGTCGAGCACATGACCCGCGTGCCGATTGGCGCGGATTGGCCGCCGGACGGCATCCCCGGCTGGCCCTACGAGTGGGTGCACCAGGGCATCTCGGCAGAGATGGTGGCCGAAAAGTGGGGTCTGACCCGTGAGATGCTGGATGACTACGCCTATGAGTCGCACCTGAAGGCCGCCGCCGCGACCCGCGCCGGGTTCCTGGAGCGCGAGATCATGCCCCTGCCCGTCGAGGTGGATGGGCAGCCGACGGTCGCCCGCGTGGACGAGGGCATCCGCATGGAGCCGGATCGGGCCAGGATGGGAACGCTGCAACCCGCGTTCAAGGAGGGTGGGGTGATCACGGCTGGTAACTCGTCGCAGATCAGCGACGGGGCTGCTGCGCTGATCCTGGCCTCGGAGGAGGCGATCAGGCGGCACAACCTGCGCCCGCGCGCGCGGTTCGTGGCCCGCGCCGTGACCGCCGACGACCCGGTGATCATGCTTACCGCGCCGATCCCGGCCACGCGGCGTGTATTGGCGAAGGCCAAGCTCTCGTTGGATGACATCGATCTGATCGAGATCAACGAGGCGTTTGCATCAGTGGTGCTGGCCTGGGCAGCGGAGATCGGCCCGGACATGGCGCGGGTCAACGTCAACGGCGGGGCGATTGCCAACGGCCACCCGCTGGGCGCGTCGGGGGCCAAGCTGATGACCGCCCTGCTGCACGAATTGGAGCGGCGCGGCGCGCGCTACGGATTGCAGGTCATGTGCATCGGACATGGGCAGGCCACAGCGACGATCATTGAGCGGGTGTAGACCCGCTGGGCCTATCTGCCGGGTGGCGCTACCCTGACGGTTCCCGGAGCGCCTCTTTCAGCGCCTCGATCTCGCGGTCGAGGTTGCGCATCATTTTCACCAGAATCTGCTCCTGAAGCTGCGCCCGCTCCCACTCGGCCACCATCCTGCCGAACTCGGCGGTGCTGGTGGAAAGCACGCTGTTCCACTCGTCGGCGATGCGCTCCAGTGCGTCATCGGTCTGGCCCGCCTCGGACAGTTCGTTGGCGTACTGCTGCATCAGGGCGTCGTGACGGGCGAGGTAGCCCTCCATTGAGCGCCGGATCGAGCGCCGCGCCTCCTGCACGGTGTCCAGGTCGGCCAGCGTGCGGTTGCGCTTGACCTCCAGGTCGGCCAGCCGGATGGCCTTGTCGTCGTCGGTCATCTTCATCCCCCTTGTTCCTATCTCACCCGCCCCTATTGTAGCCCGAAACCAGGCGGCGCGATACCATCTGCGGATATAGATGGTCATGCGGAGGGAGTCGATGAAACTGGCGCTGCGGTTTCTGGCGGTGTTGCTCTTCCTGACTGGGGTGGTGTGGTCGCTGCAGGGGGCCAACGTTTTGCCTGGCAGCTTCATGACGGGGCAGGTTGAATGGCTGGCGGCGGGGGTCGCCTGCCTGCTGATCGGAGGCGGGTTGTGGTTCCTGTCGGGCCGGGTGGGGCGTTAGGACAACCTGGCCGCGGCGGCGAATGGAAGGTAGAAAGCTGAAAGGGGGTGGAGGGCTTGGTGTGAAGCCCTTGGACCTTGGACTTTCGGCTTTCTACTTGTCTGCGGCTAAAGCCGCTCGCGGATGAACCGCCCGATCTCCTCCGCCAGCCGGTGCGGATGGTGAAGCGGCATATCGTGGATGCTCTCATCCACCCACACCACTTCCACATCGGCGAACAGCGACTCGGCCTCGGCAGCCCCTTTCTCCTTGTGAGACAGCATCTCGGCATCGTCGCGGTCCTTCCAACGAGCGGGCAGGATCAGCACGGGGCAGGTCACCTTGCGGTATAGGTCGGGGAGGCGCTGCTCCCACATAGCCCGCAGGATTCGCAGGTGAAATTCCACCGGTAGGCGGCGGTGAATGCGGTTCTCGGCGTCAATCTCGAAGTTCGCTAGGAGCGCTGCCTCGACCGCCGGGCTGACGATTCCCTGGGGGGACTGGCTGACGATCATCGCCCGGAACTCCTCGACGGGCGTGCCGTTGAGGGCAGGGGGAGTCAGCCGTCTGAGCGTTTCGTCCCAAGAGAGGCTGCCCAGGTCGATCAACCCCCCATCCACCATCACCAGCCCGCCGATCTCGTCCGGGTAGGTGGCAGCCAGCCACAGCCCGATGCTGGCTCCCCAACTATGCCCGACGATGACCGGGCAGTCAAACTGAAGCTCGGCCAGGACGCGGCGCACATCCCCGCCGACGGTGGGGAAGCCGTAGTCGCCGTCGGGCTTATCGCTGCGACCGTGCCCGCGCAGGTCGAGGGCGACGGCGCGCGCCTCCTCCACCAGCAGCGGCGCGACCAGGTCCCAGATGTGCGCGGTCGAAGACAGGCCGTGCAGCAGCAATACGGGCCAGCCGTGCCCGTCCCAGTCGCGGTAGTGAAAGCGCAGCTCGTCAATCGTCAGTGTCTTGTCGATGGCATAATGGGCCATGCGGCGTAGCTCCTGGCGGTCGGCGTGCGAAGGTTCGGTTACTGTTGCAGTATAGCCTGATTTGGGTTGGGAAGGGAAATCGGTGGAACCGGGGCGTTCACCGGTGGGCTGAATGGGGCCACAACAGCGTCAATCCAACGCGCCCGCTGAAGTACGCTCAACGGGCGCGTTGCGCAGGGGAGGGAGCGCGGATACGTGCTAGGGAGACGACCCGTTACCGTTACTGGTACGGGTTCGCCGCAGCAGGTTCCAAATGGTGGGCATCAGATCGGCATCCATCGTCGCTTTGGCGACAAAGGCATCGGCTCCTGCCGAAAACGCGGCCTGCTGGTGGTAGGGTGTATCCAGCATGGTCATCACGATGATCGCCAGTTCCGGCCAGCGGCTCTTGACCATCTGGGCCAGTTCCAAGCCGCTGACTCCGGGCATGACCAGGTCGGTGATGACCAGGTTCGGCGTGATGCGGTTCAGGATGTCCAGGGCTTCCTGGGCTGAGGTGGCTGTGCCGATGACCTCCAACCCTTCATGAGCGTTGATGAACTCCTGGGATAAGGCCAGAAAATCGGGGTTGTCGTCCACCAGTAGGACAAGGCGGTATTCCATGCGTGTTGTTTCCGGGTTGCCCGCCACGAAAGCCACCTTCGCGGTGAGGGCGCAGGTTGCAGTGTCAGCGTGCCCTTACCTTAGCACGCCGTCGTTGAAACTTGAATAGGGAATTTTCCTACTTTTGCGCCCCGTTTTCGGCCAGGGTGCAGGCAGGCGATAGCGTGCCCCCCGCCGCCCTGAACCGCCAGCCTCGTACTCCGTCAGGTTGATTGTGATGGTTGCTGTCTGGCCTCACCCCCGTCCTCGCTGCGCTCGGACTCCCCCTCTCCATTCAATGG
>Ga0129299_1003295_pt1 | contig 10564 bp, 4 predicted proteins | sample ConPoolayeCmetaG_FD_94477 | JGI IMG/M metagenome (GOLD analysis project Ga0129299, IMG submission 94477) | Hot spring microbial mat communities from California, USA to study Microbial Dark Matter (Phase II) - Cone Pool mat layer C metaG ... | reverse complement strand
TGCCCCGCGGGGAGCACCGCCGCCGGCTGGACGACGGCTGGACGATCAACGAGGCCCTCAGGCCGGCCACCCTGGAACGGTCGATCTATGCCCTGGCGTCCGAGGCCCGGATCTACGACCGCGACGTCGAGCTCTCGGAGGAGGAGGCCGCCGGCCGCGTGCTGCTGGACCTGGGGGCCGTGCACACCGACTGCCAGGTGCAGGTCAACGACCAGCCGGTCGGCGCCAGCCAGTGGCCACCCTACCGCTTCCTGCTGACCGGCCGCGTCCGCCCCGGGACCAACCGGATCCGCGTGGTGGTGCGTCACGCGCCGCAGCGGGGACTCGACCCGTTCTTCTACGTTCCCGGTCCGCCCCGTCTGGCCGGACCGGTGACGCTGTGCACCTGGCACGCCTGACCGCCCGGCAGCCGGCCGATCGATCCTACGGAAGACGCATCCGCACCTCGCCGTAGACCATCCGCGGCACCTCGGCCAGGTTTTCGAACTGCGTGGTGCCCTCCAGGTGGTGGGAATCCAGCAGATCCCGCACGCCGACGGCCACCGATACCCTGTCCTTCCACAGCTCGTATTCGGCCCGCAGGTTGAGGCTGCAGTAGGGCGGAATGCGGACCGGCAGAAGGGGGATCGTCGGATTGGGGCCCACCGCCCGAGCGGTGTAGTACAGGTCGGCCGAAAGGCTCAGCCGGTCGATCGGGCGGTATCGGGCCCCGACCATGAAGCGGTGTTCGGGGACCACCATGCTGTCCGAATCCATCGGCGACCAGGGCCCGTGGGCCTCGGATTTCCTGAAGGTGTAGTGCCCCAGCAGGGTGAACCGCTCGCTGACCGCGTACGTGGCGTCGAGCTCGACGCCGTAATCCGTCACGTCGTAGCCGTTCTCGAAGTTGTAACGCAGCAGGCCCGGCGGACCGGGAAGCATTCTCAGGATCGTGCGGTCCTCGGTGTGGTGGCAGTAGACCACCGCCCCGGTCTGCAGCCGCTCGTGGAACCGGCCGCGCCAGCCCACCTCACAGGCCGTCAGGATCTCCGAGCCTACCCGCCGGTCGGAGGTGATGTACGCCAGCCCGTCGGCCAGCGGCGTCTGGAGGAACCGCGAGCCCGCCGGCGGAACCTGGAAGGCCCGGGATACCGCCGCCCAGATCAGCATGTCGTCGGCCGGTTCGTAAGCCAGCGCCGCCCGCGCGCTGGGCTGAAACCCCTCGTAGAACTCATAGTCGATCCGCCCGCCGAGGCTGAGCTTCCAGCGGTCCGCCAAGACCCAGTCGTCCTGGACGTAGACCCCGACGATGCCGGTGCCGAGATAATCCTCCGTCAGCATGCCCGGATCGGCATAGTGGGCATCCAGGATGTCCGCCCGCGTGTCGATGCCCCAGGTGAAGGTGTGATCCTCGGCCGGCTTGAAGGTGTGGCCGACCTGCAGGGCGAACTGATCGTAGCGGTAGTCGATGGCCTTGGCGGCCGCACATTCGTAATAGTCGTTGAAGTAGCCTGTGAGCGTCAGAGTGTTGTCGTCTTCGATCCGGTGCTCCCATCGACCCAGCAGGAAGGTGGCGTAGGCGGTGGCCTCCTGACTGGTCAGGAAGCTGGCCAGCGGCGCCGCCGGCAGCCCCCCGTACGTCAGGGCATGCCCGGCCGAAAGGGTCAGGGTGTCGTCCCGGCCCGCCTCGTAGACCGCGTGGGCGCTGAACGACCCCTGGTCCACGTAGTCGTCCAGCGGCCGCAGGAACGATCCGCCTTTCAGAAAGCCGTCCGAGCCCCGGTACTGGCCCGAGACCCGGGCCCGCAGCTTCTCGTCCCTGAATCCGACCCCCGCGTACTGCCGGCTGGAGCCCCGCGACCCGCCCATCCCCGAGAGTGTGAGCCCCTGCTGCTCGCCCGGGTCCCGGGTGATGATGTTGATCACCCCGCCGTCGGCATTGGCCCCCCAGGTCACGCCGCCGGGGCCGCGGATCACCTCGATCCGCCTGATGTCCTCCAGCAGAAACGGCCAGCCGCCCCACAGCGTGCCGCCGAAGACCGCGTCGAAGATCTGCCGGCCGTCCACCAGCACCAGCAGGTTGCGCGTCAGCAGGCCGTGGTTGCCCCGGATGCCCACCGCCGCCGTGTTGTACGACAGCAGGCTCACGTCCACGCCCGGCACCAGCCGAAGGGCGTCCGGCACGCTCTGGGCCCCGGCCGCCCGGATATCCTCGGCCGTGATCACGCTGATGGCGTACGGCACCCCCGAAACCTTTTCCCGGCGGCGCGAAGCGGTGACGACCGTGGGCACCTCCAGCGTCAGCAGGTCGATATCGCCCAGCTCCTGCTCATCGGAGGCCGGAGCCGATTCCGGCGTCATCTCGCCGGCCGGATCCTGCCCGACAGACCGCGACGGACCGGCGGCGACGGCCAGGATGACCAGCGCGACCAGCCACCCGGCGGCGCCGGACGGAGCACGGCGCCGGCCCTCAACCCCGCCGGCCGGCCTGCTGGTGTCTGCTGACTCCATGCCTGGCGATTCCGTCCGACTTGCCCACTCCCCTTCACTCGATCCGCATCCGCACCTCGCCGTAGACCATCCGCGGCACCTCGGCGACGTTCTGGAACAGCGTCGTCGCCTCCAGATGGTGTCCGTCCAGCAGGTTGCGCACGCCCACGGCCACCGACGCCCGGTCCTCCCAGAACTCGTACTCGGCCCGCAGGTCGAGCCGGAAATACGCGCCGATCCGGCGTTCCAGCAGCGGTATGGTCGGGTCGGGCCCGGCGGTGTCGTCCACGTAGTACAGATGGGCCGAAAGGTGCAGGTCGTCCAGCGGACTGTACCGCGTGCCGACCATGAACTTGTGGGCCGGTGGGAGCAGCGTGTCGGTCTGGTCCACGAGATAATCGCCCTCGTCCTCCAGACGCTGGAACGTGTAGTGCCCCAGCAGCGTCCACCGGTCGGTCACCCGGTAGCGGGCGTCCAGCTCGACGCCGTAGCTGGTCGCGTCGTAGGCGTTGCGGAAGTGGTAGTGAAGCAGCCCCGGCGGACCCAGCGAACGCACCTGGGCGGTGAGATCCCGGTACTGATGGGCGTAGACCGCCAGGTTGGTCTCCAGCCGGCTGAAGAACTTCGCCCGGTAGCCGACTTCCCAGGCGATCAGATGCTCGGCATCGACGTCCTGGTCCGACGAATACCAGCCCAGCCCGTCGGCCACCGGGAAGTCGACGAAGCGGGTGCTGACCGGCGGCATCTGGAACGCCCGGGCGACGCTGGCGTACAGCCGGGAAGTCTCGGTCAGCTCGTAGGACAATGCCGCCCGCCCGCTGGGCTCGAAGCCGCCGTAGAACTCGTAATCGATCCGCCCGCCGAGACTCAGGCTCCAGCGCGGCGCGAACTGCCAGTCGTCCTGAACGTAGAGCCCGACAATGCCCGTCCCCACACGGTCCCTGCGGAGCATCTGCGGGTCGGCGAAGCTGGCGTCCAGGGCGTCGGCCCGGGAATCGATCCCCCAGGTGACGGTGTGGCCTTCGGCCGGCCTGAAGACGTGTCCCAGCTGCAGCGCGTACTGCTGGTAGCGGTAGTTGATCACCGGCGTGGCCGGGCACTCGTAGTAATCGTTGAAATAGGCGTTGACAAAGAGGCTGGCGTCGACGTCGATGCGGTGCTCCCACCGGCCCATCGCGTAGGTGGCGATCGCGTCGGCGTCGTGTCGCTTCAGAAAGCCGGCCAGCGGCGCCGTCGGGAATCCCCCGTCGGCGATCGAGTGGCCGGCCGACAACGTCAGCGTGTCGTCCGGCGTCGCCTCGAAAATCGCATGCGCGCCGAATTTGCCCTGCTGGAGCTCGTCGTCGTTGGACCGCAGGAACGAGCCGCCCTTCAGGAAGCCGTCGCTGCCCTCGTGCTCCCCGGAAACCCGCATCCGCAGCCGCCCGTCGCTGAAGCCGTACCCGAGGTGCTCGCGGCTGCTGCCCCGGGAAGCGCCCATGCCGGTCACGGTCAGGCCCTGCTGGTCGCGCGGGTCCCTGGTCACGATGTTGATCACACCGTTGACCGCGTTGGCTCCCCAGGTCACGCCTGCCGGCCCGCGGACCACCTCGATCCGCTCGATGTCCTCCAGCTGGAAGGGCCAGCCGCCCCACAGCGTCGCCCCGTACATCGAGTCGAACAGCTGCCGTCCGTCGACCAGCACCAGCGACTCCCGCGGCAGCACGCCGTGCATGCCCCGCGGCGCCACCGCGTAGACGTTGTACGAAAGGTCGGCCACGTCCACGCCCGGCACCAGCCGCAGGGCGTCCGGAACGCTCCGGGCACCCGAAGCCCGGATATCCTCGGCCGTGATCACGCTGACGGCGGCGGGAATATCCCAGGCCTGCTGCGTCCGGCGACCCACCGTCACCACCACGGGCACTTCCATGCTCAGCAACTCAATGTCCGCCACCTCGTCCCCAACCGCCGGGCTTCCGCCGGCACCCTCGGATGCCCAAACCGGCGTCTGCAGGACCAGCAGCCACGGAATCCACCTCCGCAGCACATCAAGCCTGCCCGGCCAGACCCTGACAGCTCGCGCATGCCCCAGAGACTGCAACGCCTTCGGCAGCCTGACGCCTGCATGCCCCATCACCTTTTCAGCCCCAAATGGCACGGGAAACCACGAACTCAGGCAACCTCGCCCGTCGCCGCCGGCCCAAACGCACTCATCGCCCGGCCGCTCGGGTCGGCCCCGGTGCCCGTGACCGCGCCGTCCAGGCACCTGCTCCACGCTGCCGCCCGGTGTAAATACCTGATGGCCTCCTTCCTCGCCTTTATCATTTATCGGTCAGGAGAATACGGAATCTGCCAGCCGTTCAGAGGCTGAAAAAGGTGAAAACCATCGTTGGACGGAAATCCGTCTGCGTGACCCGGATACCCATTCGCCCACGCCCCCATCCTGAGCCCGGCGGGGCCTCCGGGCTGCTGGTGGGTTCATCACGGCCGCCGGGGCCCGTCCTCGGGAGGTGGGGGTTCCTTGTCCGGCTGCCAATGGGGCGCCGCAGCATGCCCGCCTTCAGCCCGCCCGCGGGACATGGCTCAGCTGACAGGGCATTGTCCGGCTGGGAGGCCAGCGTTCAGCTGGACAGCCGCCGTTCCAGCGAACTCAGTTCGTCCTCCAGGGCGTGCGGCAGGCGGTCGCCGAACTGTCCGAAGAACTCCCGTACGTCGCTGGTCTCGCGCAGCCATTGCTCGCGGTTGACTTCCAGGAGATCCTCGATCACCCCGGGGGTCAGGTCCAGTCCGGTCAGATCCAGGCTCTCGGGAGTCGGCAGGTAGCCGATCGGGGTCGCCACCGCCTTGGCCTCTCCACGGCAGCGGTCCAGGATCCACTCCAGAACCCGCAGGTTGTCTCCATAGCCGGGCCAGAGGAACTCGTCGTTCTCGTCCGTCCGGAACCAGTTGACGTGAAAGATCTTGGGCGGCCTGGTCATCCGCTGCCCCATCTGCAGCCAGTGTCGGAAGTAATCGGCCATGTTGTAGCCGCAGAACGGCAGCATGGCCATCGGGTCGCGCCGCACCTCGCCCAGCTTGCCGAACTGGGCGGCTGTGCGCTCCGAGGCCATCGTGGCTCCCAGGAACACCCCGTGCTGCCAGCTGTAGGACTGGTACACCAGCGGAGCCAGGCGTGCCCGCCGGCCGCCGAACACGATGGCCGAAATCGGCACCCCGTGGTGATGCTCCAGGCGGAATGTACGCGACGGACAGTTGATGATCGGGGCCGTGAACCGGGCGTTGGGGTGGGCGCCGACTGCCGGCTTGCCGTCCGGACCCATCTGTCCCGGCTTCCAGGGGTCGCCCTTCCAGTCCACCCCCGAGGCCGGCGGATCTCCGTCAGCACCCTCCCACCAGACCGTCTTCCCTTTGGTCATCACGACGTTGGTGAAAATCGTGTCCCGCCGGACGGTGGCCACGGCGTTGGGATTGGTCTTGGAGTTGGTGCCCGGAGCCACGCCGAAGAACCCGGTTTCCGGATTCACGCCCCACAGAGCCCCGTCGGTGTCGATCCGCATCCAGGCGATGTCATCGCCGACCGTCCAGATGCGGTAGCCCTTGCGGGTCAGTCCCTCGGGCGGCACCAGCATCGCCAGGTTGGTCTTGCCGCAGGCGCTGGGAAAGGCGGCGGCCAGGTACTCGATCCGCCCGGAGGGGTGCTCCACGCCGAGGATCAGCATATGCTCGGCCAGCCATCCCTCGTTGCGCGCCTGCCAGCTGGCCAGCCGCAGGGCCATGCACTTCTTGCTCAGCAGCACGTTGCCGCCGTAGCCCGAGCCCACGCTCCAGATGGTGTTGTCCTCCGGGAAATGCAGGATCAGGCGCTTCTTGTCGTCCAGGTCGGCCTTGCTGTGCAGGCAGCGCGTGAACTCGCCGTCCGTGCCGAGCCGGTCGAGCACCTCCCTGCCGCAGCGAACCATGATCAGCATGTTCAGCACCACGTAGATGCTGTCGGTCAGCTCCACGCCGATCTTCGAGAAGACCGAGCCGATAGGCCCCAGCGAGAACGGAATGACGTACATTTTGCGGCCCTTCATGGAACCGCGGAAGATCTCCCCCGCCCGGCGGTAGCCTTCCTCGGGACTCATCCAGTTGTTCGTCGGGCCGGCGTCATCCCTGCTGCGCGTGCAGATGTACGTCAGGTGCTCGGTGCGGGCCACGTCGTTGACTGCGGTGCGGTGGAGGTAGCAGCCGGGCAGCTTCTCCTGGTTGAGCTCGATGAGCTCCCCGGTAGCACAGGCCTCGGCACGAAGCCGGTCGCGCTGGTCGGCGCTTCCGTCGATCCAGATCACCTCTTCGGGCCCGCACATCGCGGCCATGTCCCGGACCCAGGCCAGCAGACCTGGATGGCTCGTCAACTCGGTCATGTTTCAGCTCCCTCAGGACCCCGGCGGCCCTCAGATGCTCACACAGCCCCCCGGATCGCTCACCGGCCGCCTCGCCGCAAGGCGCGCATAGTTCTCCCGGACCAGGACCAGATCCTCGACCGGCAAGACGGGTATAGGAAATCGACTCGAATCGCAGGGCCGCCGCCGGTGCCCGGACCCCGGGCGAGACCACCGGACGCGGCGCGACCTCGACTCAACGGATCTTAGCAGAGGACCACCTGCAACGCAAAGCCGGGTGCCAGGCCGGATCCTCCGGGCCGGCGAAAAACGCCGCGCCAGCCTCCGGGACCGCACGGATGCATGACCGCCCGGGCAGAGTCGTCCTCCTCCGAGGGGCCGGGGACTCGCAGCCGGCGGCGAAAGCCCCCCGAGCAGTCCTGCCGAGGCGGTCCCCGGAGACAGCTGCCGGAGACGGCCGCCCGAGACGGCCGACGGAGCATGGCCGACGGCCATCGCAAGCGCCCCGGGGGGCCATGAGGCTCGCCGCCCGGCCGGGTCGGACGTGCTTTGCCCCAGACGGATCCCGAGGCCCGCTTTTCCCGCGGGCGCCGAGACCCGGTGGGCAGATGCGTTCCCCGGCGCGGCCCCTGCGGCCTGGCAAAACGACTGGAGACCGCCTGAAACGACAGCGGCCCGGTTCAGGCGCCGGCGGCTCTGGCCTGCCGCCTGGCCCGCGTGGCCGCGCTGAGATCGATGCCCAGCTCCTCCAGCTGCCGGGCACTGACCTCGCTGGGACACTCCGTCAGCGGGCAGTAGGCCTTCTGGGTCTTGGGGAAGGCGGTCACGTCGCGGATGCTGGCTGCCCCGGCCAGCAGCATGGCGATGCGGTCCAGTCCCAGGGCCAGGCCGCCGTGCGGCGGGGCTCCGTACTGCAGGGCGGTCAGCAGGTGCGTGAACTTGGCCATCGCCTCCTCCTCCGACAGGCCGAGCATGCGGAAGATGCGGCTCTGCACCCCGCGGTCGTGAATACGGATCGATCCGCTGCCCAGTTCCACCCCGTTGAGCACGATGTCGTAGCATTTGGCCCGCACCGACCCCGGATCGCTCTCCAGCCGCGGAAGATCCTCGTCGTGCGGCATGGTGAACGGGTGATGCATGAACACCCAGCGGTTGTCCTCCTCGGACCACTCGAACGCGGGCATGTCCACGATCCACAGGAACTCCCAGCGCCCGGCGGGAATCAGCCCGCGCCGCTCGGCCAGCGTGGTGCGCAGCCAGTTGAGGTGCTTGCAGACCGCCGCGAAGCCTCCGGCGGCGAAGAACACGATGTCGCCCGGCGCAGCCCCGACGGCCGCGATCAGCGCTTCGGCCGTCGGGGGGTCGAAGAACTTGGCGATGCCGGTCTCCAGGGCGGCCCGGCCGTCCCGGCTGACCACCTTGCACAGCGGAAGGCCGCCGGCGCCGACGCCCTGGATCTCGGCGGTCAGCCCGTCGGTCTCCTTGCGGGTCATCTCCCCCCCGCCGGGCAGGCAGATCGCCTTGACCAGCCCGCCCCGCTCGACGGCGTCGAGGAAAACCCTGAACGTGCTCCGGCGGGCGACCTCGGTCACGTCGACGAGCTTCATGCCGTAGCGCAGATCCGGCTTGTCGCTGCCGTAGTCGCGCATCGCGTCGTCGTAGCGCATCCGCCGGAAGGGAACCGGCACCTCGACGCCCGCCACCTCCTTCCACACGGAGGCCAGCGAGCGTTCGACGACGTCCAGCACGTTGTCCACGTCCACGAACGCCATCTCCAGGTCCACCTGGGTGAACTCCGGCTGACGGTCGGCCCGCAGGTCCTCGTCGCGGAAGCATCGGGCGATCTGCATGTAGCGGTCCAGGCCGCTGATCATCAGCAGCTGCTTGAACAGCTGCGGCGACTGCGGCAGGGCATAGAACTGCCCGGGCCAGACCCGCGAAGGCACCAGGTAGTCGCGGGCTCCCTCGGGCGTGGACTTCGTGAGGATGGGCGTTTCGATCTCCAGGAAGCCCTCGTCGTAGTAGAAACGCCGGAACGCCTGCAGCACCTGGTGACGCGTGATCAGCCCCTTCTGCATCGGCCCCCGCCGCAGGTCCAGGAAGCGATACTTCAGCCGCAGGTCCTCGTTGGCCTCCACGTGATCGGCCACTTCGAACGGGGGGGTCAGCGACTTGTTGAGCAGCTGGACCTCCTGCACGCTGACCTCGATCTCGCCGGTGGCCAGTCTGGGGTTGACGTTGGCCCCGCGGCTGATGACCTCGCCGCGCACCGCGATGACGTCCTCCTTGCGCAGCGTGCGGGCGATCCGCGTGGCCTCCGGATCGGTGTCCACGTTGAACCGGCACTGGGTCAGCCCTCCGCGGTCCCGCAGGTCGATGAACACCAGGTTCTCGCCGTGGTCGCGGTAGTTGTTGACCCAGCCGGCCAGCACCACGCTCTTGCCGACATCGGCGGCCCGCAGGGCGCCGCAGTCACACGTCCGCTTATTGTAGGGCACTGCCACAGAGGTTCTCCTTATGATCTCGCCGTCCGGAACCCGCAGGCCGGACCCGCCGTCGCCAGGCGGCCAGGCGCCGGGTTCGCGCGAAACGCTCAGTCTAAGGGTTCGATCTTGCGCGGGCCAACAGCGGCCCTGGGAAGGTCAGCGGCCGTTCACCCGGCGACCGACAGCCCCGCCCGCAGGCGCGTCTGCCCGGTCGCCGATGGCCCTCCGGAGGGGTTTGCCGAACTGGCTGGTTGCCACCCTCATGGCGGTCATCGTACCGCATCTGTCGGCGAAAACCCAGCCCCGCCCTCCTGCCGGCCGCCGGTGGTATCCTCCGGCCCGGGCGGCCAGCCCGGCTTGGACCCCGGGACGGGCTTGCGGCGGCTGCCTGTCCCGGCAGGCCGCCGGCGGGGGGTACGGCCGCGGTGAACGAGATGCCCGGCGCGAAAAAAAACGCCCGGCGCGTCGCAATACGCACCGGGCGTCGGTATCAAGCAACAGTGTGCGCCGCCGGGCGTCGGGATTGCTCCCGCCGCCGCCGTGTCCGCCCCGAGGGGCGGGCGCGGCCGAGAACGTGCTGACCTGAAGACCGCGTCGCGAGGCACGAGGCCCCGACGGCGGTCATTCTAGGTATCCCCTAGAAAGGAGGTGATCCAGCCGCAGGTTCCCCTACGGCTACCTTGTTACGACTTAGTCCCAGTCACCGGGCTTTCCGTCGGCACCACCGAATCGTGGCGACTTCGGGAACTCCCAGCTCCCATGACTTGACGGGCGGTGTGTACAAGGCTCAGGAACACATTCACCGCGCCATGGCTGATGCGCGATTACTAGCGATTCCGACTTCATGGGGTCGAATTGCAGACCCCAATCCGAACTGAGGGACGTTTTCTGCGATTTGCTCCACCTCGCGGTCTTGCGTCGCTCTGTACGCCCCATTGTAGCACGTGTGACACCCTGGGCATAAAGGCCATGATGACTTGACGTCGTCCCCACCTTCCTCCGGCTTAACGCCGGCAGTCTCGCTAGAGTTCCCGGCATGACCCGCTGGCAACTAGCGACAGGGGTTTCGCTCGTTAAGGGACTTAACCCGACACTTCACAGCACGAGCTGACGACAGCCATGCAGCACCTGTGCACGTTTCACCCGAAGGCAGCTTACTCGAGTTTCCCCGAGGGCATCCGTGCATGTCAAACCCAGGTAAGGTTCTTCGCGTTGCTTCGAATTGATCCACATGCTCCACCGCTT
>Ga0129299_1003294_pt1 | contig 10564 bp, 10 predicted proteins | sample ConPoolayeCmetaG_FD_94477 | JGI IMG/M metagenome (GOLD analysis project Ga0129299, IMG submission 94477) | Hot spring microbial mat communities from California, USA to study Microbial Dark Matter (Phase II) - Cone Pool mat layer C metaG ... | reverse complement strand
CTTAATTTTTCTTTAAGTGAAAATCAATTTTTTAATCAAAAAGATGATAGGAATATAAGAAAAATTGTCGAGTTAATCGAAAAAAATGTTATTCATTATCTTAAAGAAAACAAAATTCTACATCAGAAAAAAAAATATTTTTTTAAAATTAATTCAGAAATTCCAATAGGATTTGGTTTGGGCTCATCAGCAGCTTTATCAGTTGCAGCAACTGCATGTTTTTTAAAATTTTTTACCGGAAAAAATTTTCCAAAAGATATCGTTAATAATTTGGCTTATAAGAGTGAAGCTTTTTTTCACCAAAATCCATCAGGAGTTGATAATACTGCTTCTTGTTTTGGAGGTTTAATTTATTATCGCAAAGAATTTGAGTTTTTAAAAAATACTTCTTTTTTAGATTTTAAAATACCAAAAAATTTTTCGCTCTATCTAATTAACTCTGGAAAACCAAAAGAAAAAACAAAAGAAATTATTCAAATGGTATACAAAAAATACCAAAAAAATAACCCTTTATTTGAAAATATTTTCTCTGATATGGAAAAAATAACTAAAAAAATGGTTTTATCAATTAAAAATGCCGATAAAAATCTTTTTCAACAGTCTCTTTTGGATAACGAAATTTTTCTTGAAATACTTGATGTTGTTTCCTTAAAAACAAAAAAACTTTTACAAAAGCTTTCCTCTTTTGGGATCGGTAAAATAACTGGAGCGGGTGGAAAAAAGGAGGGTTCTGGATTTATTTTATTTTTTGCACAAAAAGAAAAAGAATTGATAAATTTTTTACAAAAACAAAAAATTAGCTATTTTAAATTTCAACCAAATTATAACGGATTAAAATTAATATGAAAATTAGTGTTTTTGCTCCTGGAAAACTAATGCTTTTAGGCGAGCACGCAGTCGTTTATGGTTATCCCTGTATTGTTACAGCTGTTTCTTCAAAAATAAAGGTAGAATTAGAAAATACTTTATCTTCTAAAATAGAGATCAACGCTCCACAAGTAAAAGATGTTGGTTTTGTCGAAGAGTCAATTCGTATTTTTAAAGAAAAATTCAAATTTAAACAGGGACTTTTGATAAAAACCTCCAGTGAATTTTCTTCGCAGTACGGTTTTGGCTCCTCATCAGCAGTTACTATAGCAACATTGTATGGATTAAATAAGTTATTTAATTTAAATTTAACAAAAAAAGAAATTTTTGATTTAGGTCTTAAAGTAACTCTTAATATCCAAAAAGTTGGTAGCGGTTTTGATATTGCAGCGGCAACTTTTGGAAAGACTTTATATTTTATAAAAGGTGGTAAAACAATTGAAAAATTAAATATAAAAGAATTACCTTTGGTTGTTGGCTATTCTGGTGTTAAAGCCAGTACACCTAAAATTGTTCAGCAGATAAAAAAGCGCTTAAAAAAAGAAAAAAAAGAAATTTTTAACCTCTTTGATTCAATTGGAAAAATTGTTGAAGAAGGAAAAAAAAGTTTATTAGAAAAAAATTATCAAAAATTAGGAATGCTGATGAATGAAAATCATAGGCTTTTAAAAATACTTGGAGTAAGTACTGAAAAACTTAATCAAATGTGTAAAGCGGCAATTGATGCAGGTGCTTATGGAGCAAAACTTTCTGGAGCGGGTGGTGGTGATTGTATGATTGCTTTAGTTTCTTTATCAAAAAAAGAAAAGGTTGAAAAAGCAATTGAAAAAACTGGTGGAAAAATCTTAAAAGTTAGTAATAATGCAGACGGAGTCAATTATGAAAAAAATATTTAAAAGTACAGCGTTAGCTCATTCTAATCTTGCCTTTATTAAATACTGGGGAAAACAGAATGAAAAACTAAGACTTCCAGCCAATAGTAGTATTTCGGTGAATTTGAGTAATCTTTATACAATAACAACAGTTGAGTTTTCAGAAAAATTTTTGAGAGATGAAATAAAAATTAATCAAGAAAAAAACATAAAAGAAAGTTTAAGAGTAGTTAAACATCTTGATTTAATAAGAAAAAAATTTCGAATAAAATGGAAAGCAAAAGTATTATCTAAAAACAATTTTCCCAAAGCGGCTGGTTTTGCTTCCTCAGCTTCTGGATTTGCGGCATTAACTTTAGCCGCAACTAAAGCATTTGGATTAAACCTTTCTGAAAAAGAATTAACGATTTTAGCCCGTCTTGGTTCGGGCTCAGCTTGCCGCTCAATTCCTGATGGTTTTGTTGAATGGAAAAAAGGAAAAAAAAGTAAAAACTCTTATGCTTATTCAATTTTTCCATCAGAACACTGGAAAATATCAATCTTTGCTTTGGTTATTAAAAATTCTGAAAAAAAAATAAGTTCTTCAGAAGGTCATCGTTTCGCTTTAAAAAGTCCATTTTTTAAAACTAGAATAAAAAAAATAGGTGAAAAAATTTTTCTTATAAAAAAATTTATCAAAGACAAAGACTTTTTAAATTTCGGAAATCTTGTAGAAAAAGAGGCTTTGGAAATGAACGCGATTATGTTTACATCAGAACCTTCATTAATTTACTGGGATGAGGAAACAATTAAATTAATAAAGTTTGTTTATGAGTTAAGAATGAAAAAAATTCCAGTTTATTTTACAATTGATGCTGGTCCCAATCCTTATATAATATGTGAAGAAAAAAACGAAAAAGAAATTTTTAAAAAACTAAGAAAAATAAATTCAATTAAAAATATAGTGATAAATTATCCGGCTAGCGGTACAAAGATTATTAATAAAAATATTTTTTGATTTAAAGAGTAGGAAGATTAAACTCGATACCTGTTGAACCAATTTTAATTATACCTAAAATATTACCAGTAAATAATCCCCAAACAGCAATCATAGCAAAAATTAAAAGCATACCAATAATAGCATTAGTGATTTTTTCTTGAGCCTTAGCAATTTTTTCTTTTTCTCCACCTGAAATTATCCAATCATAAGAACCAGAAAGTAAATAAATAATCAAAGCAATTCCCGCAACAATAATAAAAAGTTGAATACCGGTTTTAAAAAGAATACCTAAAGCAATACTAGGATCAGCTCCTAAAACTCCAATTCCCGGAGGAGGACTAATTTGACCAAACGGATTTCCTTCAGCGGGAGAAATCATATAATAATAAATTGAACTTTTAATATCATTCCAATAATTCTTACTAAAAGAAAGCTTATAACAACTAAAATTAATCCCAAAACCGCAAAACCAATAGTTTTTTGCGCTTTTGCAACTACTTCTTTGCTATCACCAGCGGTCAAAATCATAAAGGCCGCTTTAAGAAGAATAATCAAAAAAAATAAAGCTGCTCCAAGCATTAAAAGTGGTAAAATTAATCTCATTAGGATGGCAATGCTACTAATTTTTGCCGGAGCAAAGTTATTTTGATTAATTTCAATTGCAAATATCATGAAAAAATTTTAAAGAAAATGATTTTTAAAGTCAAGCGGACTAATAATTCTATGGATAATTTACCAAAACATATTGCAATCATTCCTGACGGTAATAGACGTTGGGCCAAAGAAAAAGGATTAACAGCTTTTGAGGGTCATCGTCAAGGATTTAATCAATCAATCAAAATAGGAGAAAAATCAAGAAAAATTGGAATAAAAATCTTAACTTTTTGGGCATTTTCAACTGAAAATTGGAAAAGAACTAAAGAAGAAATTTTCTACCTTATGAATCTTTATTACCAAATGATAGAAAGAAATATTAAAGAGGCCTTAAAAGATAAAATAAGAATTATTCATCTTGGAAGAAAAGATCGAATAAATAACAAACTTCGCCTTAAAATAATTGAGGCGGAAGAAAAAACAAAAAATTTCAATAAATATTATTTAGTAATTGCTTTAGACTATGGTGGAAAAGATGAAATTATAAGAACAGTAAATAAAATAAATCAATCAAGAATAAATATTAATAATCTTTCTGAAGAAAAAATTAACCAATTTTTGGACACAAAAGATCTTCCTTATCCATATCCTGATTTAGTTATTCGAACTAGTGGTGAAATGAGAACCTCAGGTTTTATGATTTGGCAAACAGCTTATTCTGAATGGATTTTTCACCCAAAATATTTTCCTGATTTTAATCCTAATGATTTAGAAAAATGTATCGAAGAATATAAAAAAAGAAAAAGACGTTTTGGTGTATAATATTTTTTATGTTTATACCTTCTTATACAATTACTAACAAAATTTTAACCAATATTGCCAAAATCGAAGCTGCTGAGGAAGTTATAAAAAACGCTCCTCTTCTTCCTTTGTGGGAAAAACAATTTAAACAAGATGCAATTATCAGAGCTGTTCATCACGGCACACATATTGAAGGAAATCTCTTAAAAAAAGATGAAGCTCAAAATATTCTTTTAGGAAAAGATGTTATTGGTCGATCACGCGATATTCAAGAAGTAATTAATTATCGTAAAGTAATTGAATTTATTGATGAAGAAGCCAAAAAAAAAATTGAAAAAATTACTGAACAATTGATAAAAAAACTTCATAAAATCATCACTGAAAAAATTCTACCAATTGAAGAACAGGGAGAGTATAGAAAAAAACAAGTTATTATCCGCAACTCTCAGACTGGAGAAACAACATTTAAACCTCCTCCATCAATTGAAGTTCCTTTTTTAATGCGCGAATTTGTATATTGGTTAAATACTTGGGATTTTCAAAAAATTCATCCGATATTAAAAGCTGGAATCGCACATCATGAATTAGTTAGAATTCACCCATTTTTGGATGGTAATGGTCGAGTAGCCAGAACTTTGGCAACCTTAATTTTATTTTTAGGCGGTTATGATATACGTCGTTTCTTTTCATTAGAGGAATATTACGATCGAGATGCCATTTCTTACTATGAAAATCTTCAAAAAGCAAATAGCGGTGACCTTACCTCATGGCTTGAATATTTTACTTTAGGGGCGGTAATTGAATTTGAAAAAGTAAAAGAAAAAATTTTAAAAATTTCTAAAGACATTAAACTTAAAGAAAAAATCGGTGGTCAGCAAATCTTTTTAACCGATAGACAAATAAAAATCATTGAATACATCCAAGAAGTAGGCTATCTACAAAATCAAGGCTTCAAAATCATATTTCCCGATATATCAGAAGACAGTGTTTTACGTGATCTAAAAGAATTAATCAACAAAGGTCTGATTAAAAAAGTTGGTTCAACTAAAAAAGCACGTTACATAATGATATGAAATTTCAAAAATTAGCGATTTTTTTTGATAAAATAGAAAAAACTACCAGTCGTTTAGAAATTACGCGATTACTTGCTAATTTATTTAAAAAATTAAATCCTTCAGAAATTGAAAAAACTGTTCTTCTTCTTCAAGGACGAGTCGCGCCTTTATATGAAAAAATCGAGTTTGGAATGGCAGAAAAAATGGTAGTTAAAGCAGCAATTTTAGCCTTAAATTTAGAAAATAAATTTTTTGTTAACCAATATAAAAAAATTGGTGATTTGGGAGTAACCGTCGAGTATTTTAAAAGACAAACTCCTTCATTTGAGGAAAAACAACTATCAATTGATAAAGTTTTTACCACCCTATATCAACTTGCAATTACAAGCGGAGAAGGGTCTCAAGAAAAAAAAATCAGCTTTTTATCAACACTAATTCGTCAACTTGATTCTTTATCTTGTCGTTATATTGTTCGAATTCCTATTGGTATTTTACGCTTAGGTCTTTCTGATATGACAATTTTGGATTCATTATCTTGGATGGAAAAAGAAGATAAAAGTCTACGAAAAGTTATTGAAAATGCTTACCATGTTCGTCCTAACTTAGGTCATCTTTCAAAATTACTCAAAGAAAAAGGAGTCGTCTCATTAAAGAATATCACCCCTCAAGTATTTACTCCAATCTTAATGATGAAAGCAGAAAGACTTTCTTCAGCTAAAGAAATCTTAGAGAAAATCGGCCAATGTGCGGTTGAATCTAAATATGATGGTTTTCGACTACAGATCCATTATTCAAAGGATAAAAATCAGATAAAAATTTTCTCTCGTAATTTAGAGGAGGTTTCTCAAATGTATCCCGATATTGTTGAGGGTGTAAAAAATGAGATAAAAGTTAAAAATATTATTTTTGAAGGTGAAGCAATTGGTTTTGATCCGCAAACTGGCAATTTTCTTTCTTTTCAAGAAACAGTTCAGCGAAAAAGAAAGTATAATATTGAAGAAAAAAGTAAAGAAATTCCACTAAAACTTTTTGCTTATGAGATTTTATTTTTAAATGATAAAAACCTTATTCATCATCCATTTAACCAAAGAAGAAAAAAATTACAATCTGTTATTGTAAAAAAAAAGGATATTTTCAAAAAAACTATTCTTTTATCTTCTCAATACATTGTTAAAGAGGAAAAGAAGCTAGAATTTTTGTTCGATGAAGCAATTAGTTATGGACTTGAAGGAATTGTTGCTAAAAAGCTTGATGGTGTTTATCAAGCCGGTGCTCGCGGATGGAACTGGATAAAGTTTAAAAGAAGTTATTCTTCAAAAATAAAAGATACAATTGATTGTTTAGTAATGGGTTATGATATGGGAAAAGGTAAGCGGGCCTCTTTTGGTATTGGTGCGTTTTTAGTCGGTGTTTTTGACGAGAAAAATGATGCCTATGTTACAGTAGCAAAAATTGGCACCGGTCTCTCCGATGAAGAATGGCGCTTGCTTTTTCAAAAATGTCAAATAGTAAAAGTAAAAAACCAGCCAAAAAATTACTTAGTTGATAAAACAATGAAATGTGATTTCTGGATGGAGCCAAAAATAGTGGTTGAAATTCGAGCAGATGAAATTACTCGCTCTCCTATTCACACTGCCGGAAGAAAAATGAAACCGAGTAAAACTGGTGAAGCTAGAGAAATTGATATTCCTGGTTTTGCTTTACGTTTTCCTCGATTAGAAAGGTTTAGAGATGACAAAAATTCAAATGAAGTAACCACTCTTTATGAACTTGAAAGCCTGTATCAAAGTCAAAAACGATGAGATAATAAATTTTTGATTAAACGAAAAGGATAGTTTACAAAAAAAATCCAAGGAGTTTTAACAATCCTTCTTGCTGAAGTATAGGCAATAAGTTTCCAATCATAATAAATCTTCCCTTTATTTTTCAAAACATGCAAAGATAAATCAATATCTTCATGAACATTTTTTTCATCAAGACAAACTTCTTTTTTTATTTTTTCCCAAATTCTTTTACTAATTGCCATATTAGGACCAACCAAAGTTTCCCCATTTTGCAAAATTTTCATTAATAAAAGATAAATTTTTGAAAAAAAAGTAGTTTTTAAAAAAAAATCATAAAAAATAATTGGGCCCGTTAAACCATCGATTTTGTTTTTTGAAAAATTTTCTTTAATTTTTTTTATCCAATTAGGTGGTAAAATTGAATCAGCATCACATTTGACTAAAATATTACTTTTTGCTTGATTAAACCCTTTATTTCTTGCAAAAATCATCCCTTGTTTTTTTTCGGAAATAATTTTAATGGGAAGCAACTTTCTATATTTTTGAATAATCTCAACTGTCTTGTCACTACAATTATTGTTAACAATAATTATCTCATCTGGTTTATCAATTTGTTTTTTAAGGCTATCCAAACAATTAAAGATATATTTTTCTTCATTGTAAACCGGAATGATAACCGAGGTTTTATTTTTCATTGAAAATTTTTTTATAAATATTAATCAAAATTTCTGTTGAATTATCTTCTTTATATTTTAATATTTTTTGGTAATTATTAAAAATTGCTTTTTTCATTTCAAAGTATTTTTCCGGTTGGTTTTTTATTTTCATCAATACTCGTGCCCATTTTTTTGGATTTAATTCTTTCATAAAAATCGCCATTTCTTCTGGAACAACTTCTCTACTTACCGGATAATCAAAAACTATTAAAGGCAATCCACAAGCTAAACCTTCAATATATGAAATCCCAAATGTCTCAAATGATGACGCAGAGATAAAAATATGGTGTTGCGTTAAAAATCTAGGAAGAGATTCATTCTTAATCCAACCAGTAAAGATAATTTTATCACTCAACGATAATTCTTCCACTTTTTTTTCTAAAAAATTTCTATCAACACCATCACCAATAATTGTTAATTTAAAATCATCTGACAAATAACGCATCATTTCAATTAAAAAATCAATTCGTTTTTCTGCAGATAAACGACCAACGGTAATTAATTTAAAAACTTTTGGAATAATTAAAAAATTTTTTTTATTTTTGATAAAAAAATTTTTTTTTATTGGATAAGGCAAAATAAAAATTTTATTTAATCTTTTTTTCTGAAGTATTTTCTGATAATAATTTGAGGGGGTAGTAATAAAGTTAGATTGTCTCAATAAATAAAATTGATATACTGTTATTAACTTTTTAAATAATAAAAAAAACAAAGACGTGTGGCTTTTTGCTTCATTAAAATTAGTATGAAAAGAGATAAGAGTTTTAATTTTATTTTTCTTGGCAAATTTTAAAATAAAAAAAGATAAAATAGAAGGTTCATGAAGATGAATAATTTGAGGCGAAAATAAAGAAATTTTTTTTATTGTTTCTGAATTTAAAAAAACCGATAAATAAAAGTAAGGATAAAAAAAAGATAAATTTAAATTCGAATTAAGAATTAGTTTATCCAAGATTATTTTTTCAAATTTTTGACTTATGTCTCCTGTTAATAATTTTGTTTCCATTTTATTTTGATTAAGGTTTTTTAACCAAGTAAGAACTGATAATTGACTACCGCCACCTATTGGAGATATTGAATCATAAACAAAAAGTATTTTCATTATTTTATAATTTAAATAAAAATTTATGAAATATTTATTTTCTTTTATTATACCAACTTTAAATGAAGAAAAGTTTTTACCAAAACTGTTGAATGATTTAAAAAATCAAAAAGAAAAAAACTTTGAAGTAATTATTGTTGATGGCTCATCAAAAGATAAAACAAAAGACATAGCAAAAAAAAATTGGGGAATATCAGTAAATTTTTTTGAGGTTAAGAAAAAAAATGTTTCATTTCAAAGAAATTTTGGTGCTAAAAAGGCTAAAGGCCATTATCTAGTTTTTTTAGATGCGGATAGTCGCATTTATAAGAATTTTACTCAAAAATTAAAAAAATTAATTAATAAAAAAAGGGGTCTAGTTTTTATTCCTTCTTTAATTGCTGAGAAAAAGTCCCCTCAAATTGATTTAATTTTTAAATTAATTAATTTTTTTATTGAAATATCACAAGCCCTACCAAAACCTTTTTCTGCAGGTGGATCAATAATTATTGAAAAAAATTTATTTAAAATAATAAATGGTTTTGATGAAAATGCTTATTTAGCTGAAGATCATAATTTAATTTATAAAACTAGCTTGTGGGGTGTAAAACCAAAATATCTCTCTCAAATAAAAATTAAGTTTTCCTTACGTCGTTTAAAAAAAGAGGGTGAATTAAAACTACTTTATAAATATTTATATGCTTCGATTTATTTTTTAACAAAAGGAAAAATTGATAAAAAAATTTTTAGCTATTCAATGGGAGGGCAAGAATATGAAGATATAAAAGATGTTTCCATTAGTAGCAATCTTAAAAAATACTTAAGAAAAATAAGATTATTTTTTATAAAATATCTAAGTTAAAGTTTTTAAGTATAAAAATAATTCAATTTTGAAACGAGATAGGCTTAAGATTTAATCTTTATCTAATAAAGACTACACAAATTATTCCAATAACTTCATGAATCATTTAAAAATTTAATAAAATCCTCAGCATTTTGTAAAAAAAAATTATTACCTCGTTGTATATTCTTTCTTTCAATAACATTTTATTTTTTATAAATTACCGTTTCCAAAAATAAATACCATCAAAACCAATGGAATAAATAATTAATGCCGAAAAAAATCAAAGGAATTTTTATCAACTTTTTGTTAATCAGTACCAATAATGATTTAATAACTACTCTTCTTATTAATCATCATGAAATCAGTAATATTTTTTTATTAAGTTAATTCCAAGGATGTTATAAGTTGGACTATAAAAAATAAAAAAAATAACTCAAGTTTAAAATTTAGAACTTGTAACAAAATTAGCCCTTAATATTACCGATTGGTTTAAAATAAGCAATAATTTTTGATAAACCAGCCAGTTCTATTGATTTTACAACTTTTTCAATATTCTTATAAGCAAAACCAGCCTCCTCGGCTAACCCAGAAAAAGACGCAGATTTAATATAAATACCTTTCTCTTTTAGTTGATGAATTAATCTATCTCCACGAATTAACTTTTTTGCTTTTGTTCGAGACATTGTTCGCCCTGATCCGTGAGCAGTTGAGCCAAAGCTTTTTTCCATTGCCTCATATTTTCCTAAAAGCAAAAAACTACCTGTTTCCATTGAGCCACCGATAATTACTGGTTGATTTGGGAAAGAACGAGTAGCGCCTTTTCGATGAATAAGAAAGTTTTTTTGGTGATGAGTTTCAAATTTAGCCACATTATGAGCCACATCATAGACAAGATTCATGGAAAGACTTGAAGCACTTTTTCCTAAAATTTCTTCAAATACTTTTCTTATCTGATAAGTTATCGCTTGACG
>Ga0129299_1003291_pt1 | contig 10570 bp, 10 predicted proteins | sample ConPoolayeCmetaG_FD_94477 | JGI IMG/M metagenome (GOLD analysis project Ga0129299, IMG submission 94477) | Hot spring microbial mat communities from California, USA to study Microbial Dark Matter (Phase II) - Cone Pool mat layer C metaG ... | reverse complement strand
CTCGATGACGTTGCCGCGCATGATCTGCATGTGATAAACGTCGAACAGCAGGCCGATGTTCGCGAACATCGGCCTGCTGTTCGACGTTTATCACATGCAGATCATGCGCGGCAACGTCATCGAGAACATCCGTGCGTGCAGCGACGTGATCCGGCACTTCCACTCGGCCGGCGTCCCGGGGCGGCACGAGCTGGACCGCGGCGAACTGGATTACCCCAGGATCGTCGAGGCGATCGCGGAAACCGGGTACTCCGGCTGCTTCGGCCTGGAGTACTTCCCGGCCGGGGACTCGGCGGCCTCGCTGGCCCGGATGCGCCGGCTGCTGCCGGACCGGTGAATCGTCCGGCGGCGGCCGGCGGCGGCCGGCAGAGACGCCGGCCGCTGCAGCGCTTCGCGCCTCCGGTTCCGTATCCGGCGCCGGCCGATGCATTCGAGCCCGGCACAGAAGCGGTTTGCGTTCGTACGCCCGCCAGGCCGATGCCGGCGTCCCGGCGGCGATGAACGCGAAATGAACAGGTCCGTATTCCAGGGAGCTTTGCCATGCCTATTCCGCGGCGGCGTTGCGGCCACTACAAGGTGCTCGACGAGGGACAGATGCACCGCGTGCACCAGGCGGTGCTGGAGGTTCTCGAGGAGGTCGGGGTCTATCTCGAATACGAACCGGCGCTGCGCATCCTGGCCGACTGCGGTTGCCGCGTGGATTTCGAGAAGTCGCGGGTCTTCATTCCCGAACACGTGCTGCGCAAGGCCCTGTCCACCGCTCCCTCGCGGTTCACGCTCCACGGGCTGCGGCCCGAGTTCGATGTCAAGGTGGACATCGACTCGATCTACACCATCGGCGGGTCCAGCGCCCTGTTCGTGATCGACCTGGACGGCCGGCGGCGCACGGCGACGCTGCAGGACCTGGAGGATCTCACCCGCCTGCAGGACGCGCTGAAGAACCTGCACATCATGCACGGCATCGTCAACCCGCAGGACATCCCCCAGGACGGCTTCGACCGGCGGCTGTTCCCGGCGGTGATGAAGCACACCGCCCGGAACTACTACTCCCAGGGCACCGGCGGCCGGAGCATCGCCGACCAGATCGAGCAGGCGGCGGTGATTCTCGGCAGCACCGACGCCGTCCGGGCCCGCCCGCCGTTCACCATCGTCCTGTGCATGACCAGCCCGCTGGTGCAGGCCCGGCTGCGGCTCGAGGAGCTGCTGGCCTGCGCCGAGAACGGCATCCCGATCTACGTGGAGGTCGATGCCCAGCCCGGAGCCACCACCCCGATCACGCTGGCCGGCACGCTGGTCGAGGAATGCGCCAACGTGCTGTGCGGCATCACCCTGGCCCAGCTGGTCCGCCCGGGGCTGCCCTGCGTGTTCGCCATCGCCTCCGGGGTGCTGGACATGTCCACCACCACCTACTCCGGGGCCGATCCGCGGGCCAACCTGCTGCATGTGGCCACCGCCCAGATGGCCCACTACTACAACCTCCCCTTCCAGGGGGGAACGGGCATCGACGCGGTGATCTCGGACGTGCAGGCCGGCTACGAGCGGGGCATGCAGGTGCTGGCCAATGCCCTGGGGGGCACGAACTTCATTCACCTGTCCATCGGGCTGATGGAGCAGATGATGACCGCCAGCTACGAGCAGTGCGTGATCGACGACGAGATCCTGGACGCCGCCTTCGTGATGGCCCGCGGCCTGGAGGTCGATGACGAGTCCCTGGCCGTGGATGTCATCCGCGAGGTCGGCCCCGGGGGCCATTACCTCGCCCACGAACACACCCTGCGGCACTTCCGCGAGCTGTGCTGGTTCCCCCGGCTGACGGTCCGCGACCGCTGGGAAACATTCCAGAGCAAGGGCGCCCGGGACATGCGCCGCCGGGCCAACGACGAGGCGCGGCGGATTCTCAAGGAGCACCACCCCGCCTACATCGACCGCCGGACCGCCGAGGAGCTCGACCGGCTGGCCGTCGCCCAGCAGCAGGCCGAGATCGCCCGCCTGGCCAGGGAAGGCACCTGAGCCGGGTCGTCCGACCGGCCGTCGGACTGGCCCTGCGGCCGGATCGGTGGGACGCCGGTCCGGCGGCCGTGCCGTGCCGGAAATTCACAGGCCGGCCGATGGCGGTCCGCGGAACATGCAAACATACTGCGAACATAAGATTAAGGAGCGGTTTGGATCTTTCGTCGCCGATCTGTGAGTAAACAGTGGCAGGGAAAACCGATCTGCCATATCATTGAGTTTCTTGAGCGGCCGGCGTATCGGACCGACCCCAAGGGTTGCCGCGGGCATGTCCCGGGAGCGACCAGGCCGGTGCTCAAAGGCGCGGAAACGTGGCCGGGCCACGGTCGGCCGGTTGGAAAGGCAGGCGGTCATGAGCAGCAAGCGAACGGTCAGCGTCAAGACCCGGACGGAGCTGGGCAAGGTGGTCTCCTACCTCCAGCAGGTGGTGGACTGCCTCCGGAACGGGACCCTCTGCATCCAGAACGGGCAGCGCGGGGTGGTGCTCAAGCCTTCGGGGCTGGCCGAGCTGGAGGTCGAGGCCACCCACAAGGAGGACAAGCAGTCCCTGGTTCTGGAGATCTCCTGGCGCAAGAAGGAGATGTCCGCCAAGGAGGCCGATCTGGTCATCAGCTCGGACGAATCGGCGATGGCCGCGGTCGGTGGCGAGGACGACGCGGAGGAGGAATAGCGAATCGTCCGGTGATCGATGCCGGCAGTCCGCCTGCACGGTCCGGGCGCACGCGGCGCAGGGTCGTGCCTTCGGAGGCGGGACGGGCGGGTTGCTGATCCATCCGGGGGCACCGGCGCAAGAGGATCTTCCCGGACGGGTTGCCGTTGGCGGCGTGGTTCGTTCCGGGGGGGCCGCAACCGGGGCATCGGGGCGTTCGAGCATGACCATGGCGGCCGAAGACCCGTCGGCGGCGGCCTGTGCGCCGAGTCCGGAGGAGATCACGGAGTGGGACCAGCGCATCTACGCGCAGCTGGTCAGCACCGACCTGACCGCCGAGCAGCGCGACCGCATCACCCACCCCCATCACGCGTATCCGCGGCAGGATGCGGTCCTGGCGGTCCACTGGCACCCCGAGTGCATCCCGCTGGATCTGGTGCGGCGGCGCATCGACGCGATGTTTCCCGGCCGCCAGGACGAGCTGATCGTTCCGACGCAGCACAACGTGCTGATGAGCTACGGTGATTTCTGCGGCGTCGAGGTCGACTGCTACTCGGCGGGCTTCAACCGCAAGGTTCAGCTGCTGGTGCACGCCGAGGCCCGGCGGGTGGAGAACGCGCACGTTTTCCGCACCATGCTGGCCCACACCTTCAAGTACCGTTCCCACCAGCTGGTGGAGTTCATGGACACGATTCTGCGGCCGTCGCTGGAGGAGCGGCTGCAGGAGGCGGCCGCCCATGCCGGGGCCGACGCCCGGCTGGTGGCGTTCGTGCGGGCCTGGACGGGCAAGCTGCGGCGGCTGATGGAGCTCAACGAGTCGATCACCCCCCCGGAGGCCTGGAAGAACAAGCTGCTGACCTACTGGTTCGACGAGCTGCGGGCCTTTCACGACGACCTGCTGATCAACCACGCGCTGGTGCTGCTCAAGGCGATCAAGGCGGTCGTGAAGGCCAACTTCAGCCTGGAGTACTTCTACGGGACCTCCGAGGTGATCGAGGAGGTCCGCGGGCTGGGCGGGTGCATCGTGGTGCCCCACCCGGAGCAGTTCTGGCCGATCCTGCTGGCCGACTACGACGTGGACGGCTATGAGGTGTGGAACCCCCAGTCGCGCGAGTACACCGAGTTTCTGATTCACGTGGTGAACCGCCAGAACCGGGAGCGTTCGCGGAAGGACCGGCCGATCCTGATCCTGATGGGCGACGACACCCACCTGGGCGAGAAGATCCGCCCGCCGGAGCTGCAGGATCCGGACAAGGCCGGCCGGCAGATCGGCGTGCAGCCGGCCTGGGACGACCTGGCGATCCGCAAGAGCCTGATCGTCGCGAACACGGACCGGCGCCGGGTGATCGAGGACTACCGGGCCCGCCTGCGCGGCTGACCGCCGGCCCGGAAGGACGGAACGTGCCATGGCCAACGACCAGAGCGAATTCAGCCATCAGTCGCTTCAGGACCGCGAGTCGATCTGCCGCTACCTGGAGGCCCTGCGCGAGGCCTTCCAGCAGGGCCGGCTGCTGCTGGCCCGGAACTCCGAGAAGTTCGTGATGGAGACGCCGGGGCTGGTGGAGCTGGACCTGCGGGCCAAGCAGAAGTCCGACGCCGCCCAGATCGTGCTCAAGATCAGCTGGAAGAAGCAGAAGAAGGGCAAGACCCTGCGCGTCGAGCCGCTGATCATCGAGGGCGAGCAGAAGTAGTCCATGATCACGCACGAAGGGATCGACCGCAACTTCCATTTCATGGTGCTGGAGGTGCTCCAGCAGGTCGACAACGCGCGCAGGATCCTCGCCCAGCCGTCCGCCGCCCTGCTGCGGAAGATCCTGTCGAGCGACAAGTACGTCGACGTGCTCAAGAGCCTGATCGAGAAGAAGTGCATCAGCTACTTCCGGCACACGCCGTCGCTGGACAAGCAGTCGGCGGACGCGGCCAGCGCCCTGTCGATCGTGACCAACAACCTCGAGCGGATCGCCGATTTCTGCGCCAACCTCAGCGCCCAGACGCGGCACCTGTCGTCCCCGGAGTTTCTGGCGCGTTTCGACCTGGAGGCCTACTTCAGGGAGATCCGCGCCGGCCTGGAGCTGGTCAACGACGCCATGGCCCGCAAGGATGCCGGACTGGCCATGAGGCTCTGCCAGTGCGAGGCGACGCTGAACGAGCTCTATCGCGCCGACTACGAGCGCATCCGCGCCGACCTCCGCACCGGCCGCGACACCGACGACCTGCTGGCCTCGCTCTACATCCTGCACTACCTCGAGCGCATCGGCGACTCGCTGCAGAACATCGGCGAGGCGGTGCTCTTCGCGATCACCGGCGAGCGGCTCAAGATCCATGAGTACACCGCCCTGGAGGAGACCCTCCAGGGCCCGGAGGTCCACAGCTCGATCCGCAACTGCTCGATCGAGTTCAAATGGGAGACGCGCTCGGGCAGCCGCATCGGCAAGGTGGCCGACGCCGGCGGCGAAGCTCCCGACCTGGAGGCGATCTTCAAGCGGGGCACTACCGAGAAGCTGCTCAGCGAACGCGACAACATCGCCCGCTGGCAGGAGGTCATGCCCGGACTCCCCCCCCGGGTGCTGGAGTACCGGGCCGGCGAGAACGACGCGGCCCTCCTGCTGGAGTTTCTCGACGGCTCCACGTTCCACGACCTGACGCTCAGCGCCGAGCCGCCGACGCTGCGGCGGGCGATCGAGGCTCTGCAGCGCACCTGCCGCCGCGCCTGGGAGGCCACCCGCCGCGATGAACCCGTCAATGCCGGATACCTCCAGCAGCTCTCCGCCCGCATCGCCGGCGTCTTCCGCGTCCACCCGGAGTTCCGCACCGCCAGCCAGCAGGTCGGCGATCTGGCGGTCTGCTCCCTGGAGGAGCTGCTGGAACAGGCCGCCGCGATCGACGCCCGGGCGGCGGCGCCGTTCTCCGTGCTGGTCCACGGCGACTTCAACACCGACAACATCATCTACAACCAGCGCACCGACCGCATCCATTTCATCGACCTCTACCGCTCCCGCGACTCCGACTACGTGCAGGACGTCTCGGTGTTCATCGTGTCCAACTTCCGCGTGCCGGTCTTCGTGCCCGAGCTCCGCGAGCGGCTCAACGACGTGATCCTCGATATGTTCCGCTTCGCCCGCGGCTTCGCCGGGGAGCACGGCGACGAAAGCTTCGAGCTCCGCCTGGCCCTGGGGCTGGCCCGGTCCTTCATGACCTCCACACGCTTCGAACTCAACGGGGATTTCGCCCGCGTCATGCACATGCGGGCCATGTACCTGCTCGAGAAGGCCGTCCACCACGGGGACAGGCCCCCGGCCGACTTCCACCTGACCCTCGAGGCGCTGACCTACTGATCTGCGGCAGGGATGCGGCGGTGAACATGAAACGGATCGGAGTCATCGGCATACCGGACGGCTGGTCGTCACGCGGCCTGGCCGACGCCTTCGCCCGCAGGACCGGATTCCGCTGCCTGATCGACATGAGCCGCATGGTCCTCGATCTGGACGCCGGCCGGGCGGTCTTCGAGGGCCTGGAACTCAACACCCTGGACGCCCTGGTGATCAAGAAGATCGGCGCCCCCTACGGCCCCGACATGCTCGACCGGCTGGCCATGCTCCGCTATCTCTTCGAGCGCGGGCTCCCGGTCTTCTCCAGCCCGGCGAAGATCAAGCGGGTCATCGACCGCCTCAGCTGCACCGTGACCCTGGCCGCCGCCGGCATCCCGATCCCCCCGACCGTGGTCACCGAGGACCCGGCCGAGGCCGCCGAGGCGGTCGGACGCTTCGGCCGCGCCGTGCTCAAGCCGCTCTACACCTCCAAGGCCCAGGGGATGGTCGTGGTCCAGGCCGGCCCCGACGCCCTCGAGCACGTGCGCCGGTTCCGCCAGGACGGCAACCCGGTCATCTATGTCCAGAAAATGCTCGATCTGCCCGGCCGCGACCTGGGACTGGCTTTTCTGGGAGGCCGCTTCGTGGGCTGCTACGCCCGGGCCGCCGACGGCGGCTCCTGGAACACCACCACCCGCGCAGGCGGCAGGTACGAGCCCCACGAACCGTCGCCGGAGATCCTGGAACTCGCCACCCGGGCCCAGGCCCTGTTCGGCCTGGACTTCACCTGCGTCGATATCGCCCAGCCCCCCGGCGGACCGGTGGTCTTCGAGGTCTCGGCCTTCGGAGGCTTCCGCGGCCTGTGGGAGGCCGGCCGGATCGACGCCGCCGGGCTCTACGCCGATTATGTCCTGGGCAGGCTCGACCATGGATGACCCGCCGACGACCATCCGCGACGCGGTCGGCCGGCTGATCGAAGCCCACCCCCCGACCGGCAGCCTCGAACTGGTCTTCGACGACTGCGGCATCCGCGTGCAAAGCAACGCCGGACCGCTGCTGGACGCCCTGGCCGGGTACTACCGCCCGTTTCTGGCTCCGGCCGGCGACCGCCCCATCGTGGTCACCGCCCTGGAAGCCTCCCCGCCGGCGTTCGCCCAGCCCTTCAGCCCCAGGCCCCCGGACCCGGGCAAGACCCGCGTGAAGGAGGAGTTCCTGGAGCTTGCCGGCGGCCGCATCGTCCGCAAGCGGCTCACCGGGATGGTCTTCCTCTTCGGCGGCCCGGACCACCTGGCGATCGGCCCCTGCCTGGCCAACGTCAACCAGGTCATCAATTTCATCAACAACCGCTACATCCAGTGGAAGCTGCACCGCGGAGGCCTGCTGTTTCACGCCGCCGCCGTGGCCGGACCCGGCGGCGTGCTGGCCCTGGCCGGTTTCGCCGGCGCAGGCAAATCCACCCTGGCCCTGCACCTGATGAATCTCGGCCTGGACTTCGTCAGCAATGACCGCCTGATCGTCCGCCGGGACGGAGCATCCCTGCGGGCCGGCGGCGTGCCCAAGCTGCCGCGGGTCAACCCCGGCACGATCCTGAACAACCCCAGCCTGCGACGCATCCTGAGCCCCGACGAGATCCGCCGCTTCGAGGCCCTGCCGGCCGCTGAACTGCGGACCCTGGAGCACAAATACGACGTCTTCATCGACGCATGCTTCGGGAACGACCGTTTCCGCCTGGGCGGCCCGCTGCGCGCCCTGGTGGTCCTCAACTGGAACCACGGCGCCGGAGCCGTCGAGGCGGCCGAGGTCGATCTGCGCCGCCGGCCGGACCTGCTCCCGGCATTCATGAAGTCCACGGGCCTGTTCTACGAGGATCCGCCCGGCCGGCCGCCCGCCGCCCCGGGACCGCAGGACTACATCGCACTGCTGGAGCCCTGCCCGGTGATCGAGTTTCGGGGTGGAGTGGACTTCGCCGGCGCGGCCGGAAGATGCCTCCGGCTGATCGTGGCGGAACCGCACGGCCAGGCGCGACCGTAACGCCGCGCGCGATGCCCGCAGGCTCGGCCGGCGGTCGCGGCCGCTTCAGGCCGGGCTGCGGCGGACGAGGCGCTTGCGGATGGTGTGGCTGGTCACCCCCAGCGCCTGCAGCGCCTGACATCCGACCGACCCACTCTCGGCCAGCAGGGCCAGCAGCAGGTGCTCCGAGGCCACCTGCCAGTTGCCCATTCCCCGGGCCTCCTCGGCCGCCCGGCGAAGGACATCCCGGAAATGCGGTGTTCCCGGAAGCCGCCCGAGCACCCAGGTCTCGTGCAGCCTCGCGGCCAGCAGCCGGTCGATCTCCTGGCGGGTGCGATACTCGTCCGCGCCGCTCTCCATCAGCACGCGGGCACCCAGGCCCTGGCCCTCGCGGAGGATCCCCAGCAGCAGATGCTCGGTGCCGACATACCCCTGGCGGTACTCTCCGGCGACCTCCTTGGCCAGCCGGATGATCTCCTGGGCCTGCCTGCTGAGTGTCTGGTTCATGCGGTTTCACCTCCGATGCGGAGGTCGCGAAAGGGCGGCCGGCGCGGCCCCCCGGGGTGATATCGTCCGACCGCAGCCGGCCTTGACCGTTCTGCGGCCGAAAAACCGCATGTCCCGCGGGCGGACACGGTTCCCGGACCTGCCCGGGGGCCTACAATGGGCCGGCGACATCCGCAACCGGGGCGCAGGCATGAAGTACGTCTACCGGGAGTTCGACGGCATCCCCTTCCAGGGCCAGGACGCCCTGGGACTGTTCGACCAGCTGCTGGAGTTCGTCCTGGAGCACGGACAGCCGGCCCTGGACGCCCTGGCCCGCCTCCAGACCGATCCGCGGCAGCAGGAACTGCTCGACCGCCTCGTCCGCGACGGTCTGCTGGAGAAGGCCGCGGCCCGCTGGCGGCTGACGCCCCGGGCGGTCCGGGCGATGCAGCGCAAGGCGCTGATGGAGATCTTCAGCCGGCTGCGGGCCGGGCGGCGCGAAGGCCACGAGGCCCCCTCGCCCGGATCCGCCGGCGAGCGCGACGACGGTACCCGGCCATACCAGTTCGGCGACCCGACGGCCGAACTGGACCTTGGGGCCTCGCTGCGGAACGCCATACGCCGCTGCGGCCCGGGCCTGCCCCTGCGACTGCGGGAGGAGGATCTCGAACTCCACCGCACCGAGGCTCAGGCCTGCTGCAGCACGGTGATTCTGCTGGACATGTCCGGCTCGATGGCCCGCTACCGGCGCTTCTACCACGCCAAGAAATGCGCCATGGCGGTCCACGCCCTGGTCACCCAGCGCTACCCGCAGGACACCGTGGACCTGGTGGGGTTCTATTCCGCGGCAGCGGTCATCCCCGAGCACCGGCTGCCGCTGATCGGGCCCCAGCCGGTCACCATCCTGGATCACCGGGTCCGGCTGCGCGTGCCGATCGACCGCGTGGAGGAGGGCCCGCTGCATTTCACCAATCTGCAGATGGGGCTCCGGCTGGCCGGGCGGCTGCTGCGGCGCCGGGGCGGCGACCACAAACAGGTCTTCATCATCACCGACGGTCAGCCGACCGCCCACCTGGAGGGCGACTGCGTCCACCTGGTGTACCCTCCGGACCGCCAGACCGCCCTGGCCACGCTTCAGGAGGCTCTGTCCCTCAGCCGCCAGGGCGTCCGGGTGTGCACCTTCGCGCTGACCGAGGACTACGCCGGCCTGGAGTGGGTGGGGTTCGTGGACCGGATGACCCGCCTGACCCGCGGCGTGGCCTTCTATTGCGCCGGCGGCGACCTGTCGGAATGCCTCATGGAGTCCTACCTCTCCGGCCGCAGGACCCGGACCCACCTGGCGTGAGTCCGGACGCCAGACCGGGGATGCCCGGACGCACATTTTGCGGCCGGAACCTCTCGGCGGTAACATCCGGAGGCCGACCATATCGGCACGGGCGGGCCAGAAGCAGTCGGGATCGCGCGGTCCGGGAAAGTCGGGTCGGCCCAGTGGTTGCTTCGCCGCCGGCCGCTTCCCCGTCGTCCGCCGGCCCGAGGAGGCATGTGCGATGGGCAAGACCGCACCCGGGCCGAAGACCACCGACCGCAAGACTCCCGATGCCAAGGCATCCCCCGGCCAGAACCGCGCTCTGCTGAACAGCATCCTTCATCACCTCCGGTACACCCGGGCCAAGCACTGGGAAGGGGCCACGCCGCAGGACAAGTACGTCAGCCTCGCGCTGGCGGTGCGGGACCGCGCCGTCGAGCGGATGATGAACACCCAGGCGGCCTACGCCGAGAAAAGGGTCAAACGAGCGTATTATCTCTCCCTGGAGTTCCTGCTCGGCCGCCTGCTGCACAGCAATCTGGTGAACCTGGGCATCTACGATTCCTGCCGCGACCTGATCGGTTCGCTGGAGGGCGACCTGGAGAAGATCCTCGAGGTCGAGCCGGACGCCGGCCTGGGCAACGGCGGCCTGGGGCGTCTGGCCGCCTGCTATCTCGACTCGGCGGCCACGCTGGGCTACCCGGTCTACGGCTACAGCCTCCGCTACGAGCACGGCATCTTCGAGCAGCAGATCCACGACGGCTGGCAGGTCGAGGTGCCCGAGAACTGGCTGATCCACGG
>Ga0129299_1003290_pt1 | contig 10570 bp, 7 predicted proteins | sample ConPoolayeCmetaG_FD_94477 | JGI IMG/M metagenome (GOLD analysis project Ga0129299, IMG submission 94477) | Hot spring microbial mat communities from California, USA to study Microbial Dark Matter (Phase II) - Cone Pool mat layer C metaG ... | reverse complement strand
GCCCCAGAAATCAGGGGTCGAATTAACCCCCGAGTCGCGTTGTCCTCAACGCGGTCAACCGCCGTGAGGACACGGCAGCTCGGGTACGGCGAATTCCGCCCCCAACTTCTGGGGCGCTGTACTCAGCGACGGGCTTGGCTTGCCGCGGGCACGGCAGTGGGAGGTTTAGGTGAGGTTCTGCTGGGATCAACCTTCCCGCGACGGAGCCGTCGTGAGCACTCCGGGATGCGGTTCTCTCGCACCCGGTGGACTTCGGCGAAACGCCCGGTCCGCCGCTACTCCTCCGGAAATTCGAAGGACGGCAACGCCCGTCCGCGCTGGGCGTAGAGTTGCTCGCTGAGCAGGTTCAACACAATCTCGATCTCCTGCTTCCACTCCAGAGGGGAGCCGCCTTGGATTTCCCGATTGGGCAGCGGGTCCCTGTACAGCCCGACGTGCCCGTCGTAGTAGGCGATGCTGCCCTGCAAAACCAGCGGTATTTGTTGGCTCGCCGCCGTCTCGACGACCCGCCCCTTGACCCCGTGGAATTGCCCCATTTCGTCACCGACAATCGTGTGAACCGGATCGGCACACATCGGCATGCCGGTGAGCAGTGCGATGAGACCACTCGGGTGAAGGGGTGGGTTGAATCCGGGCGGATCGGCACCACAGTGCTTCTCGGTCCGCTCATCCAAGAGCATCCAGAAGGCTGCCGGGGCGTACGCTTGAGAGAGTCTGACGATCTTGCCCGCGGCGATGCCGGGACCATCGATCCTGTCGGCCGGGAGTGGCTGCCCGGTATACTCATTGGAGTCCCCGAGGATCCCCAAGCAGAGCTTCCGCCCCAGCCAGGTCCGCGTGTAGTTGAACAGCCGCTGTGCGCCCGGCAAGGGCGGTTTCCGTTCAAACTCCGGGCAGCGGTAGATCTGCTCGAAACGAGCGTATCGGTAGAGCGAGCCCTCGTGGAGCCTCTGCCGGGCGAAGTCCTCGCCGTTCTCCATGACCCCGCCCCCGCTGCCGGGACCGCCTCCAATCCTCCAAAGGTCCGGCATCCCGGGCATCAGCCACGTTTCTTCCATCATCCAGTCGTACTCGCGCCGGAGGTGCGCGCGGTCCCATGACCCAGTGGGGGTCGTGTCGTCCCAGTCGGCCTGCGCCATCGCCACGAAGGGGGGCGTCTCATCGAAGTCACCCCCGTACATGATGATGTTCTTGGCCTGCTGGCTGATCCGCGCGGCGCAGAGTGAGGTCCTCGCTTGCGCTCGCGCCTTGCTCAGCGACGGCAAGAGAATCGAGATCAGCAGCGCGATGATCGCCACCACGACCAGCAGTTCGATGAGGGTAAAACCCCCGGTCCGTATCGACGTGTTCCTGCCGAGTTTCATTGCGGGTGTCCTCCTGAATTGGGCCCGGGTTCGATAATCCGCCCCTGGGACAACCCGAGCCGAGCGGCGCAAGCCGCCGGTCCGCTGTTCCATCGGTTGAACCGTGCCTGGAATTGTAGCTCCCACCGTTCCGCGGACCGGCCCACGCCCCGGATGACGTGCTTCGCGCGCCCGGTCCGACGGGCCACCTGAGAAGATGCCTTAAGTCCGTACACCCATTTGACGCTCGCGGCATCGGGATCGGTTGACTTGTGCTACTTACCCGAATAATTCTACGGGAACACGGCGGTTCCGACAAGCGTTGTCAAGGACGATTATCGCGGCATGCGAACGTTCCTCCCATTTCGATGGATGGGGTCCGGCCTGACGGTGGTGTTGCTCGGGTGCCGCGGCGGTCCCCCCGCCGGACCCGAATCCTTCGCGGGTCCGGTGGCCGTTCACGCCATGCCTCCCGTACCGGACGACATCGCCGCCCAGCGGGTCCTTTACACGTCCCCCAACCTCCTGCCGGGCGATACGTCATTTGAATTGCCCACGGGCCAGTACATCATCGAGATGCGCGATCAGACCCCTCGGGGCACCTCATCGGTCCCGACGGTCATTCGGGCCAGGCCCGTGAAGGTTCTGACCGTCCATGGGCATCAGGTGTTGCGCCTTTCATGCCCGCCGTCCGGGCGGGAGTATGTCATCCGGTGGCCCGGGGTCTCGTTGACGCCCGGGAAGACCCATACCTTCAGTGCGTATGCGCGGGTCTCGACCCCCGGTCCGCGGGTCGAACTGGCCTGCCGCGGCGTCGGAGAGGCGAGTTGGGTTGAGAACTTCACGCCCGGAGATTCCTGGCATCGCTGCAAGCTCTCGTTCGCCGTGCCCGACCAGACCGGCCAGGCCGATGGGTACGCAGTCATTCCCTCGATTCACGTTCGATCGGACGGTGCCGGCGATGGGGGCGAGGTCTCCATGGGGCGTTGGGTGGAAATCGACGCCGTTCAGTTGGAAGCCGGAGACCAGCCCACTCCCTACCACCCTCAACGCCCCGTGGATCTCGCCGTGGTCCTATCCCGGCGCGCCCAGGGCAAGGGGGTGTCTCCGGGAGAACCGCTCGTTCTGGACTGTGCGATTCGCAACAACAGCGCGGTGCGAGTCCGGCTCCAACTCGTGTGGCACCTGGTGGACGTACTCGCCGGGACCGGCCCGATGCGGGTTCTCCAAATGGAGTTGCCGCCCGGTCGTCGCGGCGAGGTGGGGTTGGATTTCGGATCGGCCGTTGCGGGGCACTACCTGCTCAAGACCTACGTCCGCGGCGGCATGGACACCGGGTTCGTCGATCAGTGCGACCTGAGCGTGTTCGAGCGGCGGGTGGGGCGAGAGAGCGGCCAACCGTTCTTTGGCGTGGCGGAATGGTCCGATCGGCAGACCGCGAAAGATCGTCCGTCGGCGACCTCCCGGTTGTCCGTCGATTCGCTCACACCCGATTGGTCAAGACGGATCCGGGTGGACTGGAAAGACGTGGAGAACGTACCGGGTCAGGACGACTGGCGCCGTTTGGACCCCCAGGTCCAAGAGGCAATCCGCGACGGTGCCGAAGTCGTCCTCTGCCTGGTCGGTCCCTTGCTCGGGCCATCGGTCGCTCCGGGGAGCGGGTCCGACGCGCCCCCGACTCGCAAAACGTGGGAGGGGTCGGCTCCGCCTTGGGCCGTCCGACACGAGGGTGCTTCCAGGCGCGTCGATCTACGGCAATTCCGTCAGTTCGTGTTTCGGATCGCGGCGCGTTTTGCCGGTCGGGTCCGGTACTGGGAGGTACCGGCTTGTGGAAGCGACGAGGTGGTCGTCCTGGCAAAGCTCATTCGCCAAGCCGTCACGTCGGTCGATCCCCGGGCGATGGTTCTCGGGCCGGGCATCGCCCTTCCAGATGATCGTGAAGGCGCGGAACGGATCGAATCCTTCCTCGCCTCCGGAGGCGGGGCGGAGGTGGACGCCTTGCTTCATGCGCTATGGGTGCCGGATGCAGACCATCCCGGCGCAGAGTGGGGGCACTTGGATCGCTCTCTGGGCCGGATCACCCAGGCCTGCGCCGCCGCGGGACGGGCGACGTTGCCTCGATGGGAAATCACATCGGCATGGCCACCCGTTCCAGCCGCCGATCCGGCGGCGCGAGCGTCCGGAATCCACCGTGCCGCGCTGCTCTTGAAGAAGCACGGCGTGGCGCGATGGCTGGTTCCCGCGCTGCCGCACGACTGGAACAACGGCCTCGGGACACCCGTGGAGGTCACCACCCTGCTGACCTTGGCGAGGTGGTTTGGACCGGCGACCTTTCGTCGTGAGCAATCGATCGGCGACGGATTGCTGGCGATGGTATTCGACAGTCCCGACGGTCCGTTTGCGGCGATCGTGTGCCCCCGTCTTCAACCGGCGTCGCCGGCGGTGACGATCTCGGTGCCGATGGGCGTTCGCGTCGGCAACCTTTTCGGACGGGTCCTGGCCGATGGGACCTGGCCTGCGACGCTGACGCTCACGTCGACCCCCGTCTATCTCCGGCCGACGGATGAGCGCGGGAACCTGCTGGAGGGCGTTTCGATCGTTCCGGAACTTTCCGAAGACTCGGGAGGGCCTCAGTCCCCTCGATGAAGCGTCCACACCCGGCGGTTTACGCGGGTGACGGCTTGCACAAAGCCGTCGTAGGGTTCGTCGCGGATGTTGACCAGACCGTAGTTGCCGTTCTCACCATCAAACCGCCCCTCTTTGGGTTCGTCGGCCCACTCGAACCAGTGGTAGCCCACAACGAAGGGTCGGCGCATCCACCCTTCGACGTACTTGGCGTAGCGTTCCGCGCGGACCCGCTGCGTGGGGACCGTCGGTTGGACTGCCAAGGGGGGCGGGTAGGTATTGGGCAACCCGCTGTCCATCGATCGGAAGCCGAATTCGCTGATCAGCAGGGGCTTACCCGCCCGGGCGAAGAAGGGCTCAAAATCGGGTTGGCCGGGCAGCCAGTCGGACGTAGGCTGCCTGGCTTGATAGTACATCGAACCGATCAGCCCCAGCTCGTAGAAGTTGATCGAAACCACGTCGCAGTAGTCGCCGCAGGCCTGCACAACCGCCCGCGGCACGACCCAACTGACGAATCGGGAACCCAGAATAAGGTGGTTGGGGTCCACCTTGCGAATGGCCTGAACGCACGTTCGGAAGTACTGCCTGGCCGCGTGGAGCACAAAGGCTTCTCGATCCGATCGGGCCACGTCGGCTTGATCCGGCCGGGCGGTGAGCTGTCGGACCCCGAGCAGGTCCTTCCATTGCGAGACGTGCGGCGTCCACACGCGCCCAAGGGCCTCGCAGGTCTTGTAGCGCTCCTCAAGAAACCGGCAGAGCGCCTGCTTGCCCGGTGCCGTTTCGGGCAGGGCGGTGTAGCGATCGAACAGGTTGGGCACCGGTCGCCAGTCTCGGTCCCATGCCAACTCGTTGTCGAGGAAGTAACCGATCAGCCACGGATCGTCCCGCCGATCGCCGCACTCGGTGGCCACCTTGGCCGCGTTCTCGATGAAGGCGGGTGAGAAGTAGTCCGGCATGCCGCCCCTCAGCCAGTCTCCTCCGACGCCACTGGAGAAGCTCAAGCCGACGGTTCGCGGCATGTTCTGGACATCCCCGCTCGACCAGCACGCCAGGGTGTTGAACCCCCACCGGACAAGGCGGTCCCGCGTCGATCGCGCCCAATTCTGCACACTGCCGTGCTTGGCCAGAACGTTGGCGTGGTAGGGTCGATGACCCGTCCCGCGAATGGCATCGCCGAACGGATGCACGCTGCACACCCCGATGGACAGAAACGCATGGCCCTCCGGTGTGACCAGCCACCACCGCCGGCCGTCGTGATGGGTTCGGAAGAACCCCGTCCCGCCTAAGTAAATGGCCTTCCAACCGCCGAACCGGTCCAGGTCGGTTCCATCGACCTCGGAGCCCGCCAATCCGCCGAGCACGCCCAACGTCACGAGAGAATGATGAATCATCGTGGTCTTCCTTTGCCGCCGAGTGCGCGGCGAGATCGAATGCCAAACCGTTTTCAAGAAAGACGGACCGCTTGGTACCACGGGTGGCCGCGATGTGCCCCCACAAATGGGGCACGTCGTGGCAACCTGTGCTCCCTCACACCGTTCAAACATTTTCGGAGGCGGCTTAGCGATCGGACCACACGAATCCCAGATCGAGGTCGGGTCTCGACCGGGCCGCCCACAGGTCCAGCAAGGCCATGGCCAGTGTATCCCCCCGCGTAATCGCTTCATAGTGTTCGTGCCTGGAGCTGGCGCGCGGCAGGGGCGAGCCCTCGAAGAACACCCGCACCGCCTTCCGACCGAACGCGTCGGCGCGTTCGAGGTACTTCGCCTCGCGCGTCACTTGGTAAACGCCGAGCAGCAGCGCGATCGCCTCCGCCAGGGCGCCGGGGTACAGAACGGCCGACGCGTCGGGGTGGCGGTTCAGGTACCGCTCCGCGGCGGACAATACCAGTTGCCGGTATCCGTCCAGTCCGACCTGCCGGTATCGCAAGAGACAACACAAGGCAACCTGGGCGTCGGTCCCCTCGCCGTATCCGGTGGCCCAGGTGTCCGTGTGGCTGCGATGCCCTTTGGCGCCCGGATCACCCGGGTCGAGCTTCGAGGCCGAGCACGCCCAGACGAACCCCTTCCCGCTCGAACCCAGGTCGTGTGGGAGCTTCAGGAAAACCCGGTCGGTGTGCGATGCGCAGGTCCGCATTTTGCCCGATAGATCGGAGGGAACCCTGGCCGCTCCCTCCCACAGGTCGATGGCCAGCGAGAGTTCGCTGGGAGGCCACGCCATGTCCGGCGACTTGCTCGCAGCGGGGAGTACGCCGGTACTCTTGTTTCGACGACGCTCGAACGAATCGACAAGAACCTCGATCGCCTGGAGCATCCGGGGGTCCTTCGTGTGCGCGTAGGTGGCCGCCCACGTCGCGATGTAGAACCCGCCGTGGCGAGGAAACTCCGAACCCGCGGACGGTCCGTGCCGGGCGTAGGCGGCGTGTCGGCTGTACAGACCGGCCTGCCGGTCGGCGATCTGATGCTCCCACAGTCCGACCGCAAACGCGGTGCAGGGACCGCGCGCCAGCTCAAACAAACGATCCCACAGCACCCAGGGGCGGTAGAACTCATGGTTGTCTCGCCCGGTCAGGACGGCCTCGGTGTGAAAATCCCAGCCGAGGTGCTCTCCCCAGGCGAACAGGCCGGTCGAAGGGCTTTGGCAGTGCTCGAAGAACCATTTCAGGGCCTGGTCGGCGGCGGCCGCGTAACGGGTCTGGCCCGTGATCTTCGTCAGGGCGTACAGAACCTGGTAGAGGTTCAAATCGTGCATGGGATTGGCGCCGCTCGTCGTTCGATCCGTTCCGCGGATGCCGGGAACACTTGGCGGCGCTTCCGTGGGAAGCCGCAGCGTCTTGCGGTCCAACGTCGCGGCAAACAGGGGGGAGTGGGTTGGCCCATAGATGTCGCGCCCGTGCGCGATCATCGCGTCCGCATAGGAGCGGACCACCCGCAGGTAGTCATCCCCGTCGGATTCGGCACCCACCGCGCAGGTGGCCACACAGACAAGGATCGCAGCCACGGAGACAAGGATCCGCGTGGCTGCACACGGAGGAATCCGAGACGTCATGCTTACGCTCTCTTTGAAGTCGCCGGCGGTGGCCACGACGATGTGGTCATCCCAAACCTATTCTCAAGAAACACCAACGGGTTGGTGCCACCGGCTGTCGTGATCCGCCCCCTTTAGCGGAGCAGTTGCTCATGGGCCTTCAGCCCACCCGTAGAGGATGAAAATGTCGGCGGCTCGTAGCACGGCCATCTTGGCCGTGACCCCAGTAGCATGGGCATCTTGCCCATGACCTCGGCGACGATTTCCCCGCGCCCCACCTGGTGCGCCGCAACGGGGACAGGGCTGAACTTGAACCCGCAGACCACTCCTCCCGCCATTCCCGCCAACAGCACCAGCCTGCCCACCTGCGAGAGACGCCGCCAAATCGCTCTCCCATGCCTGTTCAAGGGTCGCATGTCCTTTCGCATCACCCGGCCCCCCCCCGACGCTCCCGCGAACATTCCGGCCTGGTTCAAAAACGGGGACTCACCTCCGAGCCAACCCTCGACTACGACCCAGAAAACGGGTTCCGGCGAGGTGCCTGTCACCGTTTTTGAACCATGCCAACATTCCCCCCGGTTGCCATGGGATACGAACCCTTCAGTTTGAACTTGGACACGTCAGTCAATCGTCCCCCGTCGCCACCTATTCGTTCCGGGCGATACACCCAAAATACCGACGCCGGAAGTAGAACGCCACGTTGACCAGGCTGATGAGGACAGGGACTTCGACGAGCGGCCCGATGACGGCCGCAAACGCCGCCCCCGAGTTGATGCCGAACACGGCCACCGCCACGGCGATCGCCAACTCGAAGTTGTTGCTGGCCGCCGTGAAGGCGATGGTGGTCGTCTTGGCGTAATCGGCACCAATCGCCTTGCCCATCCAGAACGAGACGAGGAACATCACGACGAAGTAGATACACAGGGGGATGGCGATGCGAACCACGTCGACGGGGAGGCGAACGATGTATTCGCCCTTGAGCGAGAACATCACCACGATCGTAAAGAGCAGCGCGACCAGCGTGATCGGGGAGATGCGCGGGATGAACCTCGTCTCATACCACACCCGTCCCTTGGCCTTGAGCATCACGAACCGCGTGATCAGGCCGGCGATGAACGGGATGCCCAGGTAGATGAAGACGCTCTGGGCGATCTGGCCGATGGTCACCTGCACCACCGCGCCCTTCAGACCCAGCAGCGGCGGCAGAATCGTGATGAAGAACCACGCGTAGATCGAGTAGAAGAGCACCTGGAAGATCGAGTTGAACGCCACCAGGCCGGCCGCGTACTCGCTGTCGCCTTTGGCCAGCTCGTTCCAGACGATGACCATCGCGATGCAGCGGGCCAGGCCGATCATGATCAATCCCACCATGTACTCGGGGTACCCGCGCAGGAACGCGATGGCCAGGAGAAACATCAGGATCGGCCCGATGACCCAGTTCTGAACGAGCGACAGGCCGAGTACCTTCCAGTCCCGGAAGACGTCACCCAGCTCCTCGTACTTCACCTTCGCCAGCGGGGGGTACATCATCAGGATCAGGCCGATGGCGATCGGGATGTTCGTCGTATCGACCTGGAAGCGGTTGATGAACCCCTCGACGCCGGGAAATGCCCACCCGCCGCCCACGCCGACGGCCATCGCCAGGAAGATCCACAGCGTGAGGTACCGATCCAGGAAGGAAAGCCTCTGGGCAACCTTATCCGTCATGACAAACCTCCCGATTGTTGACTCCGGGCCCTGATGCCCTGCCTTACTCGATCCATCATGGCTCGCAGCTTTTCCTTCTGTAACCGCTGATCTTGGTCCTTGGGTTCGAGTTCCGGACGGGTAACGCGCCAGGTGATCTTGCCGCTGAGCGGTGGGTCGGGATAGGCCCCCGGGTCGCTGAGCATGTACTGTCTGAACGGCGTGGGCTGTTCCTGATAGCAGGACCAGACGGCCTGGCGGAGCAGTTCCGTCTCCCCTTCATTGATCAGGTCGATGACGGAGATCTGCTTGCGGAAGCGCTCAATCGATTCGAGAGGGATGTTGAACAGGTATGGCGTCGGCGCCTGAGCACCGATGATCTTCTTGTGCTCGTCGACGCCGTTCCGGGCGAGCGCGACGATCGCATCTCCGACCAGGTGCCCGGGCGACTCCGGGCCGAACACGATCAGATAGCGGATGTTCGGGTTGGCGACGACGTTGCAGATGACCTTTTCGAGTCCGATGTTCTCAGTCTGAAGCGTGCCGGCGAGCGCTGCACCCGTCTCAATGGCCACGCGAACGAGATGCTCGATCTCCGGCGGTGTTTCCTCGCGCATCCACCGGAGAATCACCACCACCGCCACCGGCGAGTAGTCGTTGCCGCGAAGGTAGCAACCCTCCTCGGGCGGGTAATCCGGCGCCGGGGCGATCTTTCTTATCTGCGGCATCCCGGTTTTCCTCGGATCAGCTCTCCCTTCGACGGAGCGCATCGGGCAGGGACTCCACGAAGGACCGAATCTCATCGCGGACGCGCCGGTAATGGGCAAGGGCTTCTTCCGGCGTTTTCGCACCCTCCGCCAGTCTTGGTGGATCGTCGAAGCCGACATGCACCACACGCGTCTTGCCCGGAAAGATCGGACAATGCTCATTCGCGTGCCCACACACCGTAACGACGTAGTCGTACGTAATCCCCTTCAGCTCGTCCACGTGCTTGGCCCGCTGCGCGGAGATATCCACGCCCGCCTCGGCCATCACCTTGACCGCGTTCGGGTCGAGCCCCTTCGGTTCGATCCCGGCCGAGAGCGGCTCGATGACATCGCTCTTGAGGTGACGTGCCCAGCCCTCGGCCATCTGGCTGCGGCACGAGTTGCCCGTGCACAGAAACAGGACCTTGAGCTTTCGTTTCTCCATCGGACCCGTATCGGCCGCCGCGCGATTCGCGTGGAACCGGTCATCGGCCACGGAGGCCTTTTGTTTCGCGCGATCCAACCAGCCGCACCGCGCGACCTCGAAACGGTCGAACCGCGGCGCGTACGGTTTGATGTCCAGCAGCGGTGTCCCGTCGAGGATGTCCACGTCGGCGATTCGCAGAATGTTCCCTTGCACACCGAGCAGGCGGACCGGCGACATGCCGATCGGGTTCGGACGACACGGCGCCCGCGTGGCAAACAAACCCCGTTCCACATCGTCGAGAAACGGTACGACGGTCATCCGAGGCGGAGAAGCTTGATGGAACCAGTAGATCAGCCAGATCCGCTCGAAACCCTCCAGGTCCTTCAGCCCGGGCTCGAACGGCGGGAAGACTTCGACCCAGCCTTCCACACCATGGGCCGCGCCGGGTTGGATCGGCATCCCCTCGGTCTTCGTGAAGGGGGAGTGGATGACGCCAATCGGTTCGACCTGCATGTTCACGAACCTCAAGACTTGCCGCACAGACGGAGGGCCACCTCGGCCACCCGACGGCCTAGGTTCTTCGCCGTGGCGATGCCGAATTCGTCACCGCTGATGTCGTCCTTGCCGTCGTTCAGAAGCGTGGCGCCGGTGTGCGCGCTGGGCCGACCGTCGCCGACGACGATCATCTCCTGGCACAACAAGGCCGCCTGCACCGATTC
>Ga0129299_1003288_pt1 | contig 10571 bp, 1 predicted proteins | sample ConPoolayeCmetaG_FD_94477 | JGI IMG/M metagenome (GOLD analysis project Ga0129299, IMG submission 94477) | Hot spring microbial mat communities from California, USA to study Microbial Dark Matter (Phase II) - Cone Pool mat layer C metaG ... | reverse complement strand
GAAGCGCCTTTTGCTTATCAAACGAAAGGATGATCCGGGTCTTGCGCCGCGACCGCTCTTTCTGGAATCGGAGCCGTGTCAACGAATAATCGATGGCATATCATGACTCCGATCACGCACTTACAACCGCACACCGCGTCGGTCGGACTATTCGTTTTTTCTGTTGACCCGTCTTGACCATGGAGTATACTTGGTAGAGTCAGCCTGTAATACCAGGGCCGATGAGTTCAACCGGGTAAGGAGACACAGGAAGTCAGCACCAAGGCCAGACGCCAAGGCCATCTCTCATGGCTGCCCAGCGCGACAGACCGCCACTTGGGGGCCTGTAAGTTCCTGGGGCCGTGGAAGGATGGGGTGCCCACCTTGAGGCGGAGAGTTGTTCAAAGGACTTCCCCGTAACGTGTGACATTCTATCGCGCGCTCGCCAGGTGCGCGGGTGTTCGTTGGATATGCGCGCCATCGGCCGGAGTCTAGCCGTGCCCTAGGCGTGAGAGGTCTTGTTTTGTCTCGAGGAAGCGTCGGGCGCTGTGCGCCGCAGTGGCGCAGTGCGGCCCGGGATGTCCGTCAAACCTCTTACCTCACGAGGGAAGGCCATGAGACTCTCGGCAGTTCTGGGGCGTGTTCGCGTTCGAATTGGGCGGAAGCGGCGAAACCGCCAGTCCGCCGCGCTGCGCTGTGCGGTTGTGGAGGCACTGGAACAGCGGCAACTGCTCGCCGCGCCGGAAATCAGCTCCGTGTACTTCCTTGGAGAGCCCGTCGCGGGGGATGAGACGACATTGCACATTGTGTTTCACGACCCGGACCCGGAGCAGAGCTACTGGGCCTATGTCGACTGGGGCGATCAACAGTCGGACCCGGATCTGACACCTTACGAGCAAGGCGGTATGTGGTATCTGGATGCCACGCACACCTACGCCGCCGGCGGCACGTATTATGGTTCGTTCACGATCTACGACAGCGGCGAGGAAAGCGTGCAGGCAGCGTTTACAGCGCAGGTTACGGATGTGCCGCGCATCTCCGGAGTCGGCACGAGCGCTGAGCAACAGCTCTATACCCTCTCGCTGGCGTTCGACAACCCCTATGTGGCCGGCTGGTACATCTACTGGGGCGATGGCACCAACGATTATGTGGAGAACAATCCCAGTGAGTAACCCATATCTACTCCGATGGACCGCGGCAGTGCGTGATCGAGGCGGAAGCGGTCGTCTATGGGCAGTCGCATTATGCCGAGCCCCTCACGGTTCAGGTGGTTAACGTCGAGCCCGACCTGACCATCAGCGGGGCCACCCACGTCGCGGAGGGGGCCACGTACACGCTGTATCTCGACCACTACGACCTCGGGCCGGACACGATCGCGTCCTGGACGATCAACTGGGACGATGGTACCAGCCCGCAGTTCATCAGCGGCAGTCCGGAGTCGGTCACCCATGTCTACGCACAGGGAGGCGTTCAGAGGACCATCACCGCGACGGCGACCGATGAGGACGGGACCTACTCGGCCAACAGCCTGGTGGTGACGGTGACACCGGAACTGGCCATTAGCGGCGCCGCCGCCGTCGCCGAAGGAGCAACCTACACCCTGTACCTCTGGTCCGGCGGCTCGACGCCTTCGTCGTGGACGATCGGCTGGGGCGATGGCACGGCGCCCCAGACCGTCAACGGCAACCCTTCCTCCGTCACGCATGTCTACGCCGATGACATGGCCAACCGGACGATTTCGGCCACGGCGACGATCAACGGCCAGGCCTACCCGACCAACACTCTGGCCGTCACGGTGAGCAATGTGATCCCCACCCTGACCCTCAGCGGGGCATCGAACAGCACAGAAGGAGCCACGTACACCCTGAACCTCGGCAGCAGCGATCCGGGGCAGGACATCATTACATCCTGGACCATCAACTGGGGCGATGGCCACCACCAGATCATCAGCGGGAATCCGAGTTCCATCACTCACATCTACGCCGACGGCCCCGCCGATCGCGTCATTTCCGCTACGGCGACGGACGAGGATGGCACGTACGCCGCCGCAAACACGGTGAGCGTCAGCGTGACGAATGTGGCGCCAACGCTGGAGATCAGCGGGGCTTCATCCGTTGCCGAGGGCGGTCTTTACACGCTGCTGCTGTCCCGAACCGACCCCGGGCGCGACACGATCACGTCCTGGAGAATCGACTGGGGAGATGGCCAGTTCCAGACAGTCAGTGGGAACGCCGGGTACGTCACGCACGTTTACCCCGACGGGCCGCTCACGCGGACGATCACAGCCACGGCCACCGACGAAGACGAGACGTTTTCGTCCAACAGTCTGATGGTGAACGTTACGAACGTGACCCCGCGGCTGACGATCAGCGGGGAGGCGTCGGTGGCCCAGGGATCGATCTACACGCTGAACCTGGCTTACGACGATCCGGGCAATGACACGCCGGGCTCGTGGACCATCGACTGGGGCGATGGATCGGCCCCGCAGACGGTCAGCGGCACAGCGACATCCGTGCCCCACCTGTATGCCGTCGACCCGGGCGCATATGTGGTTTCGGCGACGGCGACGGACGAGGACGGCACCCACGCGTCGAATGCCATGGTTCTGCTGGTGGGCAACGGCGAGAACCAGGTGCCGGCGATGACGTTAAACGGCACCTCGGCCGACGACCTGTGGTACATCCAACTGGGGACGGCCGGCTACCACCGCGTCATGATCTACCACGGGGAGCCATCGCCCCAGACGCTGGTCGCCTTCCCGCCGCGCCAGGGCCTGGAGTCGCTGGTCATCAATGGCGGAGGCGGCAACGACCGGGTCGTGGTGGACTTCTCATATGGGATTCCGCTACGGGACGGGGCGCTGACGTTCAACGGCGGCGCAGACTCGGACACCGTGGAAGTGATCGGCCAGCCGGCGTATACCGGCTCGTATTGGCCCGATCCGGTTACGAACGGCTCGGGGTCCATCGCGGTCGCGGCCCGGAGCTTCAGCTTTTCGGGCGTTGAGTCGGTCGTCGCTCACGACCTCTATGCGTTGAGCCTGATCACGCCCAACGCCAACGACACCCTCAGCATCAGTTCCGCGGCGTACGGGCGGAACACCGTCACCGGCAGCTCCAGTGGGGCATCGACCATCTCGCTGGCGGCGTTGACCATCTTCGACGTGAACAAACTGGTGCTGGACGCGGCTACCAATGATGGCGGCAGTGGCGCCGACAGCCTGTCCATCTCCGCCGACGGAATCGTGGCCGCCGGGTTGAACCTGCTGAAGTACAAGGCGGGCGCGGGAACCAACACGCTGACGCTCAACGGCGGCAGCGCACGCATCGAGACCGCGGTGGACACGGGCGGCGTGCTGAACGTCACGGCGGCCCAGGGGAACACGAACCTGAACCTGCGGCTGGCCGGCGATCAGCGGATCGGCCAGCTCAGCGTCAGCGGGACGGCCACGCTCAGTTTCCCCAGCGACGAGTACAACCTCGTGGTGGTGGAGGCTTTGAGCGTCGCCGAGGGGGCCACGCTGGACCTGAAGAACAACGACCTGATTGTGGACTACAGCGGGAGCAGTCCGGCGGCCGACATTCGAGCCCAGCTCATCGCCGGCTACGGGGCGAGCGGGAACTGGGGCGGCACGCACGGAATTCGAACAAGTCTCGGCGATGACCAGACCTGCGCGCTGGGGTATGGCGAAGCCTCCGTTGTTGCCAGCAGCGGCACGTACGGCGGCCGCAGCGTCGACGGCACAGCGCTGATCGTGAAGTACACCTTCTACGGCGACGTCAACCTGGACGGCGTCGTCGATGGTGACGATGAGGCCATCATCAGCGCAAGCATCGGCAGTCCGCCGCCGGCAGCGGTCTGGAGTAATGGCGACGTGAACTACAGCGGACTGGTGGATGCAGCGGACGTGGCCATGTACGGGGACAATACCAGCCATAGCTCCGGGCCGGCGCTGAGCATCGGGGGCTACGCCAATGCCTACCGTAACCATCCCTATGCGCTGCATTACGAGAGCGACCCGGAGGCCGATGCACTGTGGCAGATCGATTGGGGCGACGGGGCCATGGACGAATGCGAGGGAGCGGAGGGCACCCAGACGCACGTTTACAGCGCCTCGGGCACGTACACGATTCGCGTGATCGCGCTGGTCGACGGACTGTACCGCTACGCCGGCACGAAGCAGGAACTGCGCGTCGGCCAGATCGATCCCGGTCTTCACTTCTTCGGCGCGTCCAGCGCCGAGGAGGGCGTGGCCTACGAGCTGGAGCTGTATTCGACGGACACGAGCAACCCGAACCTGTCGTGGCGGATCGACTGGGGCGACGGCGGCATCAGCGAGCCGCCCGGCGATGCCACGATCGCCACGCACGCCTATGGGCCGGGCATTACCCAGGCCGTCATCCGCGCCACGGCGTCGGATGAGCTCGGATCGTATACCGCCTCGGTCGCCGGCGCGATCTACGACAGCGCCTTCGGCACTGGCGGCACCGTCATCACCGACATCGACAGCTCGGAGGACATCGGGCGGTCGATCGCCGTTCAGAGTGACGGGAAAGTGGTGGTTGCGGGATTCATCGGCGGGAGGCTGGCCGTCCTGCGGTACACCAGCGACGGCGGCACCGACGCGTCGTTCGGAAACAGCGGCATCGTCTATCTTGATGAGGGCGGAAGCAGCAGTGTCACCAACCTCCTGATTCAGCCGGATGGATCCATAGTTGTCGGAGCGAACGGGCTGTCCGAGTATCAGCTTTACCGAGTCGGCTCTGACGGATCGCTCGACGGCACGTTCAACTACAATGTCCGCAATCAGTACGTCGTCAGCAGCACGCGTGATGCGATTGCGCTCCAGCAGGTGGGTCAGCAGTGGAAAATCCTCGTCGCCGGCTCGGCAGGCGGTGAGTGGGTGGAGGTATCGCGATTCAACGCCGATGGGACGGTGGACAGCGGTTTTGGCAGTTCCGGCAAGGTGACGGTCTACGGCAACGGCTATGGTGAACGCGCCAAAGGCCTGTTCCTCCAGTCGGATGGGAGCATTATTGTTGGCGGGACGTCCTACGGCGGCTGGACAGTGGCTCGCCTCAGCGCCGGAGGCGCTATCGACAACGGCTTCGGCAGCGGCGGCAGGTACCAGAGCGCCGATGGCGCCATCGCGGATCTGGCCCTCCAATCCGACGATGGCATCATCATCGCCGGCGTCAGCGGCTCACAACCGGCATGCTGGAGGCTTACGGAGGATGGAGCTCTGGACGAGACCTTCGGCGAGGATGGCAAGACACTGCTGGGCCAGGAAACGGAAGGCGGCACGGTCGCGGCCGTGCGGATCGATCCAGACGATGGCATACTGATTGCGGCCAGCCGCGGCGGCGTCTCGAGCATCTATCGTCTTAATGCGGCGGGGACGCTGGACTCTGGCTTCGGGCTCGCGGGCAGGGCCGAACAGGCGGCCATGGGCGGATATGACCTGGCCATCCAGGTGGGCGGTGAGCGGCTGCTGCTGGTCGGCCAGTTCGGCAACGACATCTGCACGGTCGCCTACGATCTGAGCGGCTCAATCGACAGCGGCTATGGCGCCAGCGGTTGGTCCATCACGCACGTTGATGCCCGGGAAGACGACTGGGCGCGGGCCATCGCGGTGCAGCCGGATGGCCGGATTCTCGTGGCCGGCGGCAGCGGCGGCTACAGCTCCACCCAGTCGATAGTCCTGAGGTACAACGCGGACGGGACGCCGGATGACGGCGGACCGATGGACTCGACCCCGGGCGACTGGTTCGGCCATGCGGGCAAGGTGATTCTGGGCAGCGGCAGCGGCGTCGAGGCGGCCGCGCTGCTGGTGCAAAGCGACGGCGGGATCCTGGTGGCCGGCAAGCTGGGCGGCGGCGCGAGCCTGGCGCGGCTCAACGCCGATGGCAGCTTCGACACGACCTTCGGGACCAATGGGCTGGCCCAGAGCCTGCCGGTTGCATTCACCGGCTTTGCTCTGTCTCTCCAGACCGAAGGCGGCAACTCGTACATTCTGCTGGCCGGCCAGACGGGCTCCTCCAGCGTGGCCCTGGCGCGGTTTGCCATGGACGGCTCGGTGGATGCGGGCTTCGGCACGGGCCAGTACGACGGCATGGCTCTGACGGGGCTGTCCGGCGGAGGTTACGGCGATGTGCTCGTGCAGTCCACGGGCCGGATCGTGCTGGGCGCTTTCACGGGGACGAGCTTCCAGCTCGTGGGCCTTGAGCCGGATGGCACGCTGGATGAGACGTTCGGCGATCAGGGCATCGCAGCGGTGTCAGGCGGGGCGCTTTTCGACATGGCGCCGGCGCCGGGCGACAAGATCGTCGTGGCCGGCCGCATGTACCCCGAGGGCCAGTCGACCGACCTGGCCATCGTGCGCTTCACGGCGGATGGCCAGTTGGATTCGACGTTCGCAGAGGCTGGCCGGGTCGCCGACGATCTCCGTGGCGGCACGCTCGACTACGGGTTCTCGGTCCGCGTCCAGGACGACGGGAAGATCGTCGCCTGCGGCGTGTCGTTCGGCGACTCGCCGATGATCGCCGCCACCGTCGTGCGGCACCAGACCGACGGTTCTCTGGACCCCAGCTTTGGCGATGGCGGCGTGCTCGTGCGCGTCTGGAAGGACCAGACCTCTGCCTACTACGAACATGCGCTGGCCCTGGACATTGCGTCCGACGGCCGGATCCTCGTCGCGGGCGGCGTCAACCGATCCGGCTTCCTGGATATCGCCCTGGCGCGGCTCAATGTGGGGCTGGACCTGCAACTGCCGGTGACGATCCGCCCCGCATCGCCGAGCGACGCGCAGTCGCAAGCGTTCTCGGGACACCGGATCGACCTGGCGTGGATGGACAACTCCGTGTCTGAAACCGGCTTCCGGATCGAACAGGCCCCCAGCGAGGATGGGCCCTGGACGGCCGTGGCGCACACGGCGCCGAACCAGACGTCGTATTCGCTGCCGGGGCCATTCGAGCCGGCCACCACGTACCACTTCCGGGTCGTGGCGCTGGGCTGGGCCAACGATTCGGCACCCAGCGCCGTGACTTCGGCGACGGTCGGGAACGTACCGCGCACGCCCTCCGCCCTGGTTGTCACCAGCGATTCGACGACGGCCACGCTGACGTGGTATGACGAGTCCGACGACGAGGATGGCTTCATCATCCTGCGCAGCACGGACGGAGTGAACTGGTCGCAGGCCGCCGCGGCCGACCCGCACCAGGGCCTGGGGCAGATGGTCGAGACTGACGCGGGCCTGTCGCCGGGCACGATCTATTACTACCGGGTCGCGGCCCAGAACGCGGCCGGAGAGTCCGGCTATGCCACCGGCCAGATGAGCACTGCGCCCGCTGCGCCGACTGGTGTGGTCGTCGTTGGCAGCTGGACGAACCAGATCGACATCCGCTGGGATGAGCCGGCGGGCACCAGCCCGGTGTACCATCGCGTGTACGGCGGCACGTCAGCGGAGTTCGCAATCTCGGGCGACACGCTCATTTTCGACGAGGTCTGGGACTTCGGCTGCGGCATCCACCGCGTCCCCATCGACGGTGCGCTCACGCCTCTGGACGCCAATACCACCTACTACTTCAAGATCATCGCGGTGGACCTGCTGGGACGCCAGTCGTCGCCGGCCGGCCTCCCGGCGACGACCGCGCCGCTGCGGCCCGGGGTGCCCACGCTGGGGACGCCGCAGGTGCTCTCGGAGCGCGAGGTCCGCCTGACCTGGAGCGGCCAGACATCCAACACGCAGTTCTTCGCGATCGAAAAGTCAAAGGACAACGTCGTCTGGGAGGACGCGGCGATCGACATTGCGGCCCCCGCCAGCGCGTTTGTCGTCGGCGACCTGGAGGATGGCCAGCGCTACTGGTTCCGCATGCGCGCTTACAATGCCGGGGGCACGTCGCTGTACTCCAATGCGGTCGATGCACGCACGCCGCTGGCGGCGCCGACCAGCCTGGACGTGGTGTCCGCGAGGAACCAGCAGGTGACCCTCGCCTGGGACGACGTTTCGGATAACGAATTGGGCTACGAAATCCGCTCCTACCGGGACAGCGGCGGCACGCTCTCGCATGAAACCAAGTACTACGCGGGAAGGAACCAGCGGCAGATCGTCATCGACCTGGATATGGCCGCCAACCAGTCGTTCGACTATCGCTTCGAGGCACGGGCGTACAACCAGCACGCCGTTTCCGAGGCGGCCGTCCTGACCGATGTCACCACCCCCCCGGTCCAGCCGCCTGGGGGGCCGGAGCTGTCAGTCTACCAACAGACGGGGTATAGTGTGATTCTTACGTGGACAGCCCCGGTCGAGGGCGATCCGGTGGCAAACTACGACCTGGAGGTGTGGGACGGCGGCGAAGGCGGCTATCTCCCGGTGCCCCTGCCTCAGCAGCAGACAGCACTGGACGGCAGCGCCCTGGGCTACGAGTACCGCGATTCTGCCGGGCACTACTGGTTCCGCCTGCGTGCAAGAAACGCTGGGGGCGACTCCGCGTGGTCGTACGAGGACGCGCAGATCACTGGCACGGCACCGCCGCAGGTAAATCTCCTGCGGGGCACCACCGGATGGGGCTACGACAACGGCGCGGTGTGGGACTGGATCGACGCCGGCATGGAGAACCTGGCGCCGGGGCGCCTGCTGGGACAGGGGCAGACCACCGGCGTCCACATCTTCCTGCCCGATTATTACACGGCGACGGACACGCTCAGCTTCGACCCGGGCGGCAGCGGCCTGCGCCTGTGGAAGAACGCGGAGCGGACCGACCAGATCCTCCCCTATGAACAGTACCCCCGCAGCTGGTTCGCCACGGGGCAGTATGGTCTTCCGGCCATCTGGGTGGAGGGCATCGAGCCAGGGACGTTTCTGCTGACGGTCACGGCCCGCCATTACGTCGACTCCACCCCGATCGACTCCTCGTCCGACTCCGGCTACATCTCCGTGTACGGCGTGGACCTGGTCGCCCATCGCACCGAGCGCTACTACGGCGAGCAGTTCCCGGCACAGTTTGAGGACCTGCTGGAGGACCATCCGCTGATCATCATGGTCAACGACGACATCGAGGAGGCGCCCAAGACCCCTCAGCCCGACAGCGCCGACGCCATCGCCCAACCGTCCGACATCCTACGCCCGGGCGACGATGACGACCTGGTGCGGCTGACCCTGCGGCGGCCAACGAACCTGCCTCCCAATGCGTGGGCGGACGTGACGATAGAAACGCTGTCCGCCCCCATTCCGCTGCGAATCTTCGCCGTCGATCCGAATACGCCGGACCCTGCAACCGGCGAACCGATGGCGTTCCAGGTCTACCTGGACGGTTTCACCGTGCCGGGACACGGCGAGATCCCTACCCTGTCGTACGACGGCGGCTTCAGCCTGCTCAGCGTGAACCTGGCCGACCCGCGGGGGCCGCTGGCGGAGCTGGCCACGCGCGATATGGACCTGTGGCTGGAGGGCTGGACGGCGGGCAAGGTGATCGTGAAGTACGAGCTGCGCGAGGGCGGGCCGATGGGGGATGTGGTGGCCACGGACGAGGTGTGCATCCAGGTGGTCCCCCGCGTCGACATCGACATCGACTCGGACAACACGGGGAACATCGACTACAGCGTCGCCGAGGAACTCGTCGAGGACCACCCGCTGCGGCCGGGGAAGATCGTCGTCGTGAACGACGCGGACATCGACGACAACGGAGTGCCGGACTTCGCGCAAGGGTACGGCGGGGCCCTGTCGTCAAACACGTTCCCCGGGCGGTTCGTGGAAGTGACCATCACCTTGCCGGGCGACTATTATCAGCGCGCTGGCATTCTCCAGCACGGGCTGCTGAACATCAACTACGCGGCGTCGGACCCGCTGGACGTGACAACGGTGGGCAGCGCGGCCAATCGGGCCTATGTGCCGGCCGAGGGATACTTCCGCCTGTGGACCCGGCCGGCAAACCTGACGCGCGTGGGGGAGAGCATCCTCGACGCGCATAACTTCGAGGGCCAGACGCACCCGGCCAACTACGCCTTCGGCTACTACGTGCCGCCAGGCGACTACGAGGGCGGGACGGATGACGATGCGCCGTTGCGGCGGCTGTTGTTCGACGCCAGCGGCACGGCCACCCTCTACCTCGAAGCCGTGCGCAAGAATACGGCCGGGCCGGGCAACACCCTGGACGCCGAGGCGCTGGACTTCGCCCAGCACATCCGGGTGACGCTGGACTTCGACGGGCCCCAGGGCCCCGGCGAGCCGGTCAGCGCCGACCAGATCAAGGTGACGGCGGTGGCGGCCACGGACATCACGCAAACCTCCGGGGCGGTGCGCTACCTGGACGGGGCGGTGACCTACGCCAGCACGGACATCGCAACCGACGGCTTCGGCGCGCCGTGGGGCCACACACGCGTGTGGACCAACGCGCCGGAACTGCCACTGCCCCGCGTGGAGGAACTCAACGGCAACGGGTACCTCGTGGATGTGGCCCAGTGGCCGCGCATCATCGACGGCGGGCATGCGCTGATCGTGATGATGGGCGGAGAGGCGATCTACTTCGACCGGCCGCACAACGGCCAGTACAAGGCCCGGTTCGGGCGGCTGGAGCGGCTCTACGACGAGATGG
>Ga0129299_1003287_pt1 | contig 10574 bp, 9 predicted proteins | sample ConPoolayeCmetaG_FD_94477 | JGI IMG/M metagenome (GOLD analysis project Ga0129299, IMG submission 94477) | Hot spring microbial mat communities from California, USA to study Microbial Dark Matter (Phase II) - Cone Pool mat layer C metaG ... | reverse complement strand
TGGCAGGCTTTCAAGAGCGGTCACGCGATCGATCCCGCCGCGTCCGAGACCCACCGAGGCCACAGCGGGATGTCCGAGGACCTCGAGCTCGAGGGTCGGGCAGGCGGCGCGCAGCGAGCCGACCAGGCGCAATGCCAGGATGAAGTCGCCGATCGCCCCCGCGTGAATTAGACAGGTCGGCGACATCGAACCGGGAAGAGGACCAGCGGTGGGGTTCATGGGCGGTTCTTTCGTGATCCGGGCTCGGCGGCGCCCGTCGCGCGGGGACCGAGTTGCCCTTGTGCCCACAAGGCCAGGGCCGACCCGAGGACGATCACCACACCGCCGGCCAACTGACCGGAGGTGAATCGTTCACGAAAGATGAAATAGGACAGGCAGACGACGGCAAACGGCGTGAGCTGAAGGACGGCAGCGGGAACCGCCACACCGATCCTTTGAATGGCCGTGTAATAGCACACGTGGGCCAGCGCGATGCAAATCCACCCGGACAGCGCCGTGACGAGAATCACCCGCCACGGCACCTGAAGGACGTGGTCCGGCGTACCGCACGCGACGGCGATGGCGGCGCAGCCCGCCGTGGTTTCCAGGGCGATGACCGCGAACGCCGTTCGGGGGTCCGTTCCGCGCATGGTCAGGCGAACCATGACCGCGTAGACGCTCCACAGGAACGCCGCGACGAGGACCATGACCGCACCGATCAGCGTCTTTTGGTCCGTCGAGGTCGCAACCCGATCCCACACGTTGAACCCGGGCTTGTACGCCAACACGCCGACCGCGCCGATCAGGCCGCACAACAATCCGATCCAGAATCGCCCGCTCCGGGCCAGGCGACGCTCGTCCGCGAAGACGGCAATCGACAGCAGTGCGGACCAGATGACCGTGGTTCGGGCGAGCAAGGCCATCACGCCGGCGTCGAGGTAATACAAGGACCACGCCCAGAAGGTTTGCATGAGGGTATTGGCGACCGTCGGTGCGATCGCCAGCGCCCAGACCGACCGGGGCACCCGACCGGTCCACTGCCGAAGAACCAGGAACGGCAGCCAGAAGAGGAGGGCAAACGCATAGCGGTAAAGGTTCTGCGAGAACGGGTCGAAGTAGTCCGCCAGGTATTTGATCCAAATCGGCGTGCTCGACCAACACACGAGGGTGCCCGCGATGGCCAGGCACGCGATCCCGTCGAGGCGCCCGCGTGGTCCGGAGGACATATAGGGTCGCCCCTTGCTAATCCGGTTCGGATCGATCGGCACAGACGACGACCACCTTGCCGATCCGCTGAACCAGGCGGCAGGGCACGCGGCGGGCGAGCTCCCGGCCGATCGCGTCCGCCTCGCCCGTCGCATCGACCCGGATCTTGATTTTGATCAGATCGCGCTTGCTCAAGGCCTGGCGGACCTGTGCGATGATGGCGTCCGTAAGCCCCTTGGCGCCGATGTGGAGGCTGGGTTGGATATGGTGGACCCGGACCTTGAGATCAGGATTTCCCCTCCCGCGACGTTCCGTTTGGTGGTGTCCCCGCTCGGTCATACCGGTCAAGACCGTCGCCCTTACCACGGCGACTTCAGTACGATGCCCGAGGGCGTCCGGACCTCCCACTTGAGACTGGGCGGTGGGGAAGTCCCGGCCGGAGCCGTATCCCCGGCGTTGGTAAACGTGTAGGTAACGAAACTGCCCAGATAATACTCGAAGCACTGGAGACTGGTCGAACCCGCCGGGTTGGGCCATACGGCCTGACCGACGGCCGTGTTGTGGAGCCAGTGAACGGCGGAGGTGTCCACGCCGATGGGTGGGAGGTTGCCGGCGGCGGACGAGCAGTCCCAACAGACGGTATCCTGGGTTTCCGCCGGGACACGGAAATACCGCAGGATCCGGCTGTTGTCGGAGGGATCGCGTCCGCGCGTACACCCGAGCCCGGGGAAACCGGACGGGACGTCGGTGGCCGTCACGTAGTACCAGCTTGCCCGGCTGCATATCTCGCACGAAGCCGTACAGTTCGTTACGTTGGCCAAGGTCGAATTGATGGTGTGGCTGTTCCGATTCTGGTCGAACGGAGACGGCACGGTGTTCCGCGGATCGTGGAAGAGGATCAGCGAGGGTACCGGAACCACCCGCCCCGCGAAGAACGGATCGAGTCGGGGTTGGGTGGCGCTGACCGCCGATTGAATGCCGCTCAGAAGCGGCCGACTCGTGTCGGTGATCTCGGTGCGGAACCGACCGTTCTGATGGTAGTAGTAGAACAACGGTCGGGCCACCGTGGCTGGGAAGGTATAGCACCCGATCGTCTGCGGGCTCGTGTACATCCGGTACCCGAAGCTCTCGTACCGCGATTCGTCGCCCGGGGCGACGTCCTCGCGGAAGGCGATCAGATGGAGGTGGTAGTGGATGTATCGGTCGGTCACGGCGTTTTGCAGGGTCAGATAGATGTTGCGGTTGGTCGGACCGATGATGCGGACGTTTACCGTGGCCGTCGCCACGTTCGAGGTTCGGACCCCGTCGCTGACGGTGTAGGTAAACGTGTCGGTCCCGACGAAATCCGTGTTGGGAGTGTAGCGGACGGTCAACCCGCTGGGGGAATCCACCGCTCCGTTGGCAGGCTGAGTGTACCAGTTGACAAAGGGCGACCTCGGGCAGTTACCGGGATCGGAGGCGCTCAAGGTCAAGGTGGTGCTTTGCCCGGTGGGGACGTCGTTGATCGTCACGTTGTTGGCCGTGGGGGATTGATTGGCGACGGCGATTCGGACCGTGGCCACGTTGCTGGTGGCCGCCCCGTCGCTGGCCGAGTAGGTAAACTGGTCGCATCCGGTGAACCCCCCGGCCGGGGTATAGGTCACGTTCGGCAGGACGCCCCCCAACGCGCCATTGGCCGGGGCGGTCACCAGGGTGTAGGTCAAAGCCCCCGGTCCCCCGTCGGGGTCGGTGGCGGTGCAGTCGATGGCGACTGTTCCACCGGCGGCAACTTCGACGAATCGGTTGGGTGCCACCGGCGGCTGGTTGAACCACGGAAGACAACCGGAAAGAACCAGGAACAAGGCGGTGCTTCCCACCGCCAGACTCGCACAGAGAAACAGAATCCGTTCCTTCATGGCACCATCCTCCGTAAGAAACTGGTTGAGCCGGTTTCCCCCGCGAGCCCGAAGAGTTCTTTGAGTTATCCTATCACTTTACGGACCCCTCTTGCAAGTTTCTCCGGTCTTTCTTAGCGAATGATGCGGACCGCCCGGAGAAGAATCGGCTGGGTCGGCTTGCTTGGCTCGACCCGATCGGGTCCCATGGGTTGCGTGGTGGTCGGCACGGACTCGATCTCCTGGAGTACGTCGAGTCCACGGGTCACCTTGCCAAAAATGGCGTATTTCCCATCCAGAGAGGTCAGCGCCCGCTGCGCCGATTGGGTCTTCGGCTTGAAGCAGATGAAGAACTGCGTGGTGGCTGAATCCGGATCGCTCGGCTGGCGGGCCATGCTGAGCGTTCCCTCTCCGTGTTTGAGCGTTGGGTTGAACTCTCCCCTGATCGGTCGAACCTGATTCTCCTTCGCCGGGTCGATCGGCTTGCCGAGTTGCACCATGAAACCAGGGACCATCCGATGGCAAGGGAGATTCTCGTAGAACCCCGCCTCGGCCAACCGGACGAAGTGGGCGACGGTATTGGGGGCGGCGTCGGGCCACAACTCCGCCTCCATGTGTCCCAGATTGGTCTCGATGACGGCCCGGATCTTCCGGGCGGTCACGTCGTGGGTCGTCGGCGCGGGACCGGACGTCGGGACGCCTACCGGTTCCTCCGGTTCAGGGCGTTCGATTCCCTCGTCGGACGGCGGGGCGGGGCGGGTCGCCGTGCTCTCCTCCGGTTCCAGCGCGATCGTTCTTCCGACGCGTTCCATCTCGCGGTAGCATCCGGACAGAACGCCGATCCCCACGGCCCACCACGCCACCGTCATGACTCGCGTGAACACGGAGCACCTCGCTCGATCATTCGGTTACCTGTTCACTTGTCCCATCGGAGGATAGCCTACACTTCCTTGAACCGATTTGCCACGTCTTTTGCGGGAAAGATCAAGCCCTTTTAGGGGTCGGATCGGCGGGTGGCTTGACGGGGGGCCGATTGGGAAGGGACGCCGTGCTCGCGACGGATTCGTCGAAGTGCCTCGGCCGCGTATTGGGCCACGGTCTTGGCCTCGGTGTCCGAAGTGGCCTCCGTCGTGATGCCCACCAGACCTCGGTGGTCCCGATGGGCCGCCAGCGCCCGGCGGACGGCCCGTTCGTTCGCAGGGACCCTTGTCGTCCGGCGGTGGTCGCTCAACTTGGCCTGGAGCAGGGGCCCCGCCTCTTCGATTCCCAAAAGTCCCAAGGATTCGATCGCCTGAACGCACACGTCGACTGAGGAGGCCGTCCGAAGCACCTGGAGAAGGGACTCGATGGCAATGGGACCGGCGTTCCGTTGAAGGGAGAACACGGCCGATGCCGCCACGTCGGCGTCGGGTCCGGCGGCCAGACGCGCCAATTGGCGGAGGACTGGGGGTCCCGCCCGCCGTCCCAGGACCAGTGCGGCTCCGTCCCGAACCTGGATGTCCGGGTCCGACAACGCCCGCAGGAGCACGTCGACGGCGGCTTCCGCAGAAGCCCCCTCGATCGAACGAATCGCCCGCAGGCGGATGTCGGGATCGGGGTGCTTCATCAGTCTCTCGACGATCCGAACGGCGGCGTCGGGGTACGCGGCGAGCCGAAGGGCATAGTACTCGCGCTGTTCCTTGGTGGCTGCCCTACCTAATCGCCACCCCCAGTAGGGAGTCCGAATCGTCGGGCTGAACAGGAGGACCGCCATCGCGGTCAGCCAGACCAGGACCATGATGACGAGCGTGCGTTTCATTCGGTCACGGAGCGGCTGGAGGCGTGGCGACCCGGCCAAGGTTCGGGTCGAGTCGGTCGGGGATGTGAATGGTCACGACGGGACTGGTACCGGTCGGACCGACCTCGATGCCACCGAGCGAATCGCTGAAGACCCAGTTCATCGCGTCGTACCGCGACCGCGGCATCCGTTGGCGATACAAAACCGTCTCGGCGTTGCCGATCCGTTCCCATCCCCCGTACCACTTGCGGAAGTACCACAGCTCCAGCCGCCAGATGGCCTCGTTGCCCTGTTCGCTGTGGAACGGTCCGGTCTGCGCGTCCTGAATCCGCGCCTTTTCGACCAGCGCGGTGGCCTTGTCGCCGTGACCGACGATGTAAATCGCCCGGACGAAATTCTCGAATTGCTTGACTTTGGTGATCAGCTCGACGATGGCCTCGCGATCCTCCGGTACGAATTCGCGGGGGTTGGCTTGAATCCGCTGGCCACGGAGTCGTTCCAGGTCCGTCTCGAACGGGGCGAGGTCCACCCCCTCGATTCGACCGAGGGACGTTTCCACGATCAGATCGTACCGCCGGCCGACCGGCAGACCCGTGATCTCGAACACCCCGTTGGTCCGGTCGATTTGGGCGGCGTACGTCGGCACGGGAAACGACTTTCCGCAACCGCGGCATGTGATCGTGCCGCCCGGCGTGTTGCCTCGTGCGGTGAAGCGCTTCTTGCAGGTGCGGCACGTCACGTCGAGGCAACGCGGTATCGCCGTGATCGACTTGGCCTTGTCGACGGGCGTCACCGAACCGCCGATTCGACCATTGTCGGCTGGGTCCGCGCCGATCGGCGGAGACCCGGCGCCCATCCAGACCGCGCTCAGCATGACGATGGCGACCATGATCCGTCCCTCTCATGTACGTACGCTAACGGGCGAGAAGGAATGACACAAGCGAGCCGCTTGCGTTGTCAGTCGCTGAAGATCACCCACCGGGCCGGCGACTGGGGTACGGACCTCCCGGTGCGCCCCGCCAGCACCGCTCACCCGGTGGAAACCGGTGTCTTGACCACAAGAGGGAATGGGCCGACCGCGAGTCGTCACGGGCGAGACGCTCGTGCTACGGCGATTCACGGGCGAGACGCTCGTGCTACGGGTTCACGACCCAGGGACCTGAACGGTTACAAAATCGGAAACGGTTCACGCCCACCCCGATTCGGGAACGCCCCCGCCCGGTCCCTGCGGGGATCACCTTTTCGGAACCTTTCCTTCCCTCCGATCCGACGGGCCTGTCCGTACATCGCAAGCGACTTTTCACGAACCCAGGAGCGGGGTGGCCTTTCTGTCGTATCCGGGCTATCCTGAGGGAGTTTCCTATCCGAGGTCTACGTCAATGCCGCCGTTTCCCTTTTGGGTTTGTCTCGCCGTCGGCTGGCTGTTGACCGGTGCCCAGCCGGTCCGATCGGAGCTGGGGATGTCCAGGAAGATCATCGGCATGTACGTCCACCAGCACTGGCCCTACAACCACCCCTACGCCGCGCGGACGTGGACGCCGGAGGATTGGCGTGGCTACGCCGACGGCCTGAAGAAGCTGGGTTACAACACGGTGATGATCTGGCCCGTCCTAGAGACGATGCCGGACCCGCTCACGCCCAGCGATCGGGCCAACATCGAGAAGATCGCCAGGGTCATCGACATGCTGCATGATGAATTCGGCATGCGCGTGTGGTTGGCGCTGTGCCCGAACGTTGGGGCGCGAAACGACGAGGCGTCGAAGTACCCATTCGAGAAGAGGCACTTCTTCTATTGCGATACGCGGATCAATCCGGGAGACCCCGAAGCGATGCGGCGGATAATCGCGTGGCGAGAAACACTGCTTCGACCGCTCGCCAAAACGGACGGGGTGTCGATCATCGACAGCGACCCCGGCGGGTACGCCGGGTCAACGAACGCCGAGTTCGTCAACCTGCTCGCGGAGCACCGCAGGATGTTCGACCGACTCCGCCCCGGGATCGAACTGGTGTATTGGATGCACGTCGGTTGGCAGGGTTACTGCGATTACTACAAGACCGGCACGTTCCGCTGGGCGACCGAGCGAGAGAATCTGGATGTGCTGGCCCGGCTCAAGCAACTGAATCCGGAACCATGGGGCATCGCCAATGGATTGCCCTACGCTCAGAAGCTCGGATTGGCGTCGAAGGTCATCAGCTTCAGCTACGGTCGAATCGAGGGCGAACCCTCTTTCCCGTTAACCCAGTTCGGCGGCGAGGCGGCCTACAAAGGCGGACAGGAGGCGACGAACCGCGGCGTCATGGGCAATGCCCAGACCCACTGCGTGCAGTTGCCGAACACGTTCGCCTTCGCGCGGGGTGCGACGGGACGGCCGCTCACCCATGCCGACTACGTCCGGTTTGCCGACGATTTGATCCCCGGTCAGGGACCGCTCATCGTGGCCGCATGGCAGGCGCTCGCCGGCACGGACACCGCGGCGATGCGCGAAGCGGCGGCCAAGCTCGAAGCGCTTCCCGACGCCAGCCTCACCCCGGGTACGCTGAAGGGTTTGCTGTTCGGCAGTCCTCGGCGATTCGTCACCGACCTGGTTATGCAGTTGCGGTTGAAGGCGACCTATGAACGGTTTCGCACGGCGGCGGAGCGCGGTGAACCGAATCTGAAGGCGTTCCTGGCCGGTTTCGTCGAAGCCGTGGAGGTCTGGCAACGTCAACACGGGTACGAGAACACGTGGTCGTGGGCGGGCATGGAGGCGGCGTTGCGGAAGCTCAACTCACCGGCGATCAACGCCGTCCTGGACGGACAATACGGCATCGGCACCGCCCCACCGTCCGACTGGTCGGGCACGCCGTACGAGTTCGTTCAAAGTCTTCTCCGCAGTGCGGAGTCCTTTACCCCACGGCTGATCGCTGCGATGAAGGCGGCTTCGCGGTCGGATCCGTGAATCCTCCGTCTTCCCCGGCGGCGGGTTGATCACGGGACGAGCAACACGCTGTTTTCCGGCGATCCCGATTTTTGCAGGGGTAAACACCTGTGGTAGTCCGGGACGATCGGTGTTACCGTATTCCCCCATGAGTGGAATCCCGGTGATCCATCGGCCGCGAATCGTCATTTCGATGGGTGATCCTGCTGGCATCGGACCTGAGGTGTGCCTTAAGGCCCTGCTTCGACGGGAGGTCCGTGATTTGTGCCGCCCGGTGGTCGTCGGCGCGATGGAAACGCTTCGGGCGGTGGCGGAGATCATTGGGGTTCACCCGGAATGGCACGACGTCGAACGGCCCGAGGCGGCGAGGGACGAACCGGAGTGCATCAATGTAGTCGACGTGGGGGACGTCGATCGAAGCACGGTTCGTTGGGGACAGATCAGCGCGGCCGCCGGTGCAGCTGCCTATGCGTACGTCGTCCGCGCCGCCCAGATGGTCATGGCGCGTCAGGCCGACGCGCTGGTAACCGGCCCGATACAGAAGGAGGCGCTCAACCTGGCCGGTCACCCCTATGCGGGTCACACGGAATTGTTGGCCGAGCTTACCGAGACGCGCCGCTACGCCATGATGCTCGCCGTCGGGCGACTGCGAGTGGTTCACGTGAGCGGGCACGTTCCGTTGCGTCAGGCGTGTGATCAGGTCCGGCGTGATCGTGTGTTGGAGGTCGTTGTGCTGGCCGACGAGGCGATGCGTCGAATCGGGATTGCCCGGCCCCGGGTCGGTGTGGCGGCGCTGAATCCCCACGGGGGTGAGGCCGGACTGTTCGGGCGAGAGGAGATCGAACAGATCGTGCCGGCGATCAAAGCAGCCCGCCATCGCGGCATCACGGTCGAAGGACCGTTACCGGCCGACACGATGATGGCCAAGGCGGCTGCCGGTGGGTATGACGTCGCCGTGGCGATGTACCACGATCAGGGCCACGTCGCGGTGAAGCTGGTGGGCTTTACCTATGACCGATCCCGTCAGGAATGGTCGGTGGTCCGCGGGGTAAATATCACGCTCGGTCTGCCGATCGTACGTACGTCCGTAGATCACGGTACCGCGTTTGATGTCGCCGGGCGGGGCGTGGCCAGTGAGTCGAGCATGGTCGATGCCATCCGATGGGCCGTCGCGCTGGTCGGTGGGGAGGCGCGAAACGTGCGCGACGGATGATCTTCTGAGAGGAGATCCTGCAAAAGGGAGGGAACCCCACGGATCAAATCAGGCCCAGCTATGAAACTTTTCCTTGCCATTTTCAGCCTGGTCCCCTTGATCTTCATGGGCGTGGGGGGCTACTTGGCGTGGGACCAGCATCATAAGATCACGACGTTCCAACCGGTCCCGGCGGTCGTGCTCTCCAAGGAAGTGCACATCAGCAGATCGACGAATAGCAAGGGTAGAACCCACACCTCGTACAAACCGGTCGTCCGATACCGCTATGAGGTTCAAGGGCGGACGTACGTCGGCGAGAAGATCACACCCATGAACGAAAGCAGGTCGAGCCGCTGGGCCCACGCGGTCATCAACCGCTACGCGATAAACCAGAAGGTCGAAGCCTATTGCAATCCCGCCGATCCGTCCGAGGCCTTCCTTGAAAAGCGACACAGCTTCTTTCCCTACCTGTTCCTCCTGTTTCCGGCGGTGTTCTTGTCGATCGCCGTCGGCGTGGGGGTCGGCACGGGGACGTGGCGGCGGACGATGGAAGTTTGGCCTGCCTTTGGGGGGTGGTACGAACTTCAACCCGAAACCCGAATCGGGGATCGGCGGACCGCCGCCCTTGGGGTCGCCGTGGGGTGGCACCTCTTCGGGGTTCTGGCATGGGGTCACTACTTCCAGGTGGCCGAGCGTCCCTACGATCTCATGGCCAGCATCACCACGGTCGTCTACGAGCTGCTGGGGATGGTCCCGGTAGGGTTCGTCGCCTACTACCTGCGCCTGGGAAGGAACCTTCGGGATGCCCGTGTACTCTTGAACAGAGCTCCGTGCACGCTCGGGGACGATCTGACCGTGCGTGTGGAGCAGGACGTCCTGACCCTTCTGTCGCTCGAGGAGTTGTCGGTAGCCCTGACCTGCGAGGAAACGGTATGCCATCGCTCGGGCAGCAAGAGGACCGTTTCATCCCATGACTGCTACGAAGACCGCGCGTCCCTTCTGCGAGACCGGCAGGTTATGGCGGGGGAGACGATCTCAGCGGAACGAACCTTTCATGTACCCGACGACGGGGTGCCCAGTTCCCCGGAGGATTTCAAAGGCTATCCGCGCCACGCATGGTGGATCAAGGTCGTCAGCAAGGTTTCCGGCCAGCCCGACTACCGGGCGAAGTTCCCGTTGACCGTTTCGAGCTGCGGATCCGACTCGCACGAGGGGGCAGGCTGAGCCGCCTGTTCTGCCGCCGTAGTTTTGCGACGTTGGGCCGGTCAACTATAATACGTCGTCACGTTTGCCCCAACGAACTTCCTGGAGCGATTGAGGGCAATTGGAAACCCCCGTTGAAAGGGTGAGGCACATGCGCAGCGACCAGATCAAGAAGGGGCGAGAACGGGCCCCGCATCGCAGCCTGCTCAAGGCTTGCGGCATCAGCGATGCGGACATGGACAAGCCTTTTGTGGCCGTCGTGAACAGCTACGTCGATGTCGTGCCGGGCCATATCCACCTGAATCGGGTCGGCGAATATATCAAGCAATGCATCCGAAAGGCCGGAGGGGTTCCCTTCGTTTTCAACACGATCGGCGTCGACGACGGCATCGCGATGGGACATGCCGGGATGAAGTACTCCCTTC
>Ga0129299_1003286_pt1 | contig 10575 bp, 10 predicted proteins | sample ConPoolayeCmetaG_FD_94477 | JGI IMG/M metagenome (GOLD analysis project Ga0129299, IMG submission 94477) | Hot spring microbial mat communities from California, USA to study Microbial Dark Matter (Phase II) - Cone Pool mat layer C metaG ... | reverse complement strand
GGGGCGGGGATTGGCGCGCCGATCGGGATGGCAATGGGGTATGGGATTGGGAAATCGATTGATGCGGAGCGCAAGGCGGAAGAAGCAAAGACGATGGCGGCGCAGGCGCAACAACAACAGCAGCAGCAGGTGGTAGCTGTGCCGCCGCCGCCGCCGCCGCGTGTGGCGAGCCAGATTGTGCGCGCCGAGCGTCTGACGAAGCAAGTCGTGGTGCAATGCCCGGGGTGCGGCGCAACGGTGGATATTACGGGATATGAAACAGGGGAGCGGGTACGCTGCCCGTTATGCAAGACGCAGTTTGACGTGCCGTAAGGCGGTGAAATTTGGGTGGGGCGCCGGCACGCTGTGACGGAAGTGCGAGGCACACAGGCTGTGGTGCAGCGCTGGTGTCTCGCATTCTGTGTTTGAAGCAACAAGGTAAGATGAGTACGCTGTGTTTTACGAATACGGCCACGCGCCGGAAAGAAGTGTTTACGCCGCTGCGTGCGGAGCGGGTGACGATGTACACGTGCGGACCGACGGTGTATAATTATGCGCACATTGGGAATTTCCGCGCCATGGTGGCGTACGATCTTGTCAAGCGCTGGCTGCGTGCGCGCGGTTTTGCCGTGACGCACGTGATGAATATCACGGACGTTGATGACAAGACAATAAACGGAGCGCGGCAGGCGGGAGTAACCTTGGCAGAGTACACGGAGCCGTTTATCAAGGGATTTTTCGAGGATTGTGCCACATTGCGCATGGAGCGGGCCGAGCATTATCCTCGTGCGACGGAGCACATCGTGGGCATGGTGGGGCTGGTACAGCGGCTGATTGAGAAAGGGGTGGCCTATGCGGCGCAGGATGGCAGTGTATACTTTTCGATTGAGAAGTATCCTGGGTATGGCCGGTTGTCACACATTGAGGCGCGTGAGCTGCAGCATGGGGCGCGTGTAGCCAGCGATGAATATGACAAGGATCACGCCGCTGATTTTGTGCTATGGAAGGCGTGGACTGAAGATGATGGTGAGGTGCGCTGGGACAGTCCGTGGGGGCCAGGGCGGCCGGGCTGGCATCTGGAGTGCTCGGTGATGGCGCAGCAGTATTTGGGCGAGACGATAGACATTCACATGGGCGGCGAAGACTTGGTATTTCCGCATCACGAGAACGAAATTGCGCAAAGCGAAGCGGCAACGGGCAAGCCGTTTGTGCGGTATTGGCTGCACAACGCGCATCTGCTGGTTGATGGCCGGAAGATGTCAAAATCGCTTGGCAACTTTTACACCTTGCGGGATCTTCTGGCGAAGGGGTATAGCGGGCGCGAGATCAGATATGTGTTGCTGTCGGTGCACTACCGGCAGCCGCTGAATTTTACGTTTGAAGGGCTGCATGCGGCGCGGAACGCCTTGCAGCGGCTGGATGACACGCGCGCGGCACTGGAGCGCGTGGTTGCGGCGGGCGGTGGGGGCGCGGTGTGCAGCGAGGTTGCGGCCGCTGTTGCTGGGGCGCGCGCGGCGTGGACGGAAGCGCTGGACGATGATTTGAACATCAGCCCGGCGCTGGCGGCGTTGTTCGAGTTGGTACACATGGCGAACAAGTGGCTGACTGCGGGCAGCCTGAGTGCTGCTGATGCGGCAGCGCTGCTGGCCTTTATGGATGAAACGAACCGCGTGCTGGCGTTGGAGCCGGAGGCTGATGTAGCGCCGCCGGATGTCGTGCGCATGGCTGAGGAACGTGCGCAGGCGCGGCGCGAGAAGAACTGGGCGCGGGCAGATGAGCTGCGCGCGGCCATTACGGCGCGCGGGTTTGCGGTGGAAGACACGCCCCATGGGCCGCGGGTTAAACGTTTATAACGGGGCGGTACGGCCATGCGCAAATCACCACGCGACGGCATCTTCATCACCGTGGAAGGCCCCGACGGCTCTGGCAAGAGCACGCAGATAGATTTGCTGGTTAGTTTTCTGCGCGGTCGGCATCACACGGTTGATGTGACGCGCGAGCCGGGCGGGACGGTGGTTGGTGAAGCCATTCGCAAGTTGTTGCTCGAACCCGGCGGCCATGAGATAGCGGATGAAACAGAGTTGTTTTTGTTTGCGGCGGGCCGAGCACAACATGTGCGCGAGCGCATTTTGCCGGCGCTGGCGAGCGGCTGCATTGTGGTGGCATCGCGCTATGCCGATGCCACGGAAGCATATCAGGGCTATGGGCGCCAGCTGCCGTTAGAGTTGGTGCAGCGAGTCAACGAGGCTGCTACGGGGGGGCTGAAGCCCGATTTGACAATCATCCTGGACATTGACACGGCGGAAGGGCTGCGGCGCGCGCGCGGTGTTGCGAAGGAGGCGCCGTGCGGCGAGCACGACCGGATAGAGAGCGCCGGGCTTGCGTTTCATGCGCGGGTGCGCGAGGGGTATTTGGCGATCGCGCGGCGCGAGCCGGCGCGCTGTGTGGTGATTGACAGCGCGCGGCCGATCATGGAAGTAGCATGCGACATTCAGCATGCCGTGATGGAACGATTTGAGGTATGAGCGCCACGTTGGAACACGATCAACCGGCTGCGCTGGCGTGTCTGCGACGCGCGATAGCGCGCGGGCGCCTGCCGCATGCGCTGGTGTTTGCGAGCCCGGGCGATGTGGGCGAGACGGAACTGGCGCACCGCTTGGCACAATATCTCCTGTGCACGCAGCCGCGCGGCCCGCTCGAGCCGTGCGGGACGTGCGACGGCTGCCGCCACGTGCTGCGCGCCACGCATCCGGATGTGCATGAGGTGCGCCCCAAAGGCTTGTTGCGCGCGATCAAGACCGACGACATGCTCGAGCTGATCCAGCAGCTGCAGGCCACCACGCTGGCGGGCGGGGCGAAAATTGGGATCATTCATCAAGCTGAAACACTGCGCAAAGAAAGTGCCAATCGCTTTTTGAAGACGCTGGAGGAGCCGCCGCCGGGCACGTACTTCATTCTGATCACCACGCGGGTGGAGCGGCTGCTGCCAACCATCCGGTCTCGTTGTCAGGTGGTGCGGCTACAGCCGTTGGCGAGTGATGTAGTGCGGGAGCGGCTGGCGGCGCAATTTTCACTGGCGCCTGAAGATGTGGAGCTGGTGTGCGGCGTGGCACGCGGGCGGTGGAGCCGCGCGGTGCAGTTGGCGGGGCAGGTGCACGCGTACCGTGAGATGGTGCGCCGGATGGGCGAAGTCATGCAGGCACGTAGGGACGCCTGCGTACAGGCGGTAGAGCTGGCGCGTGGGCTGGCGCAGCAAGCCAAGGAGCGGCGTGCGGCGTTTGATGAACAGTGCAAGCAGGAGATGAAGGCGCGGGCCCAGGAGTGGCGGGATTTAGATGCGGGGGTGCGGCGGGAGATGCTGACGGCGCTGGAGGAGGAGATGAAATCGGCATTTGCGGCGGCGGAGCGTGATGAGAAGGCCAGCATTTTTGAAGCGCTGGCCGATGTATGGCGCGATGTGTGGGTATTGCAGACGAGCGGCGCGCGCGCGTGTGTGCTGCATCAATTCATGCTGCCGGTAATTGAAGCGCTGGCGCGCACGTACAGCGAGGATGAAATAGTGCGCACGCTAAGCGAAATTAACCTGATACGCGGCCCGGCGGTGTACTTAAACGCGCGGCTGGACACCGCCATACAGGGTCTGCTGGCTGGTGCCACGCTGCCGCTGGAGCCGCGCGTGCCACTGCGCGGGGCCCTGTTGGCGTCGCGCCTGTGAATCGGTATGGCACCGCCTATCACACATCAATTTGTCCGCATCCGGCTGCGTGATCACGGGCCGGTGGAGGTATTTGTCAACTCTGTCGAGGACCTTGCGTTGGGAGCACAATGCATTGTGAGTTTTGACCGCGGGCAGGATTATGGCACGGTGCTGGCGTTTGAGCCGAAGCCGCAGGACGACATCCCGGAGCGCCAGCGAGTGCTGCGCGAATGTGATGCGCGCGACCGCCAGCGCATCGAGCAGAATCGTACCGATGCCAAGGCGCGTCTGGCGCCGTGCCGCCAAGCCATCCAGGCGCGCAACCTGCCGATGAAACTGCTTGCTGCCGAGTACACTTTTGATCACAGCAAGCTTGTTTTTTATTTTGCCGCTGATGACCGTGTGGATTTCCGCGACTTGGTGCGTGATTTGGCCAAAGCGTTCAAGGCGCGCATTGAGCTGCGCCAGATAGGGATTCGTGACGAAACGCGTCTGCTTGGGGCGGTGGCCTGCTGCGGGCGCATTACCTGTTGCCGCTCATGGCTGCAGGAATTCACACCAGTTAATATCCGCATGGCCAAGCTGCAGCAGATTCAACTGCATCCCGCCAAATTAACCGGCGTGTGCAACCGCTTGAAATGTTGTCTGGCGTATGAACATGAAGCCTATCGGGCGTTGCAGGAGACGATGCCGCAAAAAGGCCAGCGGGTGCGCACCGCGCACGGGGCCGGGGATGTCACGGAGGTGCACGTGCTGCAGCAGCGCGTTACGGTGCGCTTTGACGATGAGAGCATACGGGTCATGCCAGCAGCTGAAGTAACGGTTGTCAGCCGCTCTAAAACGCGCGCCAGAGCGCGGGCGCGCAAACGGCGGAAGACCCAGCCGGCCGCGTCGCCGGGTACGCCGCGCCCGCCTGCGTTGTGAACGTCGTCAATGGCATAGCAAACTTCACCCACGGCGGCCAGCCGCTTGCGCTGACGCTGGGCTTCTTTGATGGCGTGCACCGCGGGCATCAGCAGTTGCTGGCGCGCCTGCTCGAGGTGGCGCGCGATATGCACGCGCGGGCGGCGGTGCTGACGTTTGACAGCCACCCGTTCCGCATCGTCTGCCCGGACCGTTTGCCGCCCATGATCATGACGCTCACCCGGCGCATTGAGCTGATCCACGAGCTAGGCATTGACACGGTGATCGTGCAGCCGTTCGATGAAGCGCTGTGTGCGGTGCCTGCCCGCGTGTTTTTACATGACATCCTGCGCAAGAAATTGCGTGCTGATGCGATCGTGTTTGGGTATGACACTCATTTCGGCCGCAACCGCGAGGGCGATCATGAGCTGCTGCGTGCCAGCGCCGCGCAGGAAGGCTACCGCTTTGTGGAAGTGCCGCCGATGACCATCAATGGCGAGGTGGTCAGCTCTACGGCCATCCGCCGCGCGATCCAGCAGGGTGAATTTGCGCGTGCCGCGCTGCTGCTCGGGCGCCCATGGACGATATGGACGCACGTCGTTGAGGGCTGTGGCGTGGGGCGCACGATGGGCTTTCCCACAGCCAATCTGGATGTTGGTTATTTGGTTCTGCCCAAGTCCGGCATATATGCCAGCTATGTCCACCTGCATGGCGCAACGTATCGCGGCGTGATGTATGTCGGCACGCGGCCGACATTCTCCACGTCGCAGCGAGTGGCCTGCGAGGTGTACATTATGGATTTTTCCGGTGATTTGTATGACGAATGGCTGCATGTGGAGCCGGTGCAATTCATCCGCGGTGATCAGATGTTTCCAAGCACAGAAGCATTGCGTGAGCAGATTGCGCGCGATGTGGCGCAGGCCGCCGCGCTGCTGCCCTTTCCACGGGAGGCACATGCACGGCACGGCTGAGTATTTGCAGCGCATCTTGCGCGGCGAGGCCTTGCCGGCCGCCGAGGCCGAAGCGCTCATGACGCGCATCATGGCTGGTGAATTTACGACGGCGCAGATTGCGGCACTGGCCGTGGCACTGCGGGCAAAAGGCGAGACGGAAGAGGAAATCACCGGCTTTGCCCGCGCCATGCGTGCGGGTGCGGTGCACCTGCCCGGCGCGCCAGACAATGTGCTTGACACGTGCGGCACGGGCGGCGACGGCTTGGCGACGTTCAATGTGTCTACGACGGCGGCGCTGATTGCAGCGGGAGCGGGCGCATGTGTGGCGAAACATGGCAACCGTGCCGCTTCCAGCCGCGCCGGTTCCGCCGATGTGCTGGAAGCGCTCGGCGTACAGCTGGACATTCCGGCGGCCGGGGCGGCGCGCATGTTGCGCGAAGTTGGCATTGTGTTTTTGTTTGCGCGCGCCTATCATCCCGCCATGCGCCACGCGGCCGCGGCGCGCGCGGAGCTGGGCATTCGCACGGTCTTCAATTTACTTGGGCCGCTTACCAATCCGGCTGGGGCGCGGCGCCAGTTGATGGGTGTGTTTTCCGGCGTGTCTACGGCATGTGTGGCGGGTGTGTTGCGCGCGCTCGGCGCCGAGCACGCCATGGTGGTGCGCGGCGATGATGGCATGGATGAAATCTCACTCTGCGCGCCCACGGAAGTGAGCGAACTGCGTGACGGCCACATCGCCACGCATCACGTCACACCGGAACAGTTTGGCTTCGTGCGATGCGATCACACGGAGCTGCAGGGAGGCGACGCACAAGAGAACGCGCAGCTTGTGCGTGCGGTGCTGGACGGCGTGCGCGGACCGTATGCGGACATCGCCGTGTTTAACGCGGGAGCGGCGTTATACGTGGCGGGCCGCGCCCGGTCATGGGAGGAGGGTATTGCCCTTGCGCGCGCCGCAGTGATGTCGGGCGCCGCGCGCGCCGCGTTGGAGCGCTTAATACGGGCCAGCAATGAAGCCCATGGCGGATGACATTCTGATGCGCATCGCGCGCACGAAGCGCGAAGAAGTGGCCGTGTTGCGCCGCACGGGAGTGCGCGGCGAGCGGATGGATGCGCCACGGCCGTTTGCAGCCGCGTTGCGTGGTCACGCACCCGCTGCGCTAATTGCAGAGATCAAGAAAGCTTCACCGTCGCGCGGGGTGATCCGCGCAGATGTTGATCCTGCGGCGCTCGCGCAAGCCTACACACGCGGCGGCGCGAACGCGCTCTCCGTCCTCACGGACCAGCAGTACTTTCAGGGCTCGTGGGACGCACTGCGCGCTGCGCGCCAGCACACGCATCTGCCCGTCCTGCGCAAAGACTTCATTCTTGATCCGCTGCAGGTTGAAGAGACGTGGCGCGGCGGCGCTGATGCGATCTTGCTGATCGTGGGATTGTTGGAGCAGCAGCAGTTGCAGGAACTGCATGACGACGCGGTGGCGCGCGGCTTAAGTGTCCTTGTGGAAGTGCATGATGAAGACGAAATGGGGCGCGCGCTGGCCGTCAAGGCCGGTCTGATCGGCATCAACAACCGCAACCTGCGGGATTTTTCTGTGGCGCTTGAAACCACCGAGCGCCTGGCGCGCCAGGCGCCGCCGCATGTCACGCTGGTGAGCGAAAGCGGTATCTTCACGTACGGCGACGTATTGCGTGTGCGGCGCGCGGGTGCACATGCCGTGCTGGTGGGGGAATCGCTTATGCGCCAGGCCGACGTGGCGGCGGCGGTGCGCGCACTGCTGCAGCCGCCAGAGGGCGGCGTTGACGAGTGCCCATGAAGCTTTTCATAAAAATCTGCGGCATCACGCGCACTGCGGATGCGTTGTGTGCGGCGGCACACGGCGCCGACGCGATTGGGCTGAATTTTTTTTCCGGCTCGCCGCGCTGTGTGGGGCTGGAAACGGCGGCGGAGATCTGCCGCGCGCTGCCTTCACACGTCCTCAAAACAGGCCTGTTTGTCAACGCGTCACGCGATGAAATCCGCCGCTGCGATGAGCAGTGCCGCTTCGACCTGATTCAATTGCACGGCGACGAGGGGCCGGAAGAATGCCTGGCGTGGGGGGGGCGCGCGGTGCGTGCCGTGCGGCTGCGCAGCGAAGCAGACCTTGGGGTAGTGGCGGCGCTGCGCGGCGTGGGCATGATAGTCTGCGACGCTGCCGTGCCCGGCGTGTACGGCGGCACGGGCCAGCGCGCGGATTGGGAACTCGCGCGCCGTGTGGTGGGCTTTGGCATTCCCGTGCTGCTGGCTGGCGGCCTTACCCCGGACAACGTGGCCGAAGCGGTGCGCGCCGTGCGGCCGTATGGCGTGGATGTGGCTGGCGGAGTGGAATCCGCGCCGGGCATCAAAGACCCCGGCAAAGTCGCCGCGTTCATCTGCGCCGCGCGCGAGGCTGCAAATGCGCTTTGACGTGCAGAATTGGGGATTGTGCGAGTACGCCACGGCACATGCACGCCAGCGCGAGCTGCTGGCGGCGCGTATGCGCGGTTTATGCAGCGACACGCTTGTCCTCGTTGAGCACCCGCCAGTGTTCACCATCGGCAAGCAAGGTTCAACCGCGAACATTCTGATTCCGCGAGAGCGGCTTGACATCCCCGTGGTGCACGTGGAACGCGGCGGCGACATCACGTATCACGGCCCCGGGCAGCTGGTGGCCTATCCGGTTTTTCAGTTGCCGCGCGGGCGGCGTGATGTCAAGTCGTTCTTGCGTATGCTGGAAGACGCCATCGCAGCGGCATGCGCTGCGTTTGGCGCGCGCCCAGTAACCATCGAAGGCCTGACGGGCGTATGGATCGCCGCGGACGATGGTCCGCCGCGGCGCCCGGCATGGAACGGCGAACGCAAAATTGCCTCGCTGGGGTGCGCCTTCAAGCAATGGATTAGTTACCACGGCGCCGCCGTGAATGTTGAAAATGACCTGACACCGTTTTCGTATATTCATCTCTGCGGCTTGCGCGGTAAACAAGCCATCGCGCTGAAAGACTGCGGGACGCGCCCTGCATCACTCGCGGCATTCACACCGGTGTTTGTTAGGGCTTTGGAGGAGAAATGGAATGAGTTCTGTGCCACTGACTGACGGCGAACGCTTCACCCGTATTCTCCACATCATGCAGCAATTACGCGGCCCGGGTGGCTGCCCATGGGATCGCGAGCAAACGCATGCCTCGCTGCTCACCTCGTTCACTGAGGAACTCTACGAATTCATCGAAGCAGCCGAAGACGGCAATGACGCGGCGATGCGTGATGAATTGGGGGATTTGCTTCTGCACATCGTCTTCCAAGCGCAGATCGCCGCCGAGCGCGGCGCATTTACGATTGCCGACGTGCTGGACGGACTGGCTGACAAGCTCATCCGCCGCCATCCGCACGTGTTTGGCTCGGCCAAAGCAGACAGTGCCGCAGAAGTGCTGCACAATTGGGAGCAGCTCAAAAAGCAGGAGCACACCCATGCGGCGCGCACGTCGCTAGTGGACGGTATTCCACGCCATCTGCCCGCGCTGGCCAAGGCCTGCAAGGTTCAGCACAAGGTGCAAAAGGCCGGGTTTGATTGGAACAACGCAGACGAGGCGCTGGCCAAAGTGGACGAAGAACTAGGCGAACTGCGCACGGCGATTGCGGCTGGACACGCTGCGCATGTCAAGGAAGAACTCGGTGACCTGTTGTTCGCGATTGTCAACGTGGCGCGCTTTGTCAATGTTGAGCCTGAGCGCGCGCTGCATCACACTGTGGAAAAGTTCATGCGCCGATTCCGCCAAGTGGAAAAGGAGCTCGCGGCTCGTGGCAGCTCGCCCGAACATTCCACCCTGGCCGAAATGGACGCCCTGTGGAACGAGATCAAGCGCCGCGAACGCACGGCGGACGGCACATCGGCATAAGCGCCGGCCGCGCCGGTAGAAATGACACCAAATTCATTCGACGCAAAGTGCTGTTGGCAAACGACATAATGTGTTGAATGACCGGTGTCTGCTCCCGCCAGGCTGGCCTGTGTTCCAAAGCGGTAGTATATAAACGTTTAACCTGCGTCACAGCACCGCGCCATTACGCGCAAATGGCGGCGATGAATATCACGGCCAGGCATACCAAGCGTCCATGAAGCGCTCCCTGCTCTTGTGGAGCTATTGCGGCGTATGTCCGGCTAATCTTTCGTTTGCCGTGTTCTGATGAGATGCAGCAACTAGGAAGGTCGCCGGCCTTGGCGGCCTTGTGCGCGCGGGGCATGAGGGCAACGAGGCCGTTGCCCCTCCATGTTTGGGTATCGGTATGGTTATCGCAATCAAAATCGTCATGGAGGGCTGCCGGCCTCGGCGGCCTTGTGCGCGCGGGGCATGAGTGCAACGAGGCCGTTGCCCGTCCATTTTTGGAGGGCTACCGGCCTCGGCGGCCTTGTGCGCGCGGGGCACAAGAGCAACGAGGCCGTTGCCCATCCACGCCTATGTTGATAGTCGCCGGATGTAGGCATAGACGTTGCTGTACAGCAGCACATCTGAGGTTTTTTTGGCAATGCCGGCAGCAAAGCGGGGGGGGCGCCGCGTCTACATAGACGAGTCGTTTGAGCTGGTCTTCTTCTGCGCACCGTCGCGGTGCGGAGGCTGCTCCCACATTTTTTCTCACGGAACTTATTCATTATCAACAAGTTATGAAAAACATCGGGCGTCATGAAATGGGGAGTTGACTTTTGGGGAGACATTTGTTATACTTACTGGCTGTTTGACCGTATAGCACGGTGCAACGGTAAAAAAATCGGCTGAGGCCGAGCGGGTTGCCCGGGTAGCTCAGGTGGTAGAGCGCGTCCTTGGTAAGGACGAGGTCACGGGTTCAATTCCCGTCTCGGGCTCCATGGCACGAGCGATTGGCGATCAACGGCAATCATGCGGTGATCGTTTTGTTTCGTTTTGAACCGAAGGAAAGGAGACGATGTATGGCGAAGGAAGTATTTCAGCGGACGAAGCCCCATGTGAACGTGGGGACGATCGGGCACATTGACCATGGGAAATCGACGTTGACGGCAG
>Ga0129299_1003285_pt1 | contig 10576 bp, 8 predicted proteins | sample ConPoolayeCmetaG_FD_94477 | JGI IMG/M metagenome (GOLD analysis project Ga0129299, IMG submission 94477) | Hot spring microbial mat communities from California, USA to study Microbial Dark Matter (Phase II) - Cone Pool mat layer C metaG ... | reverse complement strand
TCTTCGCAGAGCGCTCTGTTTTACGAAGAACAAGACCTGTATATCCCCCACGACTACAAAATCATACCCATCGAGGGCGCGCGGCTAGGCGTCAAGATGGCCCTGATGGAACTGCGCGCGCTGCTGGATATAGCTGAGAAGGTGCAAGGCCAGAAGCCAATTATCGCCTTGCGAGACGGCTCTTTGATCTTTTGGGCACTGCAAGCGGAAGAAGAGGAGGTCAAGGAGAGATTCTTGCGTGAGTTGGTCGAGCTGCTTGAGCGATTCCAGGCGATGAACATCCCGCTGGCCAGCTATGTGAGCTTCCCCAACAGCCGGGATGTGGCTAACGTCCTGCGGGTGGGCGTCTGTCCGGATGACCCGGTGAGTTGCGACCAGTGTTCAGACCGCCAGCAGAAAAAAGAGCCGACCTGTTCGCCGCTCGGCCAGGTGCTCGACCGCTGGATCTTTGAAAGAGAACTGCCGACTGGTTACCGGTCCGACATTTTTGAAAGCTCCTCGCCCATCCTCAAACAATACGGCGCGAGCCATTGGGTGTGTTTCTTCTACCTCAACGTAGGCGAGGAAATCGCCCGCGTCGAGGCGCCGCGCTGGGTCATCCGGGACGCAGGGCATTTGCACCTGATCCACGCACTGGTATACGACCAGTGCCGGCGGGGCGACGGCTATCCTTCCGCGCTGAAGGAGGCCCACGAGCAGGCCGTCATCTCCACAGTAGAGAGACGGGTGGTCGAAGAGATGATCGAAGAATCGCTCGGCCAATACAACATCTTTACCACGCGGTCGGCCAAAGATACGCAAAAGAGGCAAAGAGGGGTATGAGAATCGGAGAAATCGTCGAAACCTGTTCGGTTAAATTCACGGCGCAGGGCGACTTGCATCAGCCCCCGCCGCTGGGCAGCCTGGTCAAAGTCGAGCTGGAGCCGGGCATTCAGCTCTATGCGGTGGTATGCTTCGCCCAAACCACGGGCCTGGAACCGGGGAGGCCGGCCATCCGGCGTGGTACTGACGAGGTGTACGATGGCGCCATCTACCAGGAGCACCCAGAACTGCGGCGGACATTGCGCACCGTGTTTCAGGGGGTTCTGGTAGGCTGGCGGGACAACGAGCGAATATATCAGCATCTGCCGCCCCAGCCGCCGCCCCTCCACTATTCTGTCCGCACATGCGAACCTGCGGAAGTGAAGCTGTTCAGCGACAGGCTGTACTATCTTCGACTGCTATTGTCCACCGCCATAGACCTGCCAGTGCCGCTCTTGGTTGCTGCGCATATCAATCAGACCTACCGCCTGCGCGGAGAGGAGCGGGCCTGGCTGGAGAACGCCGCGCGCGAATTGGCGACGCTGCTCAAGAAGGACAACGATACGCTGATGAGCATCCTGTACGCAATTGATCCAGGTGACTGAAAGCAACCGCCAGGTCTAGCCCATTTGGTCTGCCGTCTGTCGCTGCTCGCTCATGCCCAGAACGCCATGTGGGCAGTACCTGGCGCAAATGCCACAATGTATGCAGATGTTGGGCTTGTTCGTCTCCTGGTCCCAGAAGACTGCCCCGACCACACAAGCCTCCCGACAACGCCCACAACCGATACACAGGTGAGACTTGAGCAGCACGCCGCCGCCCTTGCGGAGCTGCAACGCGCCTACCGGACAGGCGCGGGCGCATGGCGGGTCGCTGCACGCGCGGCAGGTGATGACTTTGAAGCCCCGCTCCATCCCGCCAATGGAGCGAACACCGATGCAGTGTCCGTCCAGTCCCGCCCGCGTGCGCCGCGCGCACGCGAACATACAGCTCTGGCAGCCTACGCATCGTTCCGTGTCCAACACCGTCAACCTTGTCATATCTGAGGGAACCTTTCTTGAAAGCAGGCGGACATGCACCAGCACCCATCAATTGGCCGCGCCGTTCTCCCGTTTCAGGATGGATGCCTGGACACATGCCAGCGTCTCTCGGATAAATGCTTCGTCGAAATCAACTGGAGATTCCGTCTCGAAAATTCTCTTGGGCAAACGCAGCGCCTCAAATGAGAACCCCTCGCGCATCTTGAACCGGAACTTTTGGTTGTGGATCTCCTCGCCGAGCCTGTCCAGGTCTGCGGGCGCGGTTTCAAAGCCAGCAACGGCCAGGGCCTCACACACCAGCTCTGGTTTATACAGGCCGCGGGCGAAGAAACAGATTGCCAGGCTGGACAGGATTTGCCGCCAACGTTCCTCGGCCAACAGCGCTGTCGCCAGCTCTGTCGGGCTCATGTCCTGCTTCACCAGGGTCTTCTGGTCTATGCTGTACCCCGCATTGTCCAGATGGCTGTGTCTGGCGCCCATCAAGTAGCCGATGTACGCCCCCGGCCCGGTGTGATAGCCAGGCATCTCGTTGCCCCCGAAGGCCATGGCGAACTCTTCGCCGCCGTAGCGGGCAGCCGCGTACTCTACGCCGCGGCTCAATGTTTTGTAGAACTCGCTGGGTTGCTCGACAATGTGCTGCACGGCCTTGATGAAGGTCGCATAATCGCCCCAATTCAGCTTCAAGCCTTCGGTGTCTTGCTCGGTGACGAGGCCGCGGTCCTGCGCCTCGGTGGCCCAGGCCAGGACGACACCAGTGCTCATGGCGTCAAGCCCCTCAGCCTCCACCCGGTCCATCAGTTTGAGCATTCCCCGTGGTTCAGCAATGCCCAACATGCTGCCCAAAGCGTAGATGGGTTCGTAGTCGTAGGAAATCATGGATGTTTTGTAGAAATAGGCCTCGTCCTCATACGGCTCTCGCAGGGCAGCGATATGGATGCAGCCGACAGGGCAGTGGGCGCAGGCAATGCGTCGCCCCAAATAGCCCTCCGCCAGAAATTCGCCGGAAATCGCCTGAGCAGCCTCGAAGCGGCCGGATTGCACATTGCGTGTCGGTAGGCTGCCGATTTCGTTAAGCGGCAGGACGTTTTCCGCCGTGCCCAGGTCATGGTACTTCTGCATAACAGGCGACTTCACCGCAGCCTCGTAAATGACATCGTACAACTTCCGGTACTGCTTTTGGTCAGCCACCGACAGTCTCCGTTCGCCTGAGACCACCAGGGCCTTCAAATTCTTGCTGCCGAACACCGCGCCGAGGCCCAGCCTCCCAAAATGACGGTATGTCTCGGTCATCACGGCGGCGTAGGGGATGAGCTTCTCGCCGGCGCGCCCGATCCGCATGATGCTACGCAGTCCGGCGCCGGGTTCGTTTTCGCGCAGGATGCGCCCCACCGTCAACGTGCTGCCCATGCCCCACAGGGTAGCCGCATCGCGGAAATGGACATCCCCGCCGTAGATGGACACCCAAATGGGGATGTTGCTTTGGCCTGTGATCACAATCGCGCCGTATCCGGCCATGCGGATGGCTACCGCGCTCCGCCCCCCGCAGTGGCTCTCCCCAAGGTTGCCCGTATGCGGCGACTTGAACATGGCAACCGTTTTGGAGGCCAATGGGAACAGGCCGGTCAGCGGGCCGACCGCCATGATGATCGGGTTATCCGGGCCATAAGGGTCGCAGCCGGGCGGACATTCTTGCAGGAGCAGTTGAGACGCCACCCCGGCGCCGCCCAAGTATTTCTCGAACAGGTCGGGGCGTCTCTCGACCCGGTAACTCTTCCGATTAAGGTCAATGTACAAGACATTTGCCAAACTATCTTCAGCCAGCATTGTTCTCCGGTCCTTTAGCGAAGCGATTTCAAAAATTATAACACCGATTCAGATTTTCGACAAACTTCGTGAGAAAAAGCGCAAATTCATGTCATCTTGACCACGATATTGCTGAGCACGTTGGCCGCTTCGTCGCCGCGGTCGGCTGCGTTGCTGAGATGGCGGTAGATTTCGCGGAGTTTGAGCATCTCGACAATATGCTCCAGGTCCTTAGGGCCGCTGAACAGCTCGGCCAGGGCCTCACGGTACAGCTCCTCGACCTGGTTCTCCAGCGATTTGGCTTCCATGGCATGATTGATGGTGATGCGGGGACGATCAGCAAGATGGATCACACCGAGCTGAATTTTTTCCGCCGACTCATGCAACAGAGCCACCATCTTTTTCACGTAATCGTTGCTCTTGATATCGAGTATCACCATTTCGTCAACTGTCGTATTGCCATAATCGAGCATGTCGTCAATCGCCAAGGAGAGCGCCAGAATGTCCTCCCGGTCGAACGGCGTGATAAATGTCCGGTTCAGGTCATCTATCAGGATATGCCGTAGTTCGTCCGCCTGTTTTTCTATGGAGGCGACGGTCTTGGCATGTTTCCTATTCTGGTTCTCGACATAGCTATGAAGGGCTTCAAAGCCCTGCACCATAAGCGTCGCGTGGTCAATCAGCAGTTGGAGGAATTTGTTCGGTTTTCTCTTGAACAGGTCTTTTATGCTCACGCCCCATCCTCCTGAAAGAATCGTCGTTTAGACAGTCAGTCGCGACAACCATCTCCACAACAGCGCGGCGAGAATCGCCGCGGCGGGCAAAGTGACCAGCCAGGCGAGAGCAATCTGTCCCACTACGTTCCACCGCACCCGCGAGACTCGCTGAGACGACCCGACGCCCATGACAGCACCGCTGACGACTTGAGTAGTGCTCAGTGGGTAGCCGGCTACGGTCGCCCCGAGGACAACGGCGAGCGAAGCCACCTGCGCGGCGAAGCCATGGACTGGTCGGATGCGAAAAATCTCCCATCCTACGGTGCGCATGACCCTCTCGGCGCCCAGAATCGCTCCCAAAGCCAACGAACCAGCGACGATGAACACAGCCGCCAGCGGCGCTTCAAAGGAGTTGACGTACCCCACGGCCACCAGCCCCATGACCATGACCCCGATGCTTTTCTGTGCGTCGTTCGAGCCGTGGCTCAGCCCCAGGGCGAAAGCCGACAAAACCTGGAGATTCTTAAACATGAAATTAGCCCTGGGCGTCGCATTCTGACATAGAAAAAAGATGATTCGCAGAAGCAGGTAGCTCACCACAAAGGCTGCGAGAGGAGACAGAAAAAGCACTGCGACCAGATTCAAGACGCCCGAAACCAGGATGGCGCCAAGCCCAGAACTGGCGTAGACCGCCCCCAGCAGCGCCCCTATCAGCGCGTGGGTCGAGCTGGCCGGCAGTCCCAGCACTATCATGCAAAGGTTCCATAGAATAGCACCACCGAGGGCAGCGAAAAGCACTGCTGGCGTCAGAGCATCGAGCGCAATCAGGCCACGCCCCAGCGTGGAGACTACCGCTGTGCCAAAGAGAAACGGCCCGCAAAATTCAGCCAAGCCAACAAGCAGAAGAGCCTCCCGTGGCGCCATGGCTCGCGACGAGACGACTGTAGCGGTTATGCTCACAGCATCTTTGTAACCGTTCAGGAAGCCATATACTGCGGCACCCAAAACGATTACGACCAGAGTCCACATGGCCGACCTCCTGCATTCAGGCCTCGGCATCCGTTCTGAAACGCCCGACTTTGGCCAGAGGACACCCTCCGGCCATCGCGAGCTGTAGGCAAGTTGCCCGCGGCGTCACCAACGATCGGCGAGACAGTCCACCGAACGATGCTATGCCGCCCTGTCATCGCGAGCGGAACGAAGTGGCGCAGTCTCCGCCTCAACCGACGGCTCGGCCAGCCAGATGAGGCAGGCAAAGAAGATGATCACCATGGCCAACGCCCCGGTCAGATAGGGGTAGTTGATGTTCACGTCGAAGACGAGCCCAGCCCAAATCGGCCCGACGATACGGCCCAGGCTCATGAAGGCATTGGCCAGGCCCATTGCCATCCCCTGCCCGCCAGTGACGCGCTTCGAAATCAACGAACTCACGCCGGGTTGGAGCATCGAGTTGCTGACGATGAACAGCGCAACCGTGAGCAGTACTCCAACAAAAGACGCGGCGGAAAGCATGAGCATAAACCCGGCAGCGCTCGCCAACAAAGAGATACGGATCAGGCGCACTTCCCCCCATCGTTTGATCACGCGGCCTACCACGGTAAGCTGCATAACGGCCGTCACGATGCCGATCACCGTGATGATCGTGCCAACTTCGCGCGGACCATAGCCGAACCGCTCCAGGGCATACAGCCCAATGATGGCTTCGAAGTTCGTCAGAGCGAAATTGACCATGAGAGCCAGAATCAGCAGAAAAGCAGCCGGCCCGAACAGGGCCTGCCACATCGCATTCAACTGAGGGCCGCGCCAACCACTCTGGCTATACACTCGCTTGTCGTGAGGCAACGATTCTGGGAGCAGAAGCAGGATCAACACCCAAGCGAGCATGGAAAAGCCGGCGGCAACGAAAAAGGGCATAGACAGCGAGCCGCCGGCCAGCCAACCGCCGACGCCAGGTCCGATTACCACACCAATACCCATAGCCGCGCTGATCATTCCCATACCGCCGCCCCGCTCGGATTCTGAGGTGCTGTCACCAATGAACGCCATCGCGGTGGGGAGAGTCGCCGCCGATAGCATCCCAGCCAAAGCCCGCGAGGCAAAGAGCATCCACAATTGCGTCGACAGGGCGAACAGCAGAGCCGACAAGGCATTGCCAAATACCCCCAGCAGCAAAACGGGCCGACGGCCAATCCGGTCGGATAGTTGTCCCCACACCGGCGCAAACAAGAACTGCATGACAGCAAAAAGGGCCATCAGCAGGCCGAGATGACTTCCGGTCGCGCCGAAACTTTCGACATAGAAAGGCAAGATGGGGATAATCATGCCAAACCCCATCATGACAACCACCAATGTGAAGAAGAGGATGATAAGATTGCGACGATTAGTCTGCATTGCAGCACCTTTGAATGACTTCAGAACATTAGGCCAATTATACCACGAATGACTGCTTACAGCAATCTTTTTTTGAGGTATTGCACTCTTTTCATGTGGGAAATGTCCAACCGTCGTTCTGAGCTCCCCCCACGGCGCGTGGGCGCGCCGTTCATGGGGGAAGAAACGCCGCCCGACTCCGTCATGCTGAGCCGAAGGCGAAGCATCTCGCGCTGGCAGGCGTTGAGATGCTTCGCTCCGCTCAGCATGACGTGGGACCCTTATTGAATTTGCACCGAACCCGGTACAGCACCTCCTTAACCTTAAAAAGAAGATAAAACCGGCTTTTTTGACGCCGGTGCCAAGGTGATATAAGATACGGTGGGGTCAGTTATGGGGTTGATTCTACGGATAAGGAGAGAAGGGACAGTGTGTAAGTCGGTGTTCGTCTGTGCTTTTGTTCTTGCCTGGCTGGCCGTGTCGGCCTTCGTGCAGCCGTTGCCAGTCGCTGCCCAAACTCCGACGCCCGACACGAGCCCCACACTGAGCAGGCCAGACTTCGACCACGCGATCGCAGAACTCAACGCGCAACCGACCTCTGACCCCAGTTATGAAGCATGGGGCGAGGCGGTCGCTGCACGGTACGGCCCACTGCTGGACGCGCAGGTTATTCAAGTCCACGTGTTTGTTGTCCCACCGGCCACAACTTTCGAGAAAATCGTGGAAGTCTATCAGACCGTTTTCGGTCAGGCAGGCTGGCAAGTGAGCGAGACCACCGTCGAAAAGACTGAAACATACTCGACAATGGCCTGGACCGACCGTCACAACGTGTTTCTCATCTACCACCAGCCGGCGAGCCAGGCTGAAGATACCGCCGTTCTGGCCACAGTCAACATGCTGGTTATCCCTGAACTGCCAGGCATCGAACCGGTAGATGGCAGCGACAATCCAGCGTTGGCCGCCATAGCTGACCAGGTCGCCCAGGGCATCACCGGACGGACCGGCGCGCAGACCGAAGTCAAAATGATGACTGTCTCCGCTGATGTCCCGATTACAGAAATTCTCAGCTTCTACGACGAGGCCATGATCGAGGCGGGTTGGTCGCCGGTGGACGCTTTCACTCAGGCTGACGATAAGTTCAGTTCAATGGGGTGGCTGAGAGACCACACCATGTTGATCATCTTCATCACATCGGTCTCTCAAAATGCTGCTGACAAAAACCTGCTGTTGTGGATTGTCGCCAGGCTGCCGACGTCTGACGTATCGCCGTAGCCTCGCCCGGCCACACCACGAATCGCACTAAGGTGTGACCGTTATCTGGGCTATGATGGCCCGGTCTGCGTTCGGCGCGCCGTCCTGCAACACTGGCAAACGGGGGAAGTTTGGGTCGCTCCCGTCGTACAAGCCCGCTTCGAGCATATAATCGCCAGGCGGAGCGGCAGGGTCAACTGTCAACCTGTATCCATCCTGGATAATTTCGCCGACCACCCAACCGGTTGTCGGACGGGCGCCGGCGGCCGGTGTGCGGTCTTCCTGCGCCCGAATGCGATTTTCCGGGTCCAGGAGATGCACGAATACCGTGTAAGACGTTTCCATTCGGCGCAATGCCTTCCAAAAGAGCACCACTTCGAAGGCATTGCCCGCCTTCAGGACGAATCGTCGGCCATCATCTCTGTGCCCGACAGAAAGATTGGCTCCCAGCAACTCCACCTGATCGGCGAAGTTCACGTGCATGGGAAGCGCCATGTCCGGCGGCTCGAACACGCGCTCGGTCGGCTGCACATTCAGCGTGGTCAGGGCAAACCACTGGTTGAACGGGGCATCAGCCGGGCCTGAGCCGAACAGGCCGACCAGGATTTCGGCAGGGCCAGGCTCGACGTCCAGGGGAACAGTGAGGCTGTGCTGCCCCCGTATCAGGTCGCCGGCATTCCAGGCTGACGTAGGGAACGCTTCTCCAGCAGGCAGGTAAGACTCCGAAACCAGCAGCTTCTCCCCTTGTCTCCATGCCAGCCGCAATTCGTAGTCCGCAGCGATGGGTTTCAGCGCTTGCCAAAACAGTTCAAGATGCACTTCGTCCCCGGCCTGGACGTCCATCCAGTCTTTTCGGTAGCCCAACAAAGCAATTCGGTCAGCCCATGTGATAAGGGGAGAACCTGAGACGCCAAATTGCTCCTGGGTGGCCGGCTGCAACCGATCCAGGAACACTGTCCCCAATTCAACGACCTTGCCTCTGGGCGCTCCCATTTCATCCAGGACATCCACAGGCTGCGGCGCGCCTTCCGCATACACAACTGCTTGCAGGGTGTACGGGCCCGGCGGAGTGCCCGGCAGAGCCGCCAACTGGTAACGGCCAACAACCAGCTCGCCGGGTTGCCACCGTGTAGTAGGATAGAGCGGAGCCGCCAGACGACTATCCCGCGTCGGGTCGTTCCAGTTGAACCCGTCGGCGTCTTTGAGCCGCAGAGAGACTTTGTAGTCCTCATCAAGTGGCCGACGCGCCTCCCAATACAGATACACGGTCTCCGTGACACCAGGGCTGAACCCCAACAGGGTCAGAACATCGCCCAGGTTCACGGACATCGGCCGGGCGATTTCGGGCTTCTCGGGAATCTGGAAGGCTGGCGGGAGACAATAATGCCTCACTCGAACGTGATAAAAACTGCCGGCAACAGGCTGAGGTTGGGCGTATTGGTCCAGCAGCATCGTCACATAGCCGTTGGGATCAACCACCTCGTCCTGCCACAACACCAACCATGCCCCCTTCTTCCCCTTAAGGAGACGGTTCAAATCGGCTGCGACGTCATAACGCAGCACGTCTTTGGTGGACAAGGTCCGTTCATCGGGCAGCGGATGCCAATTGTCGCCGCTGTAATAGTAGTCGAACACCGGGTAAGCGTGGCCCGATGTCAGAATGACGACCTCACCTTCTTCCTGATGCGCCTGCACCCAATGCACAGCTCCGCGAAAATCGGGCTTGGAGAAACGAATGTCAAAGAACAGATTGTAATCGGCGTACAACATGACGGCCAGCACAAACACTGCGACGCCCGGCGCGAGCGAACGGAGCACGGTCGCCCGCGCCTGCCACAGCGCTGTGATGCCCGCGGCCAACACGATGAACAATGGCGGCGAGGCAACCATGGCGTAGCGCGGGTTGAACTTGGGCGTCCAGTACGTCGTCCACAGCAGCAAAGCAAGCGGCACAAAGACGTACAGGCCCAAGAACACCACGCGCGCGCCAGAAGGACAGCCGAATGCATTCCTCGCAGCCTGAGCCTCCGGGCGACTGCGGACTAGAAGCACCGCTACAAAACTGACCAGAACGCACGCAGCAAAACCGAACGCCAGCCAGCCGCCAGTGCTTTCCAAAACACTCTCTCCTCCGCTGAACGCGATGCCGATTTTGCGCAGGGCCTCGTCCAGCTTGAGTCGGCCCTCCCAATAGCTCATGTCAGCCCGGTATCGGCCAAACAAGTAGGGCAACCACGGCAGGTAGGCGATGACGCTCGCCGTAAGCGCCACAATCCCCTCGCGCAGGGAGCAACCACCAGTGCGCCCCTCGACACGGCGGAAACATCCCCACTCCATGCGCCAGGCAATCAACACATAGAGCATCTGAAAAGCCAAAACAAAAAAGGCGAAGTAATGGGTGTAGAGGGCCAGAGTGAGACTGAGGGCGGCGCCCGTCCACTTCCAACGGCGTGCCGCAGGATTGCTGTCCTCAAGGGCCAGCCAGAGTAAATAGCTGGAACACAAAGTCAGCGCCAGCAGCAAGGTGTACATCCGGGCTTCCTGAGAGTACCACAGATACAGCGGCGACAGCGCGGCAAACCACGCGGCCAGCAG
>Ga0129299_1003283_pt1 | contig 10578 bp, 12 predicted proteins | sample ConPoolayeCmetaG_FD_94477 | JGI IMG/M metagenome (GOLD analysis project Ga0129299, IMG submission 94477) | Hot spring microbial mat communities from California, USA to study Microbial Dark Matter (Phase II) - Cone Pool mat layer C metaG ... | reverse complement strand
CGCGCGAACTGTCCGGCGGGCAGCAGCATCGCGTCGCCATTGCCCGCGCCTTCGTGACACGCCCCAAGGCGCTGCTGCTCGATGAGCCGTTTTCAGCCCTCGACGCCTTCACCCGCGCCAGCCTGCACGAGCATTTGCTGACGCTGTGGGCGGAGCACAGGCCGACCGTCGTTCTCGTCACCCACGACGTGGAGGAGGCGGTGACGCTCGCCGATCGTGTTATCGTCATGCGCCCGCGCCCGGGCCGAATCTTCCACGAGACGGCCATTTCGATGACGCGCCCGCGCGACCGGCTTAGCCCGGCATTCGAAAGCGCCAAGCGGCGGGTGCTGGCCGATCTCGACCAATCGCTGAAGAACCCGGATGCCGGCGCGAGGGAAGAGGTGGCCGAAGGGGCCGCGCTCTGGTGGTGAGCGGAATCGGGCCATATTGCCGTGGCCCAACGGCTCGCAATTCGGAAAACAAGGTTGCCAATCAAGGAGACAGCTCATGAGCGAAACCGGTTTGACTGCGGAAGCCCTGCGCGAGCTTCAGGCCCCGCTCAAGGATGCCTACCGCAGGAATCCGGATGCGGCGCGCATCACCTTGAAGGCGCAAGGCGAGATCGACGCGGCGAAAATCGCTTGCAAGGTCGAGACCGGGCGTGCCGTGGTGGAGGCGGGCTTGCATCCATCGACGGGCGGAACGGGCCTCGAATTATGCTCCGGCGACATGCTCTTGGAGGCGCTCGTCGCCTGCGCGGGCGTCACGCTCAAGGCTGTGGCCACCGCGCTCGGCATCTCTCTCAAGCGCGGCGTGGTCAAGGCCGAGGGCGATCTCGATTTCCGCGGCACGCTCGGGGTGGACAGGGAAGCGCAGGTCGGGTTCGAGGCGATCCGTTTGCGCTTCGAGCTTGAAACCGACGCGTCGCAGGAGAGCATCGAGCGGCTGATCGCCATCACCGAGCGTTACTGCGTGGTGTTGCAGACGCTTTCGCACTCACCGCAACTCTCGGTATCGGTTGAACGCTGAATATTTTTCGGCGCCGGAATAGACTTTGCCACAATTAGCGCCGATATGCGATGAGTGGTCGCAAGTCCGGCCCCAATATCCGGAAAACCATCCGTAAATACTGCTTCGAAGGACAAAACCATGAAAAAACAGACCCTCCTCGCAGCCGTGCTGCTCGCATCGGCCTCTTTCGCACCCTCCCTCGCATACGCGCAAAGTGCAGACGCACCGAAATTCATCACGTCACAGGCTGGCGATCTCTACCGGGTCAAGAACTTCATCGGCCAGCCCGTCATGAACGAGCAGAACGAAAAGATCGGCGATATCAACGACATTCTTTTCGATCAGAATGGGCAGATCAGCGTCGTGGTGCTCGGCGTCGGGGGGTTTCTCGGTGTCGGCGAGAAGCATGTCGCCCTCCCATACGAGGCATTGAAATATGAAACCAGGGATGGAGCTCGTTTGCTGAAAATGGCGCTCAACAAGGCCGATCTGCAGGCCGCCCCCGCCTTTGTTCCCACCGAAAAGACCCAGCTTGAAATGGTTCGGGAAAAGGCCGGTGAATATGCCGACAAGGCCAAGGAAAAGGCCAGCGAGCTGAAGGACAAGGCTCTGCAGAAATACGAGGAGCTTCGCCAGGAGCAGCCGAAGACCAACTGACCGGCGCACCGCAACGACAAAAAAGCCCGGCGTTCAAGCAAGCGCCGGGCTCCTCCTTACAGGCTCGGGACAAGAGGCGGTCAGGCGAACATATCCGCCGTGATCCCGGCATACCAGCCGAGCGATTCTTCGTAGTTCTGCTTGCGGACCTCGGCTGTGTCTGTCGGCTTGGAGACGAACCCCTCGACTTCTTTGATCTTCTCCTCGGTCGCTTCATAGCGTCCGCCGATCTTGATGCAATCGTCGGTCTCCACGAGGCTCCAGCAGGTGTTGGCGAAACGGGCCGGGAAGGTCGGGGCCTTCAGCAGTTCGCCGCGGATGGACATGGCGGCAACCTTGGCCTGGCTGTTGGCGGCGAAGGCGGATTTCGGCATGTCGCCGGGGATGCAGGCATCGCCGACCACGTGGATGTTCGGGTCCATCTTCGATTTCATGGTGAACGCGTCAATGGGGCAATAGCCGCTCTGATTGGCCAGCCCTGCATCGAGAGCGATTTTGCCGGCCGTCTGCGCGGGGATGACGTTGACGAGCGCCGCCTTGTAGGTTTCGAAGCCCGTTTCAACCGTGTTGGTCGCGGGGTCAACGGACTTGATCTCGCTGTAAATCGCAGGCGTGAGCCACTCGATCATGCCGGGATAGTGTTTTTCCCATGCCGGCTGGAACACGCCCTGCTTGGAGAATTTGTCCTTGGGATCGAGGATGACGATCTTGCACTTGTTGCGCCCCGAGGCCTTGAAGGCGTGCGCCATCATGGAGGCGCGCTCATAAGGTCCGGGCGGGCAGCGATAGGGATTGGGCGGGGCGATCATCACAACCAGTCCGCCGTCGGGCACCGCGTCGATCATCGCTTTGAGCAGTTTCGTCTGCGGCCCCGGTTTCCAGGCGTGCGGCATCTTTTCGGCCGCCTCCTGCGAGTAACCCGGCACGGAGTTGTATTTCAGGTCGATGCCGGGGGAAACCACGACACGATCATATTCCAGCACCGTGCCGTCGGCCAGTTTCGCCTGCTTCTTCTCGCGATCGATCGACGCTGCGGCCTGATAGGCGATCTTGACGCCGTAACCGGAGGCGAGCTTGTCGTAGCCATGCACGATCGAGTCGTAGTCGCGGAAACCGCCGAGATAGAGATTGGAGAAGAAACACGTCTGATACTGCTTCACCGGCTCAACGAGCGTCACGTCGATGGCGCCCTTGCCGTCCTTGGCGAGGTATTTCGCAGCCGTCGCGCCGGCCGCACCGCCGCCTATGACGACCACTTTCGGCTTGCCCTGACCGAGCACGAAGGGAGCGGGAAAGGCCGCTGCGCCGGCGAGCGCCGCTGATCCGATGAGAAAATGTCTGCGTTTCATAGTCATGTCCGTTTCCTCCACAGTATTATTATCGCTTATAGTGTTTTATATTGCAGTGCTGGAACAGTTTCTAGTTCCGCATTGTGTGCACCACCAGCATGATACACACGGAGATCCGGGCTGTCTCAGCAGATTTTGGCCTTGTCCTCTTGCGTGCCTCCTGTGCAACCGCTTTGCGTCGCATCGCTACGCTTCAGGCTGCCGAAATAGGCGGCCAGCGCTTCCATCTCCTCGTCGCTGAGGCGCCCGGCGATGGTCTGCATCACTTCGTTGTCGAGCGCCTTGTATTTGTAGGCTTTCATGATGGCGAGGAACTGATCTTCCGGCCAGCCCACGATCGAGGGAATACCTTTGTCCTCACCGCTAACCTGATGGCAGGTGACGCATTCGGATGCCAGATATTCCCCAAAGGCGATGTCGCCGGCATCCGCCTTGCTCGAAAGGAGAGCGGCCATGCCGGCGGCCAGAAGCGAAGACATTGCCCGGCCCGTGCCGGCAAGTCGGCGAGCCTTTACCCGGCCAGGCGATCTGGCAGTCTCAGTCAACGCGCGGTCCTTTCTTGTTATCCTCAGGTGTCACATCGAGAACCCGCGCCCGGCCGACCACCTCGACCTTGGGCTTGCAATTCTTCATGCACGGCTCCTTGGACCAAAAGTGTTTCTCGGCTGTTTCCCTGTCGTCCATGTAGAAGCCTCCCTGATTGGGCAGCTTGACAGAGGTGAAGTTCTCTCGTGACAGCACGAAATCTTCCTTCACCAGATTGTTCATGTTCAGCAGAAAGGCGACGATGGCGTAGGTTTCATCCGGCGTGAGCGACTGCGCGTTGCCAAAAGGCATGGCCCGGTGCACGTAGTCGAATACTGTCGAGAGATAAGGCCAGAACGAACCTATGGTCTTTTCTGGATGCTCGGATTTGAGCGAGCCATCGCCCCCGGCCAGCACCGGCCAGCGCCCGGCGCCCTCGCCGAATTCACCATGGCAAGAGGCGCAGCGCTCCAGATAGATCTCTTCGCCCTCTTTCACGGACCCCTTGCCTTCAGGCAGACCTTGCCCGTCAGGCCGCACGTCAATGTCCCAGGCGGCGATTTCCTCCGGCAAAGCCTCGCGACCCAAGCCAAACCCCTTGGCCTGAACTGCGTGTCCGCCGAGAAGTGTGAGCGCGCCCGCAACGGCGCAGATCTTAAGAAACCTCGACATTTTCCGTCTCTCCATTGGCGCGGACCAGCCAGGTCTGGATGCCGTTGTTGTGATAGATCGAGTTTACGCCGCGCACCTTGCGGAGTTCATCCTTGGTGGGCTGCACATAGCCCGTCTCGTCCATCGCGCGGGACTGGATCATCAGTTCCTCGCCGCGCCATTCGAAATCGAGATAGAAGCGCGTGGCCGACATGGGCAGAACAGGGCCGTCGATGCGCGCCGTTGTCCAGTTCCGCCCGCCGTCGAGCGAGACATCGACGCGCTTGATGGTGCCGCGCCCAGACCAGGCAAGGCCGGAGATAACGTTGTGCCCCTTGAATTTCAGCGGCGCCTGCGGGCTTGGATTGGTGACGACCGACTTGGCGTCCATGATCCAGGTGAAGCGGCGCGAGCGGCCGTCGGTCAGCAGATCGGTGTATTTCGAGGTCTCTTCGCGGGTGTGCCAGGGCTCGTCGCCGACCTCGATCCGGCGCAGCCATTTCACCCACATGTTGCCCTCCCAGCCGGGCACAACAATGCGCAGGGGATAACCCTGTTCCGGGCGCAGCGCCTCGCCATTCATGGCGAAGGCTATGAGGCAGTCCTGCATCGCTTTCTCGATGGGGATTGAGCGCGTCATGGCTGAGGCGTCCGCCCCCTCCGGCATGATCCACTTCGCGTTGGTCTTGAGGCCGGCTTCCTCGAGGATGTATTTGAGCGGCACGCCGGTATACATCACATTGTGGATCATGCCGTGGGTGAACTGGCAGCCATTGAGCTGCGCGCCGCGCCATTCCATGCCGGAGTTTGCCGCACACTCAAGGAAGTAAACGCGGTTCTCGCGCGGGAAGCGCCTGATGTCGTCCATGGTGAAGACGAGAGGTTTCTGCACCAGGCCGTTGACCATCAGGCGATGCTTGGAGGGATCGATCTCGGCGATGCCGGCGTGATGGCGCTCGAAGCACAGGCCATTGGGCGTGATGATGCCGTCGAGCTCGTGCAGTGGCGTGAAGCTCACCGAGGATTCGCGGCTCGCCGTAAGCCATTCCACGTCGCGGCGAATGACATGCTTCTCGAACTCGGACGGCTTGCCATAGGCGCGCACTGCGACGCCGTCGCCGAGATAACGCGCCCAATCCTGCACCTCGGTGATGGCGGGATCCGGCTGGCCGGCCCGCGCCTGCGTCAACCCAGCCCCTGCAGCTGCAAGCGTCAGCCCTGCCGCCTGTAGGAATCGGCGGCGCCCTGCGCCCGGCAATGTTGTTTTCTCGTTCATCTGTGATCTCCTGAAACCTCTGAAAATGACTTGCGCTTCCCCACTCAGCCTCAGGCGCCGGTTATTTTCACGGCATCGGTCGGGGTGATACGCACGGTCTTGGTCCTCGTAAGGTAAGCCTCAACCACCTGCCAGATCGGCGGTCCCTCCACGCCCTCGTTCACGCTCGCCCAGCCGGCCACGACATAATTCTTGCCGGGAGCGAGTTTTTCCCCGGTCTTGAGCAGGGTCATGTCCGAGATGCGGCTGCCCATTGGGGCGGAGACGTCGATCCTGTAGCCGAGCCCGCCGGCGCGCACCATGTCGCCGCCCTGCTGATAGTAAGGATCGGGGTTGAAGATGTTGTCGGCCACGTCCTCGAAAATCTCCTTGAGGCGGTAGCCGGTCATTTCCATGCGGTAGCAGTTCGGATAGGTGATCGCCGTGGCGTTGGTGACGTCCTCGAAGGTGATCGGATCGCCGGGCAGGAGGCTCGCGCCCCAGCGCACACCCGGCGAGAGCGCAATTTCGGCGTCGCGCTCGGCCAGGATCGCCTGACAGATCAGATCGTCAAGCGTGCCGTTGAAGTTGCCGCGCCGGAACAGCAGGCTTTCGGTGCGGGCGAGCTCGCGGGCGAGGTCCGCTTCGTAAGGCGCGCGCGCCTTCGCGATCGCCTCGGCCATTACCGCATCGGGCTGGATCACGTCGGCGAAGAGCGGGATGAGCCTGTAGCGGTAGCCCACAAGCTTTTTGTCGCGAACATCGAGATCGAGGCGGGAGAGGAACTTGCCGTGCGAGCCGGTGGCGATGAGCAGCGTGCTGCCGACCTGCAGCGGCTCTGGGATGGCATCGTGGGTGTGGCCGCTCAGAATGATATCGATGCCGACCACGCGGGAGGCCATCTTGCGGTCCACGTCGAAACCATTGTGGGAGAGCACGACGACGAGGCTCGCGCCCTTGCCGCGCGCGTCATCCACGAGCTTCTGCATGTCCTCCTCGCGGATACCGAACTCCCAGTTCGGGATCATCCAGCGCGGGTTGGCGATGGGCGTGTAGGGGAAAGACTGGCCGATGACGGCGACCTTCACGCCGCCGCGTTCGATCATCTTCATCCCCTTGAACACCGGCTCCTGCCACTCAACGTCGCGCACGTTCTGCGCCAGGAGGGGAAATGGCAGTGAATCAACGGCCTTCTTTACCACGCTCTCGCCATAGGTGAATTCCCAGTGGCCGACCATGGCGTCCGGCTTGAGCAGGGAAATCAGGCCGATCATGTCCTGCGCCTTCGTCTGCAGCGCAACCCAGCTTCCCTGCCAGGTGTCGCCGCCATCGAGCAGGATAACCTTGTCCTCGCCACGCTCGGCCCGGATGCTCTTGATGGCGGCCGCGAGTCGATCGAGCCCGCCCATGCGGCCATAAGTTTTGGCCAATGCCACGAAATCAACGCTGGAAAGGGCATAGGCATGCGGTGAGCCGGCGGTGATCTTGTAATATTTCAGGAAATCGTCGCCGGTGAGATGCGGCGGCTGCCCCTTGACCTCACCGACTCCCAGATTGATCGAAGGCTCGCGGAACCAGACCGGGCGCGTTTGGGCATGCAGGTCGGTGAAGTGCAGGAGCGTGAGATTGCCGAATGATTCCGGTTTCAGAAGGTCTGCCTGGGTCAGCTTCTGCTGAGCTAGGGCGCGCGCGATATGGCCACCACCCGTTGCGGCAAGAATTGCAGAAACAGCCGAAGCTGCTGCCAAGAACTCCCGGCGGCTGAACATGGACGTTTCCCTTGGATTTGGCGCTGTAGCGATCAGCGCACCTTGTTCTTTTCCCGCCCCTGCTGATGCGCAAGGACATGGTCCTTACGCATCAGTTAGGGAGAAACTGGAGACCAGTCGTCAGGACACCGAAAGCTCCGCAGTGGAGGTGTATTTCGTGCCGTCGTCATCCACCCAGGTGAACTCGAACTTCCCGCTTTTGTCCGCTTTGTAGAAAAACGACTGGTAGGGATTGGCGGAAATAGCCGGATGCCAGTCGGCGCGGAAAACCTCCTTGCCGTCGAACGTCGCTATGAACTGCTTGATAATCTTGCGAGGAATGGTCTGGCCGTCAGCAGTCTTGCGTTGTCCGCTCTCCATGTCGTGCGAAATGAGCGTTTTGATCTCGATGATTTCGCCCTTCTTGGCCTCTTTGGGAACGCGGACGCGTGGAACAGATTTGGTTGACATGTCTTCAATCTCCAATGAATGCCGGCAGTTGCGCAGATATGGCGATTTAGCCGCCGCAGCCGCCGATGGTGACCTTCACCTCGGCCTTGGCCATGTGCAACGAACCGTCCGACATTTCGGCGACGGCGATGATGTTCTGCGTCTTGGCCAGACGGATTCGGTTCGAGGCCGATGCCCGTCCGCTTTCTGGCGAGAAATGATAGGTCACGACATGGGGCTGCGGGTTGCCGTCGGCGAACACATGGACAGCCTTGACGTAGTCAGTTTCCGTCATCGGGCTCTCGACATCAATGTTCAGTGGAACCACAAGGCCGTTCTCGGCGATCTGCGGAACGTCGAGCTTGACCCTACCCTCGCCGATGGACTTGTCCCCGAACAGTTTCTTCAGTTCTGCTTCGACGGCAGGGAGATCTGCCCTCGCAACATGCGGGACGAGGGCGAGGGCCAGCGCACCGACGGCGCCCTGAACCACGAAGTTGCGTCTGGATATGCGGATTTTTGTCATTGCTTGCAGCCTTGCTTTTAACGCGTTGTCTTCCCCTTATTGGCCTTGCGGCCTGCTCTCATTCTTCTCTTGCATCTTCACATTTGGTTGTGTGAATGTATAAGAATGCAAAGCATTATATTTCTATTTATGAATATGATGGTGCTTTGTACCATTCCGGTTGTCAAGCGAAAAACGATGGGAGGTGTGTCAAGAAGGATCGAAACCCGCACAGGCAACAACGGACCAGATGTTCGAATGGGAGGAAGAATAATGCAATTACTGAAACTCGTTTTTGTTGGGCTGTTCGGGCTCGGCGCGCTCGGCGCCAGCACCGCTCTTGCCCAGCAGCAGGACGACGCTGCGGTCAAGGAGATCGAGCGTTATCGGGAAATGCTGAGCGATCCGCTCTCAAACCCGGGTTATTTGAATGTGGATCGCGGGGAGCTGCTGTGGACTGAAAAACGAGGCACGAAGAATGCCTCGCTCGAGACCTGCGATCTCGGCGAGGGGCCGGGCAAGCTAGAGGGCGCCTATGCCAAGCTGCCGCGCTACTTCGCCGATGCCGACCGCGTCATGGACCTCGAACAGCGCCTCCTGTGGTGCATGGAAAAAATCCAGGGGCTTGATATCAAAGAGGTTCTCTCCCGGAAATTCTCCGCACCCGGCAAGACCTCCGACATGGAAGACCTCGTCGCCTTCATCGCCAACAAATCCAACGGCATGGCCTATCAGCCGCAACTGAACCACCCCAAGGAGAAGGAGATGTTCGAGGTGGGCAAGGCGCTGTTTTATCGCCGCGCCAGCATCATGGATTTCTCCTGCGCCACCTGCCACGCCGAGGAGGGCAAGCGCATCCGCCTGCAGGATTTGCCGGACTTCTCCAAACCGGGCAAGGCCGCACAGCTGACGATGGGATCCTGGCCGACCTACCGAGTGTCGCAGAGCCAGACCCGCACCATGCAGCATCGCCTGTGGGACTGCTATCGCCAGATGCGCATGCCGGCGCCCGATTACGGCTCGGACGGGATCACGGCATTGACCATGTACATGGTGAAGATGGCCGAAGGCGGCGTCATCAACGTGCCGTCGATCAAGCGCTGAAGCGGGAGGAAACTATGATGAATGTATCAAAAGTCGTTTCGGGAGCCATCGCCGCCCTTGGCCTCATGCTCCTGCCTGCCCACGCACAGACGACCGCAAGCATAGATCCCTCGATCGTGGAAAAATACGTCGAGGCGACCTGGAAGAGTGCATCCGAAGACTGGAAAGCGCGCGTGCGCCAGGATGAGACGCAGCGCATCTGCACCCAGTACAATAACGAACCGCCCGCCAATCTGGCCGACGAGATCGTCAAGCGTGAGACAGCCACAGTCGTCTTTCCCGCTGATGGCAATGTGATGGGCAACTGGAAGGAAGGCGAGAAGGTGGCCCAGAGCGGGCGCGGCGGCCAGTTTTCCGATGGTCCTGGCACCGTCAATGGCGGCAACTGCTATGCCTGCCATCAGCTTTCGCCCAAGGAGGTAAGCTATGGCACGCTTGGACCGAGCCTCTTGGCTTACGGCAAAATCCGAAATTTCGATCCGGAGGAGGCGAAACAGGCTTACGCCAAGATTTATAACGCGCAATCCGTGCTCGCCTGCTCGCAGATGCCGCGTTTCGGCTACCACAAGTTCCTGACCGAACAGCAGATCAAGGACGTGGTGGCCTACCTGTTCGACAAGGATTCACCAGTGAATAAGTAAGGTCGCCAGTTTCGCGGAGCACCGCCGCAGCCATAGCTGCGGCGTTTTCCTTTTGCGCATGGCCTTGCGCGTGACCGCATGTGCGCCACGGTTCAGGAGCGCGGCTTTTCGGCCTTGTTCCTCACTTCCCGCAGCATGTCGAGAAAGGCCGCGGGTTTCATGAAATTGGCGCGATGGATCTCGCGCGCTTTTCCGTCGGCGCCGCGCATGAAGAATTGCAGCGTTGGTGTCGATGTCACGCCGTGCTTGCCCGCCAAATCCTTTTCGCTCAGCCTCTGGCCGTCGAAATCGGTCACCGGACGTTGCCCGATGAAATTGAGCTGCAGGACGTGAAACCGGGCTTTCAGTTCGTCTTGCACCCCGGCATCGGCGAAGGTCTCCAGATGCAACAGCTTGCAGGCCGGGCAGCCCTTCAGTTCCCAAACAATCAGGAAAATGCGGCCTGCGCGCTGCGCATCGCTCAGGTCTTCATCGAGGACCAGAAAGCTGTCGATGAACCAGGGCTGGCGATGCAGGCCGTCCTCGCTCAGCAGCGGGGCTCCCGCGGACACCGGAACAAATCCGCTCAGAAACAAGGCGCAAGAGGCGCCCAGCAGCAGCCGCCGCGCTGTATCGACTTTTTTACCGGTGCGCATTTGCCCGAAATATGACATCGTTCTGTTCATCAGTTACATATACATATTAATATTTGTCATGATAT
>Ga0129299_1003282_pt1 | contig 10579 bp, 9 predicted proteins | sample ConPoolayeCmetaG_FD_94477 | JGI IMG/M metagenome (GOLD analysis project Ga0129299, IMG submission 94477) | Hot spring microbial mat communities from California, USA to study Microbial Dark Matter (Phase II) - Cone Pool mat layer C metaG ... | reverse complement strand
CTCACCGAAGCCATCCGCCGCCGCCCCTACGCCGTGATCCTCCTGGACGAAATCGAGAAGGCCCACCGCGACGTGTTCAACATCCTCCTCCAGGTGCTGGACGACGGCCGACTGAGCGACAACCACGGCCACACAGTCGACTTCACTAACACGATCATCGTCATGACCTCCAACATCGGCAGCCAGGTCATCCAGGAGATCACGCGAGAAGGAGGAAGCGAACAAGAGATGCGCGAGGCCGTGCAGCAAGCCCTCGAAGCCCGGTTCCTCCCAGAGTTCCTCAACCGCGTCGACGAGATCATCCTCTTCCATCCCCTCAAACCCGACCACATCCACAAGATCGTCAAACTCCAGATCGACCGGCTCCGCAAGCAATTGGACCAGCACCACATCGACCTGGAGGTGACTGAGGCGGCCGTGCGGGCCATCGCCGAAAAGGGCTATGACCCCGTCTACGGCGCGCGACCACTAAAACGCCTCATCCAGCAAAAAATCCAAAACCCGCTGGCCACCGAATTGCTCAAGCAAGCCCCGGCCGACGGCACACGTGTACGCGTCGACCACCTCGACGGCGAGTTTACCTTCGAGCGGGTCGAAGAGCCCGCAGCAGCCTGATCCATGCTCCACCGTAGCCAGTAGGCCCCACGCCGCCCAGCCTTGTTCACCGCGAACCAGCCGGTCGGTAACGGCCTTGCACTTGTGCAAGGTTCCGAGGCCGAGTTACCCGGTCCGAACTCAGCCAAGCTTGCTGCTCGGAAAGCGGCACAAGTCAGGTACGCGTAGCCCTCAGGTACGGGAGGCCGGGACTTGAAGCAGAGCTGCCCCGTGCTTTACGCGCCAGAAAGCGGTTGAACAAGTCGCCCACGATGAGGCCCGCGCCGGGTGGGCTAGGCCACCCTCCGGGCAGGAGTATCATTCCGATGTTTGGCCGCTGTTGAGTATCCATCCGTCGGCAGACGGCATACCCGCTTTTCGAACTAGGATAGTGCCTATCTCGCCTCTTTTGTGCGAAGCCATAGAATAGGGGATAGCGGCCCAGTCTTAAGATGGGTTGGTGGGCCCGAAGGACTTGATTGGCTGGGCAGTTCTGATATGCTTGGTCACTGGAAGCACGTCCGTTTCAAAGGTTCAGTCCCTGTCGTTGCCCGCCGGCCAACCGCCCTGAGCGGGCATTATTGGTATTGTTTGCGGCCGGTGTGGGGACCAGGTTGTAAGGAGGGCGGACGGAAGAGACGACGACGGGGTTTAAATACTTCCTTAGAAATGACTTGCCAGCGTAGCTCAATCGGCAGAGCACCGCATTCGTAATGCGGGGGTTGCGGGTTCGACTCCCATCGCTGGCTCTGGATCGGTCCGCCACAGCCAAGCGGCTTGCACTGGCGGATCGACAGCGAAATCCCGAGAACGTGGCGAGGTATGGCGCGGGCGCTCCGCGCCCAGGGATGGTCCGGCCCCGCCACAGAAGTATCCTCCCTTGTGGCTCGCAAAGCTTGTTGGAGACATAGCGCATGGCACAGGCCGTTGAGACGGATGTGAAGCAATTGGTTTTGCTGAATGGGACGTTTGGTCCGGGGGAGGTTCAGAAGATCTCCGACGCCATTGCCACCGATGTGGGGCAGTATCGGATGTTTCGCGAGGCGGTCGGCCAGTTGGAGGCTAGGGACGATCACACGCCAGCCAGCATGGTTCGGTTAGGTGTTTGCCAGTACCTGCTGGGCAGATATCGCAGGGCTATCGAGTCCCTAAAAAAGGGGGACGGCGGGGCCATGGCCAAGTTCTACCTTGGCAAGGCGCTTTTCGCCGACGAACAGTATGACTTGGCGTGCGAGTACTATGCGGCCGCCAAACAGGCTGGTTACAACAGCGATGATTGTGCCTTGGCCCAGGCCGAAGCTTTGCGTTACGGGGGCAAGCCGAACCAAGCCCTCCGGCTATTGGACTCGCTTTCCGGCGCGGTTGAGCAGACTGCCGAGTATCTTTATCAGCGGGGCGCCACAGTCGCGGCTTTGGGCGAGAATCCCAATGAGGTGGTGGCGCTTTATGAGCGGGCGGTGGAAGCAGATCGCAATCACCCGGGCGCACTTTTCGGCTTGGCTTTGGAGAACGACCGTCGCGGCAATGACGAGACAGCGCTGGAACTCTACAAGCGCTCGGTGTCACGGTTTCCTCCGCATTTCGGAGCGCTGCTGAACCTGGGTGTGCTGTATGAGGACAGGGACGAATTCGATCGGGCAGTACAGTGCTATCAACGGATCCTGGATTCTTATCCCAACCACCCGCGAGCAAGGCTCTTCTACAAGGATGCCCTCGCCTCGCGCGACATGTATTACGACGAGGAAGCCCAGAAACGCCGCGACCGGATGAGCCAGATTCTCAACATCCCGGTGACGGATTTCGAGTTGTCGGTGCGCAGCCGCAACTGTTTGCAGAAGATGGGCATTATGACCTTGGGCGACTTGTGCCGGACCACGGAGCAGGAGTTGCTCTCCAGCAAGAATTTTGGGGAGACCAGCCTGATCGAGATCAAGGAGATGCTGAGTTCGAAGGGGTTGAAGCTGGGGCAGTTGGCTGCGGAGCGTCGGGCGGCGGAAATCTACGAGCCCGAAACCCTCTCCGCCGACGAGCAGGCCCTGCTGGCGCGCCCCATCTCCGACCTGAGCCTGTCGGTCCGCGCCCGCAAGTGCATGATCCGGCTGGGAATCACGACGATTGGCGAGCTGATACGCCGGACCGGCGACGAGCTTTTGGAGTGCAAGAACTTCGGCGTCACGAGCCTGAACGAGGTGCGTGAGAAACTGGCGCAGCACGGGTTGAGGCTCCGTGGCGACTGACCCGGCAGGTTCCCGTGATGGCCAGTTCCTTCTCGTTTCAGGTCAACCACGTGGATGCCCACTGTGCCGCGCGGCAAAGCACGTTTATCACGCCCCACGGTCGCGTAGAAATGCCGGCATTCATGCCGGTCGGTACGCTCGGCTCGGTCAAGGGAATCCTCGTCGAGCTGCTTCGGCAGACGGGCACGCAGATGATTTTGGCCAACGCGTACCATCTTGCGTTGCGGCCGGGCGAAGAGGTGGTCGGTGCGCTCGGCGGCTTGCATCGGTTCGTTGGCTGGGACGGCCCGATCCTCACCGACAGCGGCGGCTTCCAACTGTTCAGCCTCGCGCAGGGCGCGCAGGTGACGGAGCACGGGGCCCTGTTTCGGTCGCATATTGATGGGCGGCGGATGGAATTGACTCCGGAGCGGGCCATAGCGATCCAGGAAACACTGGGTAGCGACGTGGCGATGGTGCTCGATCACGTGGTCGGCCTTCCTGCTGAAGGCGAGCTGCTCCGCGAGGCTGCGGAGCGGACCATACGTTGGGCCCAGCGGTGCCGTGCTGCGGCACGGCGGTCGGACCAGGCCCTGTTCGCCATCGTGCAAGGGGGATTGGATCCCGAGTTGCGGGTCGATTGTGCGCGGCGGTTGGTAGCGATGGGCTTCGACGGATACGCTATCGGAGGCCTGAGCGTGGGCGAGCCGCCGGAAGCCATGTATCAGACCCTCGACGTGACCGTGCCGGCCTTGCCGCACGAACGCCCTAGGTACTTGATGGGCGTTGGAAGGCCAAAGGACCTGCTGGAGGCTATCTATCGCGGCGTGGATTTGTTCGACTGCGTGATGCCGACTCGGAACGGGCGCAACGCCATGGCATTTACCGATCAAGGCCCGCTCCGCTTGCGCAACGCCCAGTATGAAAAGGATTCTCGCCCTATCGAGCAAGGATGTCCCTGCCCGGCGTGCCGCCACTCGCGCGGTTACATCCGGCATCTTTTTTTTGCAGAAGAGATGCTTGGGCCGATTCTCCTCTCGCTTCACAATATCGCCTACTACCAGCGGCTCATGAGCCAGGCGCGAGCTGCCGTCATCGAAGACCGCTTCTGCCAGTTCCGGGAGGAGAAGTCGAGAAAGTGGCAAGAATCGGCAAACGGGGCCAAAAGCGGCGCGAAACCGTAGCTTCGGAGCCGATAGGACCTTGCGCCAGGAGATAATCGGCTATTGGACGGCCGTTTTCAGTCGGTGGCATTGGCCGTAGGACTATGCGCGGGGAGCGTGCGGGCTCGGCGGCTCTGGTGTGGGACCAGAGATTGTCGGAAGGGGGATTCTCACCAAGACCTGGGTTCCGCGGCCTAAAGCGCTTTGGATGACCGCCCGGCCGCCTAGCAGCCTGGCGCGATCGCGAATCCCCCTCAACCCGAACCGATCCGGCGCGACCCGCTCCGGATCAAACCCAGCGCCCCAGTCCCGAACCTCGATCCGCAGCGAGCGTTCCTCTTCGATCAGATCGATTCTGACGCGGTCGCTTTGGCTGTGCCGTATGGCGTTGGTCAGCGCTTCCTGAACGATGCGAAAAACGGTGCTTTCAAGGGTACCGGGGAGGCGATGGCTGCGTAACTGCGGGTAGAAGTCGATCTGGAGTTTGCCGGCTGCGCGGCTGCCCGCGATCAAGGACTGGATAGCTGCGACCACGCCCGACTCCCCGAGATCCGGCGGCCGCAGCCCGCTGATCAGGCTCCGCGCCTCTTTGACGCTACGCTGCAAGAGCTCCGAGGTCTCGCTTAAAGCCTCTTCAGCCTTCTGGGGATCGCGGTGCTGAAGGTCGCGGAAGTGCTGCAAGCGGTACAAGGCGCCGGTGACCAGTTGTGCCAGTCCGTCATGGATTTCGTAAGCCACCAATTCACGATCCCGTTCCTGCAACTCCAACAGTTGCCGAAGCAAGTGCTGCTCTTTCTTCACCGCATCCCGGCTTTCCTGGAGGGCGGTCTCGGTCTGCACCCGAATCAGCACGCCCGCCATCTGGCCTGCCATCTCTTCAAGCGCGTGGCAAACGCTCGAGGGCAACTGTTCGAGAGTTCGCGATATGAGAGTCAACGAAGCGATAACCCGACCCTTGTACTGGACAGGTATCACCGCCACCGAGCGGGCCCCTTCGGCAGCCAGCAGGTTCCGGTCAGCCTCCGCAGTTTCGTGAAGGCGCTGATAGGCTGCCTGGCCTGCCAGCACAAGCTGGCCTAGCGGGGACTCGAACGAGAACTGGGCGCATGCCACTACAAACGATTGCGACACCCCGCGATGTGCGATCAGGTTCAGCAAGCGTGCCTGATGATCGACTAGGTAGATCCCGCCGGCGTGGATCCCTTCCGCCTTCATCACCGCGTCCAGCAGCAGTTGCGTCGCCTCGTGCAGGTCGCTGGTCGTGCCTAGCGCGATGGCCAGATCACGCTGGATGCGGAGCATTTCCTCGGCTTGGCGGCGCCGGCTGATCTCGGTTATCAGGGCCACGCTTCCTCGGTATTGGTTGCCGTCGACAATCGGAGCACACGAGACCTCCACCGGCAGCTTTCTGCCATCCTTGTGCAGCAGAAAGGCTTCATAAGAACTCGCCTCGCCCTGGCGCCGCCTTGCGCGCTGCTGGTCGTACATAGGATGCAAGTCTTCCGGAAACAACTCGGCGACCGGCCGACCGATCAGCGCATCGGCCGAGTAGCCCAAAAGCTCGCAGAACCGGCGATTGACGTAGACAATCCGGTCGGCCGCGTCCGCAACGCTCAGCGCCTCGTTCATCGTTTCCACAATGGCATGATACCGGCATTCGGCCTCTGCGCGCGCGGCCTCGGCCTCGTCGCGCTGCCGCAAAGTGGCCTCCAAGACGCTGATGCGCTGCTGCAACTGGGCAATCTGCCGTAGGAGGCTTTCCGGGGAGGGTGGTAGAAGGCTCAACGGTAATCCTGATCGTTCGGGCCAAAGTGCCAGATTCGTCGAAGTAAGCGCGCGACCCGAACTCCTTCCTGAGCGTTTGTATACACCGACGTCGATTTCCCCTTGTTTCCCCTCAACGCTGTATTATTCCACCCTGCCGCAGGCAGCAAACCCCCGACTGGGGCATATTAACAAAGTTTATGCGGTTTTTGCCCATCTGAATAAATCGCAACCGTTCATAGTTACCATTACTGTCACGGTTTTTACGGCAACGGCAGCGAAAGAGGGACTGTCACGGGCGGCCCGCAAGGGGGACAGGCACCTTCTCCGGCCCGTTTCGTGCCGAAAAACGAGGCGGTTTTCCGGCCAGTGGACGGTAACCTGAGTTTAGTTCCGACCGATTGGCGTGACCGTTGCGGACCCAGCGTACCGTTGCGGACGCAGTGTGAAGACGGGCCCCGCACGGGCAATGTCGCGATTGTCGCGTGGGCAGCAGCGAGAAGACGGCATCCAGCGCGTCGCCCCGAGAGCACTCCCCATACCGCCCCAAGCCGCCGTTAGACAGCGAGGCATTGAGCCTGCTAGCGCGATGCGCCCGGCTCCCGCCACCACTTCTGGGTGCAGCGCTCCACATGTACAGCCTCGGTCTAACGGCCGGACGGGCCTGAAAGCGGGCCCAAAAGGTGGTTCCTCGCTCGGGCGGCGAGCCGCTGGGCTGGTCGACGGGATTTGGCCACACCGCTCATGTCTGGGGCCGACACACACAAGCCAGGGCCTGCCGGTCCCTAGATGCCCACCGCCAGACCTGATGCCGGCTTGCCGGACATTCTGAAACACAGGTTGGGGAGAATGGTCAGGCGGAGCGGGCGTTGGCGACTGCTTGGGTTGCTTGGCGGCAGCGATCGCTGATCTCGCGCCAGCGCCGAGCGGAAATATCTTCTTTCCTGGCGATCCAGGTGCCGCCGACCGCCAGCACGGCCGGGAGGGCCAGATAGCTGGTCAAGTTCTGCATGTTGACGCCGCCGGTAGGCACGAACCGCACGCCCGTGTGCTCATACGGCCCAATCAACGCCTTGAGCATCTCCACGCCGCCCATGGTTTCTGCCGGGAAGAACTTGAGCACGCCGCAACCGAGCGCCAAGCCCCGCTCGATTTCGGTCGGAGTGCAGACGCCGGGGATGAAAGGCATGCCCAGCGCGCCGGCGGCTTGAACCACCTCCACGTTCAGCCCGGGCGCCACGCCAAAACGTGCCCCGCAGCTTCGGGCAGCCTGGAGATTGGCCGGCGTCAACACGGTTCCTGCGCCGATGAGCAGTTCCGGGCGTTTCTCGCACAACTGGGCGATCACCTCGGCGGCCGCGGCGGTGCGGAAGGTGATCTCGATCACCGGCAGCCCGCCCTCCAAAAGCGCGTCGGCCAGCGGGATTGCCGCTTCGGGCGATTCGATAGCGATGACGGGTATCACAGCGTATCGGCCGAGCGCGTCGAATACCTGGCTGGGTGTCATAAGGGCGCCTTTCTTGTGCGAGGTTCTCGGCCGGCCGGCTCGGTCGGCTGCATCAAACGCTCCTGGATCACGCGGAAAATGCCCATGGCCACGTCGTCTTTGCTGCCGGCCAGGGTGCAAATGACCTCCCCTTTGCGAGTGATCACTTCCACTTCGGTGTTCTGAGCGCAAATCGCGCCGGGCCCATTGAGCACGATCAAGTCGCAGCTCTTGCGCTCGAGCTTCTGCATCGCCCGCATATGCCGGTCTCTCGTCTCCAACGCAAAGGCCACCAGCCATTGTGAAGTGCGGATGCCTGCCAGAGAAGCGACGATATCGGGTGTTTCCACCAACTGAAGAGTCAGCGGCTGGCCGGTCTTGGCGATCTTGTGCGGCTGGACGGTGATCGGGCGGTAGTCGCAAGGGGCGGCCACGGCGATCAAGCCATCGCATGACGGAAAGACCGCCAGAGAAGCCTCGAGCATCTCCTCGGTAGAGACCACCGGGACGACTTCAGCCGCGCAAGGATAGGCAATTTCCACCGGCCCGCTCACCACGCAAACCTCGCAGCCTGCGCTCAAGGCGGCCTTGGCCAGCGCACAGCCCATCCGGCCGCTGGAAGCGTTGGTGAGAAAGCGTACGGGGTCGAGGTACTGTCGGGTTGGGCCGGAAGTGATGAGGATGCGCGGCATAGGATGCAGGCTGTAGCTTGTGCTTGGAGATGAACCGCTGCGGGACGACGGCCAGGGGCAGCGATGCCTAGGCGTCAAAGCTCGCCTACAGGCGGCCGCCCCCTGCATGCTTCCCCCCCGAGAGCCGCGCTAATGTCTCTGCGACGACCTGGAAGATTTTCTCCGGCGATGCCATGCGCCCAGGGCCCACAGCCCCGCAACTCAGGTATCCTTCTTCCGGATCGACCAACAACAAGCCGTCCTCGCGCAGTTGGCGGACATTGCGCTGGACGGAGGGTTTTTGCCACATTTGGGAGTTCATGGCCGGGGCCAGGATGACCGGTCCGGCGAAGGCCAACAGCAAGGTGCTTAGCAAGTCGTCGGCCAAGCCGTGCGCCGCCTTGGCCAGGAAGTTCGCCGTGGCAGGTGCGATACACAGGATTTCGGCCTGGTGTGCCAACTCGATATGCGGGTGGGCGCCGGGTCCGAACATGTCCACGCGGACCGGCCTGCCCGTCAATGCCTCGAACGTCTTGGGCGCCACCAATTCGGTAGCGGAGCGGGTCATGACCACCGACACGCCCGCCCCAGCTTGCACCAATTGGCTGACCAGTGCGGCCGTCTTGTAGGCGGCAATCCCGCCGGTAACCCCGATGACTAGCTCGCGACCCTTCATGGCGTGTCAGATCTTGTCGAAATCGAGAGTCGGCTCGCCGGGCGCTTTTTCGGGCCGGGTGCGCACGTTGAACTGGGTGTCCAAATAGATCTTGTCCTGCATGATCTCCTGGATGACGATCTTCATCTTGTCTTCCGTCTCCAAGGGGACCAGCGGCCGCGCACCTCGATTCAGCGCCACCAGCCGCTTCTGGATGAGAGTGGACAGCTTGAAACGACCACCCACCTTCTTGACGATTTCTTCTTCTCTCAGCTCGTCGAGCATCTCCTTTTAGCCTCCACTGCGCATCAGAATCTGGCAGATCTGCCCAACGGCATGGTCTACCGTGTCGTTGACAACCTGGAATTGGAAACGTTCGGCTTGCGCCAGCTCGCGCTCGGCTTCTGCCAGCCGCCGCTGGATCGCCTCGTCGGGCTCGGTCCGCCGGCCGCGGAGCTGTTTTTCCAGTTGCTCCAGTGAGCCGGGCTTAAGGAAGATGGTGATGGCCTCTGGGAATCGTTGGCGCACGGCTTCCGCGCCGTGCACGTCGATTCCCAGCACCACCCAGCGGCCGGCCTCCAAGCGCGGCGTGATTTCGCTCCACAAAGTCCCGTACCAGTGGCCCCCGCCAAAAACCTCAAAACACTCCACAAACTCCCCGCCCTGGCGCCGTCGCTGGAACTCCTCGGCGGTCATGAAATGATAATCGACGCCGTTGATTTCGCCGGGCCGGGCCGGCCGCGTGGTCGCCGAGACGGCCACGTCCAGCGGCAGCGCCGAGCACTCTCGCAGCCGGCGCACCACGGTGGTCTTGCCCACGCCCGACGGGCCCGAAATCACTACAATCCTCCCGCGCGCCGGCTCAGCCATTCTCACTCGATGTTCTGGATCATCTCGCGGATCCGCTCGATCGCCGCTTTGATTTCGATGACGTGCCGGGAGATCTCCAGGTCGTTGGCCTTCGAGCCGATGGTGTTTGCCTCGCGCAGCATTTCCTGGGTCAAGAACTCGAGTTTTCGTCCCGGGCAGTCCTGGGCCGATACCATGGCATCGAACTGCTGCAAGTGGCTGCGCAGGCGGACCACTTCCTCGGAGATGTCGCTCCGCTCCGCAAAAAGGCCGACCTCCTTAAGCACGTCCGCCGGATCAAAAGTCACGTTCATCTCAGCGAGCGTCTTGGTGAGCCGCTCCTGCAAACGCGCGCGATACGCCTCGGCTACCAATGGTGCCCGCTTCTGCACCTCCGCCAGGCTTGCTGCGATGGCCGCCCCGTTCGCCCGGAGGTCGGCCACCATGGCGCGGCCCTCCTCCTGACGCATCTGGTCCAAGCGGTCGATAGCAACGGCGAGCGTGCGGCAGACGACCGGCCAGGCATCGCCCGCCCTCACGTTCTTCGCCGCATTCTCCTCCACTACACCCGGCAACAGCAGCAAACTCGCCACGGGTACGGCCTCGGACGACGCCCAGATGCGCTGAATCTCAGCTAACTGCCGGCGGTAACTGTCGAGCACGTCGGGGTTGATTTTGTAGTCGTCGGGATTTTTTGCGCGATCGATTTGCACGGACACTAAAAGCGTGCCCCTGCGCACACGTTTGCGTACCGCGGCCTCGATCAGCGGCTCCAACGAGCCATAGCCTTCGGTAGTGCGCATGGACAGTTTGAAGTAGCGGCTGTTAACCGCGCGCAACTCGACCGAAACAGACAGCCCGCCCTCCAGGCAGTGCGCTTCGCCGAAACCCGTCATGCTGCGAGCCACGAGGCAACGCTCTCCGAAAGGGCCCTTGGGCAAGACGCTCCGAACGCCCGATTACCTGGGCGGCAACCCCGGGCTGTCCGGCGGGGCTTCCGGGATGGGAGTTGCAGGGCCTGGACCACCAGGAAACTCCGGCCCGCTGGACTGCTCCGTCGAGTCCGAAGGCAAGGGCCCCCCGAAGTCGATCGCGCTACCGCTGCTGCCCAGCAACCAGACGCTGACGATACAAAGGAGGATCCAAAACACAGCGACGCCGACGGTAATGCGGGTGAAGGT
>Ga0129299_1003280_pt1 | contig 10580 bp, 8 predicted proteins | sample ConPoolayeCmetaG_FD_94477 | JGI IMG/M metagenome (GOLD analysis project Ga0129299, IMG submission 94477) | Hot spring microbial mat communities from California, USA to study Microbial Dark Matter (Phase II) - Cone Pool mat layer C metaG ... | reverse complement strand
GCGCGGACTGGAGCCGGTGCTCACGGCAGGGCTGGCGTTTGATCCTCTGGCCTGGCGCTGGCGGGAGGGCAGCGATATCAGCGTGAACTATTTGCGCATCTTCCGGCGCGCAACGGCGTGATGTCACGGCGCGAGCCACATGCTTTTCAGCGCGCCGCTGCGCCAGTCGAACAGGGCGCGCCGATGGCCTTTCGAGGACAGATACAGCCATTCGAGGCGCAGGATCGTGGCGCGGACAACGGCGAAGTTTGCAAAGGCATCCTCATCGTCAAGCGGTGTAACTTGCGCATAGTCTCCGGGGTGCTCGAGCGGATCGCCGGGCGGAACGGCCTGGGCATAGCAGGCCCGGCTCATGGCGCGCGAGGCGTCCCAGGCGGCGCGGGCGAGGTCCGTGCCATGCTCGAGCCGGGCGATGCAGTCGGCGCGCAGTTGCAGCTTGCGCCCCGCATCATAGAAATGCACGCCGATATGCGCATTGGCGGCAATTTCCTTTGGCTTGCGCGTGCGCATGTCGGTGTGAAAGGCGATCATGCGCTCGGCGGGCTCGAAGCGCCGGAGCACGACGGTGCGCACCGCCGGCGCGCCTTGCGCGTTCACCGTTGCAACCGCGGGCGTGTGGAAGCCGGAACGGCGGTCCTTCACGCCCGCCGCGAGCATGGCGAAGGCGTAATCGAGGGCTTCGTCGAGGTTGTCGTAATAGGGAGGGTCGATATGCTGGTTCATCGTCTGGCGGCGGGAGCTTGGATGGCGTTTTGCGGCAGGCACAAACCGGCTGGCGTTGATGCGGCCGCTCGTTTAATGTTCGCACAGATCGGAGCGTCCGGTTAAGCCGTCCTGGCCTGGAAAGGAAGCCATCTTGTCATTCGATATCATCTTTGCGGGCGGCGGTCTTGCCAACACACTAACAGCGTGTCGCTTGCGACAGATTCGCCCGGAGATCAGGCTGCTCGTCATCGAGGCCGGGCTGACGTTTGGCGGCAATCACACCTGGTCGTTTCATGCAACCGATCTGACGCCGGCGGAACGGCAGTGGATCGCGCCCTTCGTGGCGCACAGCTGGCCGCGCCAGGAGGTACGCTTCCCCGGACATTCCCGCATCCTGGAGACAGGGTATCACACCATCTTCTCGCATCATCTGCACGATGTCGCCGCGCCGAAACTGGCCGATTGCGCAATCTTCGGCGCATGCATCGCGCAGACCACGCCGACCAGCGTGCGACTGGAAGACGGGCGCGAGTTTCAGGCGCGCTGCGTCATCGACGGGCGCGGGCTGTTCCGCGACGCGCCGCTCGCCATGGGCTATCAGAAATTCGTCGGCATCGAGGTGAGAACCAAAGCGCCGCACGGTCAGCACCACCCCATCATCATGGACGCCAACATCCGCCAGACGGACGGCTACCGCTTCCTCTACACGCTGCCGTTCACGCCCGACCGCATCCTCATCGAGGACACCTATTACAGCGACACGACGAGCCTTGATGTGCCGAACCTGCGCGCGGCCTGCGAGGATTATGCGAAGCGCCGCGGCTGGGAAATCGCCGAGATCATCCGCGAGGAGAAAGGCATCCTGCCGATCGTGCTGGCCGGGGACATCGCCGCGTTCTGGGCGGGGCCGCTGCCCGGCGTGCCGCGCGCCGGCGTGCGCGCCGCATTGTTCCACCCGACGACGAGCTATTCGCTTCCCTTCGCGGTCCGGCTTGCCGAGGCGCTTGCCCGTTTGCGCAGTTTCGATGCGGACGCCGTCTTCGATTTCATTCGCGACTGGTCGATCCGCCATTGGCGGGAGTCCTCATTCTACCGGCTTCTCAACCGGATGCTGTTCATCGCCGCCGATCCGCACCGGCGTTTCTCCGTGTTCGAGCGCTTCTATCGGCTGCCCCAGCCGATGATCGAACGGTTCTATGCCGGCAGGACCACGCTTTCGGACCAGGCCCGCATCCTGTTCGGCCGCCCGCCGGTGTCGATCCCGCGCGCGCTCACCACGCTGAGCGAGTCCGCGGCATGGGCGTTCGTGGCCCGCAACGGGGCGGCCTCCGGCGCCGCGGTGCAGCCATGACCGATGCTTTGGGTCTCACCCTGGTACCGGCCGACCCGCCTGAGGAGATCGTCGCCTACAGCCGCGAGATGACGGAGAAGGGGTCGAAGAGCTTTGCGGTGGCCGCGCGCCTGCTCGAACCTTGCGTGCGCGACCAGGCCTACATGCTTTATGCTTGGTGCCGCCACGCGGACGACGAGATCGACGGGCAGGTGCTCGGCTTCGGAGTCCGCGAGGATGCCCGCTCGCCGCTCGAGCGGCTCGAAGCTCTGCGCGCAAAGACCATGCTGGCGCTGCAGGGCGAGGCGAGCGAGCCGCCGTTCATGGCGCTGGCCCATGTCGCCGCCGCCAACGCCATCCCCGCCCGCCATCCGCTGGAACTCATCGAAGGGTTCGAAATGGATGTGAGCCGCCGGCGCTACCGCACCCTCGATGAGACGCTGTCCTATTGCTACCACGTGGCAGGCGTGGTGGGCGTGATGATGGCGATGGTGATGGGCGTGCGCGCGAAAGAGACGCTCAACCGCGCCTCCGACCTCGGCATCGCCTTCCAGCTCACCAACATCGCCCGCGACGTGATGGACGATGCGGCGCAGGGCCGCGTCTATCTGCCTGAGGATTGGCTGCGCGAGGCCGGGGTGCCGCCCGCCGACATCGCAAGGCCGGAGCACAGGCGGGCTGTCGCCGCCGTCACGGCGCGGCTGCTCGCCGAGGCCGAGCACTATTACGCTTCCGCCCGGGTCGGCCTGGCCGATCTGCCCTACCGCTCGAGCCTGGCGATTGCCACCGCGCGGCAGGTTTATCGCGAGATCGGAATATCGGTGATGAAACGCGGCGAGGAGGCATGGACGACGCGCACCATCGTCAGCCCGGCGCGCAAGGCCTGGTGCGTGGCCATGGCCGCCGTCACGGCAACGCAGGCGCGCAGCCTGAAGCGCTGGCGCAAGGCAGCCTCCCGCGAAGGATTGTGGACGCATCCAAGCTTGGGCGTCTAGGCGGCCGTCGCCTTGCAGCTTGCGGCTTGGGGCAGGGGCGGCGGCTCCGGTTCGGCCATTGCTTCGGCGATGAGAGCTGCGCTCGCCGTTTCGATGCGCTCCTGCAGGAGGCGGGCGAAGCTTTCGCGGTCAAGACCAGGCGGAATGGGATCGAGAAACTCCACTGTGATCGTGCCGGGATAGCGCAGGATCGAGTGCCGCGGCCAGAACAGGCCCGAATTGAGCGCCACCGGCACGCAAGGCAGCCCCAGCGCTTCATAGAGCATGACCACGCCGGGCAGATAGCGCGGCGGCGCGCCGGGTGGGCGCCGCGTGCCTTCCGGGAAGATCACGATCTCACGCCCGTCCGCTGCCCGCTGTTTGGCTGCCTTCAGCATGGCGCGCAAGGCGCTGGCGCGCGCCTCGCGCTGCACCGGGATCATGCCGAACTTGCGCGAGAACCAGCCATAGAGCGGGATCGACATAAGCTCGTTCTTCATCACCAGTGCAGGGTCGCGGAACAGCGGTATAAGGGCAAAGGTGTCCCAGGCGGCCTGGTGCTTGGCGGCGACGATGACCGGGCCGGGGAGCAGCTTTTCGGCGCCGCGCACACGCATCCGCGTTCCGCAAGTGAGACGCAGCAGGAAGAGCAAGGTCCGCGCGTGCGCCCTCAGCCCCGCCATGGCCAAGCTGCGCGGGCCAAGCAGCAGCGGGCTGCCGAGGATCAGGAACAGCGCCGTTGCTCCATAGAAGACAACGTAAAAGATGAGCGAGCGGAGCCTCAGCATCGCGCGTTGCGGGCCGGAGTTGCGCACGCCGCGGCATTGGCGGCCTCGTCGCGGGCGGGTGCCGACAGCAAACGGTGCGTAGCAAGGCGGATGAGCGAGGGGAACAGCTTCAGATATTCCGAAATCAGGATGCGCAGGCTCAACGGATGTCCCCACCAGCGTTCCATGTCCATGCTGGCGGAGTGAACGGGATAGGGAACAAGTTCGACATCCGGCAGCTCGCGGCGCAGTTCGATGAGACTGCGTGGCATGTGATAGTTCGAGGTCACCACGATCAGCGAGCGGAACCCGGCATCCCGCGCCCAGCGGGCCGTTTCCTCAGCGTTGCTGACCGTGTTGATGGCGTTACGGTCGAGATCGACGCAGCATTTGAACAGGCTGGCATTTTCAGGGTTCAGCCGGATCAGTTCGAGCTTGGTCGTCGCCGGGTTCACGCCAGAGATGAGCAGCCGCTTGGCGTATCCCCGTTTCAGCAGCTTGAGCGCCTCGGGAATGCGCGCCTCTCCGCCGGTGAGCACGACGATCGCCTCGGCTCGCGCCGGATCATTCTGCGGCCCCTTCTGCACCATGCCGGCGAAGACAAGGAAGCCGATGAAGAGCACGGCTGCCGCAAGGCTGGCGAGCCTGGCTGCGAGAAGACCGATCCTTGCAAGAAGTGAGCGCTTGGGTTTCACTGCGCCTAGCCTGCCTGGCATGGGTTCACCGCCGTTTCATTCCCCCCGTCCGCCGTTTTGGCGGCATCGCCGGCTCGTTGAAACTTAACGGTTCTGGGCCTCGAGTATCCGCTTCACGCCGAAATGCGAGGTGAGCAGGCAGATGACTGCGATCAACCCAACCATCAAAACCAGAATCAAATATCCGGTCAAGTCGAGCGTGCCGCTGCCGATGAAGCGCCTGATCTCCGCATCTGTCGCCGAAGCGCCTCCGAAATAATCAGCCAAAAGTGGCATGAGCACGAACACCGCCGCCGCAGCCGAAGCACCCACCAGCCCCGCCTTCACGCCAAGCTTGAAGAAATGCGTCTCGAACTGGCGGACGATGAACCGCTCCTCGGCGCCAACGAAATTCAGAACCTCGATGATGCTGCGGTTCGAGGCCATGGCGCTGCGGGCAGCGGCGATGACGATGGCAACGGTGGCAGCGGCCACGAGCAAGATCACGGCCAAGCCGGCAAAGGCCAGGCCGCTGGTGAGTGTCTGGATCTGACGGCGCCAGCGCCGGTGATCGTCCAGCGCGGCGTCGGCGAACCTTGCTTCGAGCGCGGCCTTCAGGGGGACGATGTCGGGCGGATTGGCGCGGTCGATCTCAATGGCGAGCAAGCGAGGCATCGGCAACACTTCGAACGATTTCAGCTTGCCAAGCCAGGGGCTCACCAGCGCATTGACGTCCTCGCTGCTCAGCACCGTCACTTTCGCAATGCCGATTTGTCCTTTCAGGAAATCGGCAATCTCGGCGACTTTCTTGTCGGTTTCGGCCGCGCCGCGCGGATCGGGGCTGATCTGCACCGTGATTTCCGACTGGATGTCGCGCAGCCAAGCCGATGCCGATTGCTGGATCATGTAGACGAAGCCGGCGGTGAGGCTCACGAGGAAACACATAATGGCGATCACGATGGTAAGGGAGCGGCCCGTGACCGTATCGGGCGGGACGATGGGTGTCGCGCCCAGAACGGCCTGGGGGGTCAATTGCCTCTCCTGCACCGGAACCGGAAGCGTCGTCTCGGTTGCCTCCATCGTCATGCCGATAGCCCCCTTCTTCTTCATTCGTGGATATGCAGGTTCATTCGTGGATATGCAGGCGCCCGTTTTCGAGTTGCAGGCGCGGCGCGTTGTATTGCGACATCAACTGATAGTCGTGGGTTGCGATCAGGATCGAGGTGCCAAGACGGTTCAACTCGATAAACAAGCGCAGCAGCCGCCTCGCCATCTGCGGATCGACGTTGCCGGTCGGTTCGTCTGCAAGCAGCACCTCCGGCCGCCCGATCACCGCGCGCGCAATGGCGGCGCGCTGCTTCTCGCCTCCCGACAGCACCGACGGGTAGGCGCGCATCCTGTCGCCGAGCCCCACCCATTTGAGCAGTTCGGTCACGTCCTCGGCATAATCCTCCACCTTTCCGCCGCGGACCCGCAGCGGAAGCGCCACGTTCTCCCAGGTGGTGAGATGGTCGAGCAGCAGAAAGTCCTGGAACACGATGCCGATGCGCCGGCGCATCTCGGCGCGCTGGGCGGGCGTGAATTTCGTCACGTTGCGGCCGAACATGAAAGCGTTGCCGCGTGTCGGGCGCAGCGACAGGAACAGCAGTCGCAACAGGGTGGTTTTCCCCGCGCCTGACGGACCGGTCAGGAAATGGAAGGACCCCGGCAGCAGGTCGAACGTGATATCCCTGAGCACCTCCTGCCCGTTGCCGTAGCGCAGGCCGACATTTTCAAAGCGGATCACGGATGTTTCACCCCAACATGCGGGATAACTCGACGGTTTGGTTTGCGGTTATGTTTATGGTAGAGGTTCACTCTCGTATCAATCGATTTCAATCAAGGCGAGAATTTAGCATTAAGCAACGCCCCGGCTCTGTGCCAGTCATGCGATAGGGAGGCGCATTCGTGACAACCATCATACAATGCCCGAATTGCGCAGCCCGCTATCGCGTCATGATCACCATTGCCCGCGGCCAACTCGTGCGCTGCCCGCGTTGTCAGTTCGTGTGGCGCTTTGGCGAGGAGAGCAGTGCCCAATTTGGCCTTGGGGCAGCAGCGGCTGATGCCAGGGCCGGGGCCGGTGCCGGCAGTGATGAGATGCACGGCGGTCGATCGCACGCTCAGGTCGAGACGGCGGGAAGCGGGCGTTTTTCCCGGCTCGGCGGATATGACACGCCGGATGCTGAGGTTGCGCGCACATCGTTGAACGATGATTCCGAAGAGCAGGATCCCGCTGGCGAAGACGGCCGCTATGAAGCGGGCTCTGAAGCGCAGGATGAGAGGACTTCATATGACGAGACTGCGCAAGCCTATCGCGAGACTGCGGAGGCGGGGGACGACAATAAGGATGAGGGCGCTGGCAACGGCTATTCCCGCCGCGGCATCGAGCGCGAACCCGCTTTCGGCGACGGTTTTTATTCCGCCTTCGACGAAGCCCGCCGGTCCAGCACCGAAATGGACGAAGAGGACCTTGCGTTGAAGGAGCAGGCGTTCCGCGCCTCCGGTGGGTATAAGCGCGCGCGCGCTCAACGGCACGATTTCGCCCGCGAGATGGCCGATGTGCTCGACCGCTCGCCCTATCAGGGAGAGGTTGGCGAGTCGGATGACGAAGGCCTCGAGAACCAAACCTCGGAATATGAGGAAAACAGCGCAGGCTACCGTTCAGGTGAGGACGGGGCGACATCGGATCCGGACAATGATTACGCCGCAGCCGACAGCACTCTGCCTGGCACGGAACAACAAGCCGGACCCTATTCCGGCCCGCTCTGGCCCGACGGCGATGCCAATGACAGGCAAGAGCGCGAAACGCTGAGCGCTTTCGCGCCGCGCCGGCCGCTGGAAACAGCTGCCGATGTGGCCGGCCCCGCCCGTGATGCGCGCAATGGTTACGGCGGACTTGCGGTTGCCGCGGCCTGGGCGACCTACCTGATCGTCGTCGGCGGGCTTGCCGCAGGGGCTCTGTTCTTCAAGGACAATATTGTCAAAGCCATGCCGGGTGCTGCGCGCTATTACGCCATGCTCGGTATCGAGAAACCGGTCAAGGTTCTGACCTTCGAGAGCGTGAGCTACGAAATCTCCACGCGCGACGACAGAACGGTGCTCGAGGTGCGCGGACTGGTGGTGAACACCACGGACAGGAGCGTGGACGTTCCCACACTTTACATCACGGTGAGGGACGACAGCAACGCCGTCATCGCCAACACTGCGGCAGTCGTCGTCAAGAACCCGCTGCCAGCGCAGGCAAAAGCGCCATTCACGCTCGAATTTCTCTCGCCACCCTCTAATTTGAGTGCGATTGAGTTGCGGTTCGCCGGCTCGATCTAAGGCCGGTATTGATACATCAAAAGCGTTTGATCAGCCTGTCCAGATAGTCCAGTTCCAATTCGGGGCGATAACGCTCGCCCAGCCTGCGGCGCAATTCGTCGAGTATCTCGCGGGCGCGCTGCACATCGATCTCATCGGGCACCTTCACGTCGTTGCCTTCATCCGTGCCGAGGGTGCGATTGGGCCGGCCCAACGGGTCCCGGCCGGCATTACCGGTCTGGTCTAATCCCTGTCCCCGCTGCCCCTGGCGGGACTGCATCATCTGCTCGGCGAGAGCGCGCGCGCCCTGCCGCAGGCTTTCCACGGCGGCGGCTTCGCGCTCGGCGGCGCGTTCGGCGTTGCGTTCGCCCAGCTGCTCTCCCGCCTCGCCCATGGCGCGGGCGGCGTCCTCCAGTCTCTGGCGTGCATTGCCGTCAAGGCCGGGGATGGCGTTGCGCAACTCGTCGAGTTCCCGCCTGAGCGCATCCTGACGCTGGCGCAACTCGTCGAGGCTCGGAACCGGGCCCTGACCCTGGCCGCGGCCGCTCTCGCCGTTGCGCCCCTCGCCCTGGCCTTGAGCGCCGCGTTCGCCGCGTCGGCCTGGCTGCTGTCCCTCGGAACGGCTATCGCCGTTTCGCTCGCCTGCCTGGCGGCCGCTGCGGCCCTGCTGCTCACGCTGGGCGCGGAATGTTTCGTCAAGAAGCTGCTGCTGTTGCCGCATCAACTCGCTCAGCTGGTCGATCATGCCCATCATTTCCTGCATGCGGTCAGAGGGTTGCGGCGGGCCGGCTTGCACGTTTTCCAGCATCTGCTGCAATTCGCTCAGGAGCTGGCGGGCCGCGTCGCGCGAGCCGGTGCGCGCCAGATCCTCGATGTTGCGCAGCATGCGGTCCAGATCCTGGGGGGCGATGGCTTGCTGCGGCATGTCCTGGGGCAGGGGCCGCTTCTGGGCATTCTGCTGCATCGTCTGCAGGAACTCCGAAAGTGCCTGGCGCAATTCCTCCATGAGGCGTTTGATCTCTTCCTCTGAGGCATTCTCGTCGAGCGCTTTCGCCAACTGCTCCTGCGCCTCGCGCAGGCGGCGCTCGGCGTTCGGCAGGTCGCCATCCTCGATGTTGACCGCCATATCCCAAAGCTGTGCAACGGCGCTTTCGATATCCTCGATGCCGCGCGCGTTGCTCAGCCGCCAATAGAGCGTGCGCAGGCCTAGATAAACGCTCAGATCTGGGGTGAAAGTCTCGGGCGCAATGGCAAGCGCGTCAAGCGCCAGCGCCACGGGCTCGGGACGGTCGGGCCGGTCCACCAGTTTCTTGCGCTGCTCGATCAGCGCCTTGGCCAGCGGCTGGGTGAAGTTGCGCTCGGGCAGGATGAAGCGGCCGGCGTCGGTTCCGCCGATCTGGCCAGCCTCATCTTCGGCCATGAGTGTCATCACCACAGGCAGACCCGCCCAGGGGTGGGAGGTCAGATCCTTAAAGACCTGTCCCTCACCGCTCTTCGCGGCGGCGCGCGGCAAGGGCAGGGCGATGACCGGCGCTTCGCCCAGCCGCTTCACGGTTGCGCCGCGCGGCGGCGCCTCCGAGTCGTCGGCTTTGCTGTGCAACTCTGGCGCCGCTTTCGGAGATGTTTCATCCCGCCGGCCATCCACCGCGGGATCCTCGTTAATGAAGGCGCGCGCCGAGACCACGCCATAATCGTCCTCGACCCGGAACTTGATGTGAAGCGAGTTGCGCTGCGTCAGCGCCAAAGGATGGGTCAGTTCGATCGAGGGCGGCCTGTCGTCGATGACGCTTACCGGCCAGCGCGCTACCACGCGGCTGCCATCGCTCACCACGATGCTGGCCGATTGCGTCAGCTTGCCCCGGAATTCGGCCACGCCATCGCGGTCCTCGCGGATGCTCGAGCTGAGCTTTTCCGGCGTCTCGGCGCCGGCGAGATCAAGGCGCACCTCGAACGCGGCGGCTTCCGGGTGAATGATGCGCGCCACGAACTCGCTGTTCTCCGGGGCGCTGAACGCCGCCGGATCGCTGGTTTGCGCTGCAACGGGGAACCGGCCGTCGGACAGGATAACGGGCGGCTGGCGCGTGTAGGCCGGCGGGGTGAGCCAGGCGTCAATACGCAGGTTGAGGCTGCGGGCAGATGGCTTCAGATCGAAGGCCGCCCTCACCTTCTCGCGCAACTGCCCCCCCTCGGCAACAAGCGCCACGGCAAAAACCAGTATTAGCGCCGCCCTGAGGGCGAACGGATCCTTCCTGTCAACGCGCGGCGAGGGCCAGCCGGCACGTAACTTCGCGAAAGTGGAAGCGAGCCGCGCCCGATGCGCCTGCCACAGGGCAAGGGCCACCTCATCCCGGCCTGGGGTCGCCATGTCGTCGCGGTATGATGTCACCGGGCGATGCTTCAGGCCGGACTGCCGTTCAAGACGCAGCATGGCCGCAGCGCGTGCCGGCCAGCGCAGGCGGAGAAGCGGCAGCAAGGACAGGAAAGCCGCAACGCCAAAGCCGTAAAGCAGCCAGCGGTGCCACTCGGGGCTGAGTAAAGCCCACAAGCCGAACAGCGAAAGGATGAGAAATATCATGCAGACAGCCAGAGGCGGCCACAAGGCAAGCCACAGGTCGCCTGCGAGAATGGCCCATTTCGCGCTGCGCAGCTTGCGCTCCAGAACCAGATCGGGGGCAGCGGCATCTCTGCCGCGCGGGTCGTGCCTCGTGTCGATGGCGATCAATCCTTGTGCTCGGGAAACCATTCGTCCGAACCAACTCAGGTCCGGCGGACCCCGGATATCAAT
>Ga0129299_1003276_pt1 | contig 10586 bp, 16 predicted proteins | sample ConPoolayeCmetaG_FD_94477 | JGI IMG/M metagenome (GOLD analysis project Ga0129299, IMG submission 94477) | Hot spring microbial mat communities from California, USA to study Microbial Dark Matter (Phase II) - Cone Pool mat layer C metaG ... | reverse complement strand
TCAAAGACGGCCAGGCGGTCTGTATCCCCTGCGCCAGCCAGACATAAGGCTGCTGATGAGGCCGCGCGCTTCGGAGCGACGTTGCTCCGGGGCGCGCAGACAGGAAGGGCAATATGACAACTTACTTGCTGGCAGCTTTGGTGGCTTTTGCCTTCACAACGGTCTTGACCATCGCCGGCGTTGGCGCCGCGTTTATTATCGTGCCGACGTTTTACTGGTTGGGCATACCGCTGCACGAAGCGATGGCGGTCGCTCTGCTGCTGAATGCGCTGAGCATGACCTTTGCCTCGGCGAACAATATCCGCAACCGGCTGGTGGACTTCGCCACGGCAGTGCCCATCATCATCGCCGCGACGCTGGTCTCGCCGCTGGGTGCATACACCAGCCAGTTTGTGGCACGCGGGGTGCTGCTGTGGCTGTTCGTCGGCTTTCTGGTTTTTGCCGGCAGCATGATGCTGTTCTATCACCCCAAGAGCGGCGAAACTCGGATTGCGTCGGCGTTAGGGCGGGCGATACTGGGTGTAGCCGTTGGCTTGCTTGCTGGCTTCTTAGGCGGGCTGCTTGGCGTCGGCGGAGGCAATTTCATCGTGCCGGTGCTCGTGTGGCTAGGCTTCGACCCCAAACGAGCCTCAGGCACGACGGCCTTCATCGTGGTGTTTTCATCGCTGTCCGGCTTTTTCGGCCATACGGCTTTGGGCAGCCTGAATCCGACCTTGCTCGCCTTTTCGGCAGTCGCTTCGGTCTCCGCCGCCCTGCTGGGCTCGTGGTTGATGCAGGCCCGCCTGAAGAGCGCGCAGGTCAAATGGGTCATCGGCCTGGTGTTGTATCTGGTCGCAGCCAAGATGCTATTCGACCTGATTTTCTGAAGAAAGGCGAAATGGATGAGCCCAAACGATATTCAGACCTATACGGTCACCGTGCGGCGCGAGGATGAGGCTCATTCTTGGGCGACTACGGGCGAGCACCGCTTACTGCTGGGCACTCGCCGCGGCGATCAAACCGCCGGTTTTAATGCGGCGCAGACGTTGCTGGCCGCCCTGGGAGCGTGCTTAATCAGCAACATCACTTACTTCGCCGAGTTGTTGCGACTCGAGGTGAATGATGTGCAAATTGAACTCCGTGGGCTACGGGCCGACAAGCCGCCGGGGCTGTTTCAGATTGACTATACCGTCAACCTGGTCAGCCGCGAGCCGGAGGACAAGTTGCAGAAGCTATGCGACCTGGCCACCAAATGGGGCACGGTGACCAATACGTTGGTCGAGGGCGTTGAGCCGCGGGGCAACATCCAGTTCAGCCGTCCAATAGAGTGACATTGTCAGGAGGTACCCAATAATGCGCCGATTGTTGGCCTGCGCTGAATTCATTAGGGCCCATTACCAGACGATTATCATCGCTACGGTTGTGGTGGCTCTGCCGCTGGGGTTATGGACCGTTGCTCCAGGCAAGGTGCTGCAATCCTATTCGCGGGAGCTCACCTTCCTGATGATTTTGTTCATCAGCGCCACCATTACCCCCCAGCAGTTTGCCTTGGTTGCGCGTCGGCCGGCAGCCATCGCCGTCGGTTTGTTGCTGAATTTCGTCTATATGCCATTGTTGTGCTGGGCCCTGGCCCATTTTCTCGTGGATGACCCGTTGTTGGTGACTGGCATCATTCTGGTCGGTGTAGTCCCTTGCGCCGGTATGGCCGCCGTGTGGACGGCACTGCTCAAGGGCGATGTGCCGCTGGGCATGGCCATCAATGCCTTGACAATGGTGTTGGGGCCATTTGTTATCCCGCCGCTGATGGTGCTGTTGGCCGGCTCAAAGGTTGAAGTCAACGCTGGGGCGATGTTCTCACAACTGGCGATGATCCTGTTGATCCCGCTGGTACTGGGGATCGGCCTGCGCTGGTTGCTGGACATGATATGGGATGTCAAGCCGTACCTGCCGGTGCTGCCATCGCTGTCGGCTTTGACCGCCGTGCTGTTGATGTTCGCCGTGTGCAACGTCAATGCGCCCTTGATCGCCGCCCGGGCGGCGCTGGTGCCATCGCTGCTGCTCGCCGTGATCCCAATTTTCCCGCTCGGCTTTCTGTTGCCGCATTGGCTGGGACGTTTTGCCTTCGGGTGGAAGGAGAGGATTGCCATCACTTATGCATCTGGCATGAAAAACTTGCCTATCGCTGTTGGGCTGGCCTTTGCCAGCTTCCCCGCCCTGGCGGGCTTGCCAGTAGCTCTGGCGTTCATTTTACAGATGCTGACCGCGAGCCTGTTCTACCGCTACCTGAACGCCCGGGCGGTACAACCGGAAAGCGTTGCCGCATCCCGCTGAACGGCGGGGAGCGTGTCGCTACTATAATATATCAACATGAAAAGGATGTGAATGCTATGTCTGAAGAAACCGAAATGAAGAACTGGAAGGCTTTGCCCGTGTGCGGCAAAGAGGCAGAAAATCTGGACATCATCATGGCTTGCGATGGGGCGGCCAGCGTGGGACAGGTCGGCCATGCGGTAGCCGTGGAGCTGACCAACCGCGGCAGCGGCGCGCGGATGTGCTGCATCACGGCGGTGGCCGCCGACTCGCAGGTGCACGTTGGTATCGCGCAGCGGGCGCGCCGTTTGATCGCCATCAACGGCTGTTCCAATCGCTGCGCCAGCAAGGTACTGGAGGGCAAAGGGCTCAAGGTGGACTATGAATACACTGTCTCGGAGCTCGACGTCAAGAAAGTCCCTACGCTCGATTTCGACATGGAAGACGTCCAGCGCATCGCTGAGCTGGTTGCCAAGGAGGCTCTGCAGACGCCGCCGAAAGCGTAGGGCCAGCGCTGTCCCGCGTCAGGAGCATGTTGAACCACCCATTCCTGGCGTCTGGTAGCGCCGACAAACAAGGGAGTGGAATAATGGGCGAGAGAATCCTGCTGTGCCTTGAAGAACAACACCTGGTGGAAATACAGCGGCTTCTTCTGGACGAAGACGAAGAAGGTGCGTTGAATTTCCTGGCTTCTGTCGTGTGGCCGAAAATCGAAACCACAATGCGCGAGGGTTTGAGGAAGGAAATGGACATAGGCAAGGGGCCAGATCAATTCTGGATGAAGGATAAAGAACTTTGAGAGCCAAGCCTTCGACAAGGAGGTAACGTGTGGAACACTCAACCAGCCGGCGGGGCATTTACCTGGACAATGCAGCGACGACCTATCCGAAACCTGAAGTGGTGTATCGGGCGACAGAGCATTTCCTGCGCGAGGTTGGCGGCAGCCCCGGCCGCGGCGGACACCGTCGCGAACAAGAGGCAGACGCCATTGTTTGGGAAGCGCGGCGCGTGGTGGCCGAGCTTGTGAACGCACCCGACCCGGCCGGGGTGGCCTTTACCATGAACGCCACTCAGGCCATCAACATGGGATTGAAAGGTCTGCTGCGGCCCGGCGACCATGTCATCACCTCAGCCCTCGAGCACAACGCCGTGTGGCGGCCGCTCAAGACGCTGGAGCGGCGCGGGGTGATCACCTTGAGCGTCGCGCCCTGTAGTGTGGCCGGTTACACCGAACCGGGGGACATCGTCCCCCTGATCCGCCCCAACACACGCCTGGTGGCGATGCTCCACGCTTCCAATGTGCTGGGGACGATCCAGCCCATCGCTGAGATCGGCTGGGTGGCGAAGGAGTACGGATTGCTGTTCATGGTGGACGCGGCGCAGACGGCCGGCACATATCCTGTTGACATGGAGGCGATGCACATAGACGTGCTGGCTTTTGCCGGACACAAAGGCACGTTTGGGCCGCATGGCACGGGCGCACTGGTCGTGCGGCCGGGGGTGGTCCTGGACACGCTGATCGAGGGCGGCACCGGCGAACTGTCAGAGCTGGAGGCCCAGCCGGATGACATGCCGCTGCACCTGGAAGCCGGCACTCCCAACGCGCTGGGCATCGCCGGCTTGCTGGCTGGTGTGCGGTTTGTGTTGCAGGAGGGAGTCGCCCGCATCAGGACGTATGAGTCGTCGCTGACCAATCACCTGCTTGCAGGTGTGCGAGAAATTCCGGGGGTCACGGTATATGGGCCGGGCGATGTTCATGCGCGCACCGGCGTGGTGACCTTGAATGTCGAAGGCTTTGACCCCAGCCAGTTGGCGGTGGTCTTGGACGAGATGTTCGACATCGCCACACGGGCCGGGTTGCACTGCGCGCCCCAGGCCCATCGGGTGATGGGCACGCTGGAATATGGCGCACTGCGCTTCAGCCCCGGCTATTTCAACACCATCGAAGAGATTGACGACGCGGTGGCGGCGCTGGCGGAAGTTGTCGGCGCCGCCTAGGAGATGTAGCTCATGCCGCGGGTTGACAAGACGCTGGTCATCCTGACCAAACAAGATGCCTTCCAAATCAAATCTGCGGTCGAGCGCCGCGACAAGAAACAGGCTTTCTTGTTCCTGAGAGACGTGCTGGGCAAGAAGATCGAACTGATGCTGAAAAGACGCTGCAAGTGAGGGAGGACGAGAACGGTGAACCTATTCGTTTCATGCCGCTGGCGCACGTTGGTGTGGCTATTGTTGCTGCTTGTACTCATCATACCACAGCAGACGCGGGCACAAGGCCCCACAGTCCAGGCTTTGCTGTTCTATTCCGAGACCTGTCCCCATTGCCACGAGGTGATGGAACATACGCTTCCGCCGCTCAAGGAAAAATATGGGCCGCGATTGCAGATCAAAGAACTGGAAATCGGCGACCCGAAGAACTTTGAACTGATGCTCAAGCTGGAAGCAGCCTATCAGATTCCGGAGCAACTGGTCGGCGTCCCTGAAATGTTCATCGGTTCGGACTATCTGATCGGCTCTATCGAAATTCCTCAGAAATTGCCCGGCCTCATCGAGAAGTACCTGGCCCAGGGTGGCGTGAAGTTCCCGACCGTCGAGCCATCGCCAGCCGCAACGGCTTCGCCTGTGGCGACCGGCAGCGCGGCAATCGCCTCAGCGCCGCCGACTGTGCAAAGTCCGGCGGCCGTCGCCTTCTACGTCTTCTGGGACGACAAGTGCGATTCGTGCGTCAAGCTGATGAATCAGGTCCTGCCGGACATCCTGAGCCGCTACCCCAAAGGACAGATTAAGGTCGAAGATTACAACATAGAGCGCACCGGATACAACTTGATGCGCGACCTGGAGACTCATTTCGGCCTGGAAATAGGCGGGATGCCGGAGGTCTTCATCGGCGACCAGGCATTGCTGGGCCTGGAGGAGATTCAGTCGCGCCTGCCCTTGTTGATTGACCAGTATCTCGCCGCGGGTGGCATCGGTCTGCCCGGCCTGGAGGGTGAAGCGAGCGCTGCAGTGGCCCCATCTGAGGTGGCGAAAGCTGACGACCCGGCCCGCGTCGAGCCGATTCACCTGGCGTATTTCTATCAGGTCGGCTGCCGCGAATGTGACCGGGCCGAACTCGACCTGAAGTTCCTGGAACAGAAATATCCCCAGCTCCAGGTCGAGTCGTTTGACTCGCGGGAGAAGGCCGCTCTACTGGAGCTGCTCGGCGCCAGGGCAGGGGTGCCGGAGTCGCGCCGATTGCTGGCCCCGGCGGTATTTGTCGGCGATGATGCCCTGGTGCTGGAGCAGGTCAGCGCGAAGAATCTCGAATCGCTGGTGAAGAAGTATCTGGGCGGCGGCGCGCCGGCAGTATGGGCCGATGAAGCCACTCTTTCGGAGCAGGCAACGAAGGGCATCCTGGAACGCTTTCGCTCGTTTGGGGCACTGACCGTCGCCGGCGCCGGTATCATTGATGGACTCAACCCCTGCGCCTTTGCCACTATCGTGTTCTTTATCTCCTACCTGACTTTGGTCGGGCGACAGGGCCGAGAAATCCTGGCGGTGGGGCTGGCGTTCACGGTCGGCGTATTCTTGACCTACCTGGGCGTCGGCTTTGGCTTCCTCAAAGCCGTGGCCGCTCTACCTGTCCTGACCTTGCTAGGCCCGTGGGTATATGGCCTGACCGCGCTGCTGTGCTTTGTGCTGGCCGGTTTTAGCCTGCATGATTTTGCCCAGGCGCGGCGCGGCAAGCCTGAGGAGATGCGCCTGAAGCTGCCCACCTCGCTGCGGCGACACATCAACAGGATTATCCGCGAGGGCGTTGGCCTGCGGGCGTTTGTGCCGGTGGCTTTCGGCACAGGAATAGTCATTTCCTTGATTGAGCTGGCCTGTACCGGCCAAATCTACCTGCCGGTCATCATGTTCGTATTGAGCGTGCCAGAGATGCGACCACAGGCCGTCTCGTATTTGCTGCTGTATAATTTGATGTTTATCGTTCCGCTGGTGGTTGTGTTTCTGGCGGCGTATTGGGGCGCGAGCTCGGAGCGCATGGGCATATTGGTCAGCCGCCATGCCCCGGCGGTCAAGCTGGCGACTACCGTCCTGTTTGTGGTGATGGGCGTGTGGCTGCTGTTCACCTTGCTTGGATAGGACTTGGGCTGGTATAATAGTCTGGTCAAGGCAGAAGGACTTGGAGCAAAGTTATGAGGACAGAAGCCGAACGCGGGCGACTTCGAACTGCTTTCGCACAACTTGCACCGTGCGCTGGCGCACTCGGCATGTTGTTGGGACTTGCGGCCCTCGTGTTGATCGCTGGTTGCGACTTGTTGCCTTCAGGCGGGCCGGTCTTCAATCTGCCTGATTCGGCCGGCGGTGCATCACCTCTTGCTCAGCAGCGACCGATGACCTATACGCTGACCTTGCTCCACACCAACGATACGTGGGGCTACGTTGACCCCTGTGGCTGAAGGGTGAAAGTGGGCGGCGTGGCCCGTCGGGCCACCTTCGTAAAGCAGGTCAGAGCAGAGGGCAATGTGCTCCTGTTGGATGCAGGTGATAGCCTGGTTGGAGATGAGGACCCGGCGCGCGGAACACGGGGCGCGTCCAGCGTCGATTTCATGAACCGCATGGGCTATGACGCCATGGCTGTGGGCGCCAACGACCTGCTGCTAAAACGCGATGTCATGGCGCAGCGCAGGGCAGAGGCGCAGTTCCCGTTCCTGTCGGCTAACGTCGTTTTCACAGATAGCGGCGAGCTGGCCTTCGAGCCTTATATTGTCAAGGACGTGGGCGGAGTCCGCGTGGGCGTATTGGCTCTCACGGACTTTTGGAACATCGGCCTGGATGGCATGCAGGTAACGGATGCTTTGTCGGCGACAACGCGATTTGTACCCGAACTGCGCGACCGGAGCGACCTGGTCGTGGTGCTCTCTCGTGTTGGCTTGAGCGAGGCTCAACGAATTGCGGCCGCAGTGCCGGGCATCGCTTTGGTCATCGCCGGCGGGCCCTACCCCATGACATTGGAGCCTGTCGCCGTAGAGGGGACGAACACGGTCGTCGTTCAGGGCGAACAGCCAAGCAGAGGACATGCCGGCCTCTACGTAGGCATGTTCAAGCTGACGCTGGATTCAGACAAGAAATTGGTCGAGTACAAGTGGAGAGTCAAGAGCATGGACCCAGAGATTGCCGACGACGCTGAGATGGTCGAGCGCGTCGCCTATTGGCGACGGAAGGCTCTGGAGGGCAATTGACACAACCCGCTAGACCGGAGTTCTAATATTTGGGGAGGTACTTAAGATGGAAGGTGATTGGAGTATCGTAGCTGATGAATTGCAGGCGCTGCTTAAACTGAAGTCTAAACCGGTTGGCGTCAAACTGTGCCGCTCCGCCGAGGAGCTGCAACAGGGCCACGCCCCAACTTCAGGGGTAGCCGTGTGCCAGGCGGTCAAAGGGGCAGCGTTGGCCGGCTGGCAACTCGGTTGCGCCCTGGACCAGGTGGATTGTTTCACGGCGCAGATGATTTTGGGCGTCCGGCCTCAGTCGGACAAGGACACAACCCATCACGCCAAGCAATTCGTGGAAAGCGACACGGTGGCGCAGCGTATGGCGGACATCAAGCCCAAGCTGGGAGTGCGTGAATTTGCCGGCCTCCTGGTGGGACCGCTTGGCGGATTCGAACCCGATGTCGTCTTGCTGATCGGCGATTCTCTGCAGGCGATGGGCGTCATCGAGGCGCGGACACGTTTGACGGGCGAAGCATTGCAGTTCACCAACGGCGTCAGTTCGGCCGTGTGTTCCTATTCGATAGTCGGCCCCATCCAGACGGGGCGAATCAACCTGACTGTGCCCTGCGTGGGGGCCAGACGATACGCGGCTTTCCAGGACCACGAGCTGATCCTGTCGCTGCCACGGGCCGAGGTCAAGCCAACACTGGCCGAAATGAAGGCGATGGAGCAGGCGGGGAAATGGCATGTGCCGGTGGTGAACGGCTACCTTTCGCCGACGACCCCCATTAACTATCTGGTCAAGCCGCCGCAAGCCTGAGACCGGGATTGCCCGGCCCGAGTGTCGAGGAGAAGAGTTCATGAAAACATGGCAGGTATCGGTATTGTTGGGCGTGATTTTGGTAGCGGTCGGCGTTTTCGTCGCCAAAGGGATGCTGGCCGAACCGGTGACATCACAAGTCGAGACGACGCCGGGCAGTGTGGTTCCGCAGGCGCAGTTCGAGGCGGCCCTGAAGGAAGGCCGACCTGCCCTGGTGCTGTTTCACTCGATGACGTGTATTCCCTGCAAACTCATGGAGGAGCGAGTGAATCAGGTGCGGCCCGATTATCAAGACCGGGTGGCTTTTGTAGATGTCAATGTATATGACCCTCAGAATCAGAGTTTCATCCGCTCGGCGCGTGTCCGGGCCATCCCGACCACCTTGCTGGTGGATGCACAGGGCAAGGGACAGACCATCCTGGGCGCGATCAGCGAAGAAGAGCTGCGCCAGCGAATCGAACAGCTCATCGCTGGTTTCGACAGCCGGTAATCGCTCAAAATATCTTTGCCACTTCACATAAGTCAAGGAGGTGTCTATGCCAGAGAGTTTTGAAGAGGCCAAGAGTCACCCTCTGTCTGGCCGACTGCCGGATGCGAGTCTACGGCAGTATGTGCTGGAACGGGGCGGCGTCTTGACCATTGACCAGGCACAAATGCCTGGCGGCTGATGAAGCACATATCCAGCACCGTCAGGTCTGACGGAACGGCCCCAGGACACAGGGGAATATGTGTCCGTTGATTGTGGAGACATCCAGGTATTCATCTCGCGCAAGGCGTGGGCGTTGCCGCGCCGCGCTGATAACCTCATCCGATTTGTCATCAGACATGTCGGCTGGTTCAACCTGGAGCTGCTGTAATGCCTTTTGATTTGGACAGCTTACAGACCGCGTCGGTTTTGGCCTATATCTTGGTGTTTCTGGGCGGCGTCATCACCAGCATTGGCCCGTGCAACGTAGCGATGATCCCTCTGCTCATCGGCTTTGTGGCCGGCAAGAAGGACATCTCGCGGATGGAGGGTTTCGCCATTTCAGTGGTTTTCACCACGGGGCTGGCCATTACCTTCACCGCACTGGGCGTTTTTGCCGCCGTGGTCGGCGGACTGTTCGGCGCCGGGCAAATCTGGTACTATGTTGTCGCGGCGATATGTCTGGTGATCGGCTTGCAACTTCTGGGCGTGTTGCAAATTCCAGTCCCCGATTTTCTGGCCCACCAACGGGAGAACATCCAGCGCAAGGGGCTGATCGGCGCGCTGCTGCTCGGCCTGGTGTCAGGGTTGGTGTCGTCGCAGTGCGCTACACCGGTGCTGGCCGCCATTCTCACGCTGGTCATGGCGAAGGGCGCGGTCGCTTACGGCGCGACGTTGCTCTTCGTTTACGCGCTGGGCCGCGGTGTGCCCATCATCGTGGCCGGGACATCGGCCGGCTTCATCAAAGCCTTGCCGGTTTTCAGCCGATGGGGGCATCGCCTCCAACAGGTCAGCGGCGCGATCATCATGCTGGTCGGCTTCTACTTCTTGTGGATTGCCTGAGCGTAAGGGCGGCGATATGAGCATGCTGATCAGGTGCACTGGCCGGCCACGTCAGCCTTGCCCATCAGGTCGCTCTTGCGCTCCGGCAAGGTGTCCGCTGGAGTGCAAATAGGATTCGATGCGGTAACGTAACAGGTTTTCCAGTTGCTCCTGGTTCATGGTCGGATCCCTTCGCGCTCGATGTTCAGGACGAGGGGGTTAGCGCCCATCGCGCCATGCTCCAGGTCGTGGCGAGTGGTCACCACGGTAGAGATCACCCGGTCCATTTCAAAGCCCACCTCCCAGGCGATTTCGCTGATACGTTGCCGCAGCTCGGGGGTCGCTTCCTCCAGCTCGATGAACAGATCCAGGTCCGAATCGGGCGTAGCGTCGCCCCTGGCCCGCGAGCCGAATACACGCAAGTCGAGGATCGGGGTAATGGTTGATAGCCGACGCCGGAACTCGCGGGCGATACGCCGGTCCATTGCTGTCAACATGTCATACACTCCTGGCTTTGGACTTTATCTATAACCTCAGAATCCCCTCTCTTTGCTTCCTATCCCAGCATGTCGGGATTATACTACGAACGCGCGTGAAGTTCAATTGGCATCCCCGCCAAATGAGCGGCGCGCGGGCGCGCCGTCGGGAAGCTACTAAGAAACTACCCTGTCCCGTCATTCTGAGGCGCGCCAGCGCCGAAGAATCTCAGCTTCACAGGCGGCGCGAGATGCTTCGCTTCGCTCAGCATGACGGGAGGCGGCGGTGTTTCTTG
>Ga0129299_1003275_pt1 | contig 10588 bp, 6 predicted proteins | sample ConPoolayeCmetaG_FD_94477 | JGI IMG/M metagenome (GOLD analysis project Ga0129299, IMG submission 94477) | Hot spring microbial mat communities from California, USA to study Microbial Dark Matter (Phase II) - Cone Pool mat layer C metaG ... | reverse complement strand
ATTCTGTAGATCTCTTCCGCGCCGGAGCGGCGCAGGCAGTAGATGAGTTCCGGCGCGATGGTTCCGTTTCTCGAGCAGGGGGTGCAGGCCACGATTTCAGGCACGCCGGCAGCCCGGGCAAAAACGGCAGTCATGAGAACCGTGGAGGCCAGAGGGGCTGAGCCGCCCGGAACGTATATTCCGACCCTGTCCAGAGGTTTGAAGATTTCTCCCAGCCGTCCGCCGTGGCCTGAGGGTATCGTCAAAGGCCGCGGTTTCTCAGCATCGGCGAAACGGGCAACGCGCTCCATGATACGCTCCACTGCATTGATGAAAGAGCGGTCAACAGACCGGCAGGCCCGTGCGACTTCGGCTCTGGAAACCCGAAAGAGGGAGGGAGTGAGTTTGACTCCGTCAAGTTTCGCGGTCCACTTTGCGACTGCGCTGTCGCCGCGCAGACGCACATCTTCCAGAATCCGGGCGGCGGCCCGTTCCGCGGCGGGTTTGAACGCCCGGCGCTCGGCCGCGGCCCGGAACGCGGACGGAAGCGGCATTCTTCCCTTCCATTCAATGACGCGGAGCTTCATTCTTTCATTCGGAACAAGGTCAATGCTCGCAGATCGCGCGGTTCCTGCCGGATTCACGGAGCGGCGTAGCTCAATGAGACGCGGCCGGACACGCTTTTTTCCGCCTTTTGCGCGCTGCTACGCGCAAGAAGCCGGATCACTGCGAGGTCAACGGCCGGATTCCCTGAACTGGTTTCGACCCATGCGTTCGCCAGCCGGCCGTCGCCGTTCATTTCCACATAGATGACCACATGAAACGATTTGTCAAACTGTTTCAAATCCTCCTCGGAAAGGCTATCGAGGGAGAATGCGGACCGGGACAGGGATGGGGATGCTTCAACCACAAGGTGGGCCGAACGCCCGGCCGGTGCGGGCAGCGCGAACGCCCGCGTAGCCGGCCGCAGGCCGGCTGATGTCAACCCATGACGCGGGAATCCATCTGGAGGCGGGCCGGCCGGCTGCAGAAGCGATGTGTCCGGCCCTGGAAGCAGATGCGGCGCCATTTCCGGAACATCCAGGAGACCCTGAAGATTCACGTTCGATTCCTCAGGGAGGGAGAATCCGACCTTGGAAGGGAGTCCGAACGGCGCAATCAGATGCGCCGCCGGCTCGGCAAGGCCGCGTGTCCAGCATATCTGGGGAGGCTGATCGGTTCTGCGGGCTTTCCCGCTGGGCTTTGTATATGGGCCTATGGACCATATGAGCGCCCAAAGCGCGACAAGAAGCAATGGCGCCGGATCCATACGGCGTCGCTGTCCCATGCTGACGGATGTTCGAGCAATCTCTCGCATTCTTACTCCGGGCTAATCCACACGCGTTGCGATATTGATGCTTCTGACACCGGCATCGGCGGCTATTGAAAGCACCCGGACAAGGGTGGCGTGCTCGATCCGCGAGTCGGCATGAATGACCAGAGATGAGGCCGGGTGGACCCGGACGCGGCGCGCAATGGCCTGGCCCAGCTTTTTCATGTCCTCCTCGGAGCCGGCCCAGTAACGAACGTCGTCGAAAAACACTATATCTCGACGGGGCGCGGATGGCACTCCCGGCGCCGAGAATATCACGGCGGCGAGGTCGGATGGCGACCCCTGGATAAAAGTGGACCTGGGCAGATTCACGGTTACTCCTGGCTGGAGGACAATCCTTCTTTCGAGGGCGAGTATAGCCGCCACCAAGAGCAGCATGTTCACCCATGGGACGATGAAAATGAAGCCATGGCATATCCTTGCCTTTGGGAAATAACGGGTTCTGAGGCCGGTGATATCCCGCGGTGTCGGTGCGATGTTCATCCCTTTCAGGCGTCCTTCCCGGTCTGCACGCCGTCGCCCTGCGGAGCGGTTGCGGCTCCAGCGAAAAAGGCCGTCAGTTCGGATTTGGCTCTTTCCATGTCCAGCACGATGCGGTCTATCTTCACCACCAGGACATTGAATGCGGCGTATGAGGGGATAGCCACGGCCAGGCCGGCCGCGGTGGAGGCCAGCGCCTTGAGCAGCGGAGCCGTGACATGGACCGACTGGATCAAGGGGGCGTCGTTCTGGATGCCTATTATCATTTCAGCCAGGCCTACCACGGTCCCGAAGAGGCCCAGAAGCGGCGCTGTCTGGGCCACGGTGGCAATGACCACCAGCCTGCGCTCCATGCGGGATATTTCCGCAAGACTCGCATCGTCAAGGGCCTGGCGAAGCGCTTCCCTTGTGTCGCCGCGGTGAAGTATTGCTGTCTTTGCAATAAACGCGACCGGACCGGGAGTTTCTTCGCATATCGTCGTAGCCTCGCGGATGTTGCCTCTGCGCAGAATGTTGAAAACGCCGCGGAGGAAGTCGTCCACCTTTATTCTGGCGCGGTGCAGGTGAAGCGCTCTCTCCAGAAAGACGGCCAGGGCAACAACTCCGCAGCCCGCGCACAGCCACACCACCGTTCCCCCCATCATGAGCCAATCGCGCATCGTGCGTCTCTCCTCATTCAGGCGCGGAAGAAATCAACCTCCGCTGTTAAGGAAATTCCACCAGTTTTCGGACTTTATTCTCCTGATCCGATCCTCGGCGTCGCGCGCGGCAGGGACGTCCGCCTCGGTCACACGGCGCAGCATTCTCACGGCGCCTTCCCAGTCCCTGCGGGATTCCAGAATGTCCGCGGCCGAAAAGGCAGCGCGTGTGAACCATGTCTTCGAGGACTCGTTGTGCCATCGGCCTTTCTCAAGTTCGTCGAGATACGGGATCATGACCTTTTCGTAATACTGCTGCAATGCCTGATCGGTCCTGCCCAGTTTTTCGAGGCAGCGGCCTATCTTGTATTCGGCCTGCAGGGCAAGATCGGACCTGGCGCCCGCAATGCCTCGCACGACGCGGTAGGACTCGATAGCCTCTTCATAGCGTTTGTGATTCTTTTCGCCAAGCGTGAACTGGCAGTCCCCCTTTCTGCCCCAGGCAGCGGGGACGAGGTCGCTCTCAGGATGTTTGAGGATGATCTCGTCGAGCACCAGAATTGCGCCGGTCAGGTCGGCGAGCTCGGTCATCGCCTCGGCCTGTGCAAATCTGGCTTCAGGTATTCTGGGGCTCTGGGGATATTCCTTCACGAGCTTGTTGAAGCAGGAGAGCGCGCGCACGAATTCCTTGCTTTTCGACGCGGCCAGGCCGGCGAGGAGAAGCGCGCTGTCCGCCAGATCTCCGGATGGGTTGCGCTCAACGAGTTTGAGGAGTATGCGTTCGGCTTCAGGAAAGTTTCCGGCATTGTAGTGGTATTTGCCCATCCAGAACAGGATTTCGGGCGCACGGGGCGAATCGGGAAATGTGTCAAGGAAGGCGGCAAACTCTGAGAGCGCCTGATCATCGCGACCCAGTGCAAAATCGCATATGCCTCGCATGTAGAATGCCTGTTCGGCCAGAGGATGGCCCGGGTAATCGGCAACCATCTTCTCAAAGGTTTCCTTTGCCTCGGAAAAGCGGAACAGATGGTGGAGCGTCATGCCCTTGTTATGAAGAGCTCGTGGGACGGCCACCGAGTTGGACGCGGTTTGCAGTACGCGCTCGAAGGTTGCCAGCGCTTCCTTGTGCCTGCCCTGGCTTCTTTGTATTTCGCCGATGCGCAGCATGGCCTCAGTCGCCGCATCGGTTCCCGCAAATGTCGCAATTATCTTCTCGTATCTGAGCAGGGCCGCATCGGCGTCACCGGTCCTGAACGTGCAATCCGCGGCTTGAAGAGCAGCGTTTGGTGCGAGCGGGGAACCGGGGTGCTCCGCGACAACTCTGTCGTAGAGGCTCGCGGCAGTGGCGTATTGAGCGTTGGTGTAGGAGCTGTCGGCCGCCTTGTAGAGGCATCTGGCCTTGTCGCCTGGGTTGGCGGCCAGGCTTGCGGATTTCAGAAAGTCCGACGCTGCTTCTGCAGCCCTGTTCAGCGACAGGAGAGCCCAGCCGCGACCCTCGAATGCCATGGCCAGTCCCGCAGCGTTGGTGTAGCTTTCCTGATAGCGCAGGTACTCTTTCTCGGCTTCGGCTGCCATTCCGTTTCTGAGCAGGCAACTCGCAAGGCGAAGCTCAATCTGCTGGGCTTCCTCTGTGTTGGGAGCCTGGGCGACGAAATTTCGCGCCCACTGGAGCGAAGACTCGCTTGCCGGGCCGTCGAGGAGACGAAGCGCCGTGAGATAGGCGCCTCGCCTTTTCATGCCGGGCGACGAAGCGCATTCCATTCCATTGCTGAACGCCGCCAGGCAGGCGTCAAGGTTGGTCTGAGCTTCGCGGATCTCGCCCAGCAGATAATATGCCTCGGCGCGCAGGTCGCCCTGGACGGCCGCGTTTGAGGCAACCTGGGAAGCGGTCGCGACGGCCGCTTCGCTCCTTCCGAGGCGAAAAAGATTCCGGGCCGACAGGCAGGCGGCACGGGCGGCAGCCTCCGGCTGAAAAGGCGGACTTTGGACGCCTTCCAGGACAGCGATTGCCTCCTCATGTCTGCCGAGAGATTCCAGGACTTCGGCGCGCTTCAGCCTGTTGTCCGCTGCCCAAGGGGAGGACGGATAGTCCCTGTCGAACGCTGCCATTTCCTCCAGCGCATCGTCGGTTTTTCCGCAGTCGAGCAGTATTGAGGCGCGCAGCAGGCGCGACGACGGCCTGTAATCGCTTGATGGGTGGCGTGCTTCGAAACCCGTCAATTCGGCAAGCGCCTCAGCCTTCTTCCCCAGCCCGCTCAGGGCCGCAGCGCGCCAGTAGCATAGCAGTGCGGCAATCGCCGGTTTGTCGTCCGGTATTCTCTGCTGTCTGGAGGCGGACAGGATTGCTTCGAACTTTCCCTGGCGATTGAGCGCCTGGAAGAAAAGGTCAAGCGCCTCGGCGTAGCCGGGCGAACTCTGCGGCGCGGAGGCGAGGAATTCCGACGCGCGGCGTTCGGCAAGCTCATATAATCCGTCTTCAATCGCCGCGCGGGTCAGCTTGAGGGGGTCAACCGGATCAGCGGCCGCCGCCGGGCCTCCGGTCAGGACGGCGATTGCCAGGATGATGAAGAGAGAACCTGCCTCAGGTATTTTCCGGTATGCGAACGCTCGCAAGCTGCGACCTCCTCGGGGGTGCCGGCAGCCACGATCTCGCCGCCGGCATCGCCGCCTTCAGGACCCAGGTCTATAACATAGTCCGCGGTTTTTATCACATCCATATTGTGTTCTATGACGACTATGGTGTTTCCAGCGTCGCGCAGACGGAGGAGGACCTGTATCAGCTTGTGTGTGTCTGCGAAGTGGAGGCCTGTCGTAGGCTCATCAAGCAGATAGATTGTGCGTCCTGTGGCCTTGCGGCTGAGTTCGGAGGAAAGTTTGATCCGCTGGGCTTCGCCGCCGGAGAGGGTTGTGGCCGGCTGGCCGAGCTGGAGATATCCAAGCCCCACATCGGCCAGGGTTTTCAGTTTGCGCGCAATGGCGGGGATTGCGTCGAAGAAATCGAGCGCCTCGTCAACGGTCATGGCCAGGACCTCCGCGATATTCTTGCCGTTGTATCGTATTTCGAGAGTTTCGCTGTTGAATCGCATGCCGCGGCATTGCTCGCATGGCACGTAAACGTCGGGAAGAAAGTGCATTTCCAGCCGAAGTATTCCGTCGCCCTTGCATGTTTCGCAGCGGCCGCCCTTGACGTTGAAGCTGAAACGGCCGGGCCCGTATCCCCTGACCCGCGCGGCCGGCACGGAGGCGAAAAGGGTTCTGATGAATGTGAACGCTCCTGTGTAAGTGGCGGGATTGCTTCGGGGCGTTCGGCCTATGGGCGACTGGTCAATGACTATCGCTTTGTCCAGTTTTTCGATGCCGAGAATCCTGCGGTGGCGGCCCGGCTTTTCCTTCGATCGGTACAGTTGGCGGAAGAGAGCCTTTCGAAGTATCTCGTCAACAAGCGTGCTTTTCCCGCTGCCCGAAACGCCGGTAACGCACACCAGCAGCCCGAACGGAAACGCCACGTCAATGTTCTTCAGATTGTTTTCGGACGCGCCCTGCACGATCAGTTCGCCCATTTCCGATTTCCGGCGGCGGTCAGGCACTTCGATCCCGATCTGGCCTGAGAGGTACTTGCCGGTCAGGGAAGATGGCGATGATATGATTTCGGCAGGCGTTCCCGCCGCCACCACGTTTCCTCCCATGCGGCCTGCGCCCGGGCCGAGATCTATGACATAATCGGCCTTTGTGATTGTCTGCGCGTCGTGTTCGATAACCACGACGGTATTTCCGAGGTCGCGGAGGCGGCATAGAGTCGAAATGAGCCTTTCGGTGTCGCGCGAGTGCAGCCCTATGGTTGGCTCGTCGAGCACATAGAGCACGCCGACCAGTCCGGATCCGACCTGTGTGGCGAGTCGTATGCGCTGCGCCTCTCCGCCCGACAGCGTTCCGCTCTCCCTGTCGAGCGTAAGATAATCCAGCCCCACTTCTTCAAGGAAACCGAGGCGCCGGCGTATTTCCCGGAGAACGTCGCCCGCGATCGCAGCCTCGTGCTCTGTGAGGGGAAGGTTCCGGAAGAAAGCGATTGCCTGTTTGACCGACATGCGTATTGCGTCTGCAATGGACACGCCCTGGATTGTGCAGGCGAGGGCCTCCGGCCTGAGCCTGGCGCCCCTGCAGCCCGGGCAGGGCTGTCTGCTCATGTATTCGCGGAGGTATTGCCGCACATATTCGCTGTCGGTGGTTTCATGGCGTCTGACCAGGTTCGGGATGACGCCCTCGAAGGGCTTCCAATACCTGTGGTATGCTCCTCCGCGCCAGTATCCGCACTCGATGGCTTCGTCGCCGGATCCGTTCATGAGGATGTTGACGAACTCGCGCGGAAGGTCCTTGTAAGGGGTGTCCATGTCCACCTTATAGTGGCGCGCGACCGCCCGGAGAAGCGCCTTGTAATGCAGGATCAGCCTTCGCCCTCCTCTCCTCCATGGCTTTACCGCCCCGGCGGCCAGGGAAAGGTTCCGGTCCGGCACAATAAGGTCCTCGTCAAAGACCATCTGTGTGCCGAGGCCGCCGCATGCGGGACAAGCGCCATAAGGCGAGTTGAAGGAGAACGAATGCGGTTTGAGGTCCTCGAAGCTTATGCCGCACTCAGGGCACGCGTTGTGCTCTGAAAACAGCATTTCGGTCCACTCGGACTTGTTTTCCTCCTGCGAAAGGGCGATGCATGTCCCATTGCCGTGCTTCAGGGCTGTTTCGACTGAGTCGGTGAGGCGGGGTCTGATCCTGTCGGTGATTATCAGGCGGTCAACGACGATCTCTATGTTGTGAACCTTCTTCTTGTCGAGCTGAGGCACATTGTCGAGGTCCACTATCTGTCCGTCCACCCGCGCCCTCACAAATCCCTGCTTGCGCGCCTCGGCAAGCGCTTCCGCATGCTGCCCTTTTCTGGCCCTTATGATCGGGGCGAGCAGGTAAAGACGCGACCGGGCAGGGAGGATCATGAGATTCGAGACCATCTGTTCAGCGCTCTGCCGCTGGACAGGTTTTCCGCATTTTGGGCAGTGGCGCCGGCCGATGTGCGCAAAGAGAAGCCGCAGGTAGTCGTGGATTTCAGTCGAAGTGGCCACGATCGAGCGGGGGTTCGACGCTACGGTGCGCTGTTCGATTGCGATGGCCGGCGAGAGCCCGTCTATGCGGTCAACATCAGGTTTCTGCATCTGGTCCAGAAACTGCCTGGCATAGGCCGACAGGCTCTCAACGTAACGGCGCTGGCCCTCGGCATACAGAGTGTCGAAGGCGAGAGAGGACTTTCCGGAACCGCTCAGCCCGGTTATGACCGTGAGACTGTTGCGCGGAATGCGGACGGTTATGTTCTTGAGGTTGTGCTGGCGGGCTCCAACGATGAGAATGTCGCCTTCGCTTTTCATTCGGAATTTTGCGTCTGGGAAAAGGGTTGATTGCACGAGCCGGCGGAAAACAGAATGTTCGGACATGAACCAGCCCCGGCGCCGCAGGTGGCTCCATCTGCGGCGCTCCTCTGACGGAGATTCTTCCGCTCCTGCACTCCCCGTCTGCCGCAGTCGGAAAAATTGGCAACATCCGGCTTCATGGTGTCTGGCAACTGTCCGCCTCAGTCAGCGGACCTTGATGAGCCTGTGATTCTTCCTGCCGGAGCGAAGCACCAGCAACCGCCCGTCAATCAGATCCGAGCCGGCTATAACGGTCTCGATGCTTTCCACCTTGCGGTTGTTGAGATAGAGCCCTCCTGCCTGCGCCAGCCGCCGGGCTTCGCTCCTGCTGGCGCACAGGCCGGCACCGGCGGCCACGTCAACCACCGTCCTGCCGACGACCTCTGACAATGGAAGCTCGGCTGACGGCGCGTCAGCGAAGACCTTGAGCAGGTCGCCGGCTTTCAGGCCGGCCATCGTTTCGCCGAAGAGAGCCGCGCTTGTGCGCACGGCTGCGCGGAGTCCCTCCTCACCGTGCACGTCGCGTGTCGTCTCCTCGGCAAGCCTGCGCGCCGCATCGCGCGACTCGGGGCGCTCTTTCAAAGCGGTTTCGAGCGCCGCGATTTCCTCTTCCGGAAGCATGGTGAAAATGCGCAGGTACCTGCCGACATCGGCGTCCGCGGTCCGGTAGAAAAACTGGTAGAACTCGTAGCAGGATGTCTTGTTCTGATCCAGATATACTGCGTTGCCCTCGCTTTTGCCGAATTTCCGGCCCGAGCTGTCGCAGACCAGCGGGATCGTAAGGCCGTAAACCTCCACGTTCCTCAGGCGCCGGATCAGATCTATGCCGGCGGTAATGTTGCCCCACTGATCCGAGCCGCCTATCTGAAGGACGCATCCGGCCTCGTCGTACAGGCGCAGGAAATCATACGCCTGGAGCAGTGGATATGTGAACTCGGCAAAACTCATTCCCGCTTCGCTTTCCAGTCGGAGTTTGACGCTTTCCTTTGATAGAAGCGAACCCATCCTGAAGTGCTTGCCCACATCACGCAGGAAGGCGATCAGCGGGTAATCCTTCATCCATGAACTGTTGTCAACCAGCCTTGCCGGCGCGGTGGGATGGTTGAAATCGAGGAAACGCGAAAGATTTTCCCTGATGCCTTCGGCGTTGGCTGCGACCTCCTCCTCGGTGAGAAACTTGCGCTCGGAGGTTTTGCCGGAAGGGTCTCCTATCAGGCCTGTGGCTCCGCCCACGAGAGCTATGACCCTGTGTCCGCATCTCTGAAAATGGCGCAGGGCCATGATTGTCACGTAATTGCCGGCCTGCAGGCTGTCGGAAGATGGATCGAAACCCGCGTAAACCGTAAGCTGCCGCTGCGCGGAAATCTCCTCGAGAGCCGGGTTTGTCACCGCCTCAAGAAGGCCTCTCCGGCGCAAGATCTGTATCACGGAGTCCACGGGCCAATCGCAAAATGCAGGCTGACGGCCTCTCCCGGCCTGCGGTTCTGCTCAGGATGGGTCGGCCTTGCCGTCCTCGGCCTTTTCGTCACCGCCGGGAGCGTGTTCAGCCGGTTTTTCCTTCGCTGCGGAATCTGACGGAGCCGTTTCTCCCGGACGCCATTCCTCGACCTTAAGTCCGCGCTGTCCGAATGCATGATCGAATGCGCCGGCAAGATCAACGATATCCTCGCCGGGTTTAAGCCCTTCGAGCAGGCTTTCGTGCTGTTTGGCGAACTCCTCGTCCGACATAGACACGGCCTTGATGCTCAGTCCTATTCGCCTTTCGGCTCTGTCCAGCTTGATTATGCGTGCTTCGACTTCCTGTCCGATCTGAAGCGCATCCTTGACCTTTTCGACCCGCTGGTCGCTTATCTGGGATATGTGCACAAGGCCGTCAATGCCCTCTTCTATCTCGATGAACGCTCCGAAGGAGGCCAGTTTGCTGACCTTGCCCTTGACTTTCTGGCCGACCTTGTAACGGGCCATGATGGCGTTCCAGGGATCCTCCTGCGCCTGGCGCAGGCCAAGGCTGATGCGGCCGGCCTGGGGGTTGACCTCAAGGACGATCGCCTCGACTTTCTGGTCTTTCTCAAGCATTTCGGAGGGATGGGTGATTTTTCGCGTCCAGGACATGTCGGAGATATGGATCATCCCCTCTATGCCGTCTTCCAGTTCCACAAAGGCGCCGTAGTTGGTGAAGCTTCGCACCGTGCCGGTCACGCGGCTGCCCACAGGATATCGTTCCTGAACGGTATCCCACGGATTCTCCTCGGTCTGGCGTATGCCGAGGGCGATCTTGTTTTCCTCCTTGTTGATGCTCAGCACGACAACGTCAACTTCCTGGCCGACCTGGAGAACGTCCGACGCCTTCGCAATGCGTTTGGTCCACGAGATCTCGGAGACATGAACGAGACCCTCAATGCCTTTCTCCAATTCCACAAAGGCCCCATACGGCATGACGTTCACGACCTTGCCCCGCAGCCTGCTGCCTACAGGATAGCGCTGCTCGATGGTGTCCCAGGGGTTCTCCATGGACTGCTTGAGGCCCAGCGAAACCCGTTCCTTCTCCTTGTCCACTTCCAGTACCGCGACTTCCAGTTCCTGTCCGACGGAGACGACTTCGGACGGATGCCTTACGCGGCCCCAGCTCATGTCGGTGATGTGCAGCAGGCCGTCGAGTCCGCCTATGT
>Ga0129299_1003273_pt1 | contig 10596 bp, 7 predicted proteins | sample ConPoolayeCmetaG_FD_94477 | JGI IMG/M metagenome (GOLD analysis project Ga0129299, IMG submission 94477) | Hot spring microbial mat communities from California, USA to study Microbial Dark Matter (Phase II) - Cone Pool mat layer C metaG ... | reverse complement strand
TTTTGCGATTGGCCAAAACAGGCAAGATGCAAGGCGCGGGAGGTGCAGGTGTATGCGCATACTCCGAACCTCCCGCAACGCAGCAGATTGCCCGTTTTCGACAATCCCGAAGGGTTTGAGAATAGGCTGCTTTTCTCTTCAGATGTGGCTTTCACATTTCGGTGCAAAAGATGGGCAACTGCATTGCACTTCAACTTGTTTGCGCGCAGCACGATGCAAATACCTGCCAATTCTCAAACGCAAAATCTGGGTTGAATCTACCCGAAGTCAGCCGAACCATGTTGCAATCGGACCTGTTCGAGAATCATCTCGGCGCTGCGCCTGAGGGCCCCGCGTTTGGACTCAACTACTTCCCTGGCGCGTTCACCCAGGGCGCGCCGGGCCTCGGCGCTGCCGAGCAACTTTGTCAAGGCGGTCTTCAGACCGGCAGCATCTCGCACTTGAACGACAGCCTCACCCGCCAGAAAATCGGTGATAATACCAACAAAATTTTCCATATTCGGACCAACAATTACCGGCTTGCCGAGGGCTGCCGGCTCGATTGGATTTTGCCCCCCATGCTGAGTAAGACTTTTGCCCACGAAAACCACGGTGGCCGCAGCGTAAAAGTCCGTAAGCTCGCCGGTTGTGTCCACCAAAAGAACCGGAGGAACGCTTGGCTTGAAGAAACCAATGCCGTCCACCTGACTGCGTCTGACAACCGGCAGCCCGTGGCGCCGGATTTCCGCTTCCACTTCGGAACTGCGCTCTACATGCCGCGGTACCAATACAAGGCGCAAGGTCGGCCAATCCGGCCGCAACTCATTGTAAATTTCTAACAGAATGCGCTCCTCGCCGCGCCAGGTAGAGCCGCCCACGATAAGCAAATCGTCCGGGGCTATCCCGCAGGCTGCGAGCACCTGCCGGGCGGGCGCCGCCTCACGCGGATGGAGAACTGCCACGTCATACTTAGCGCTTCCGATCACATGCGTCCGCTGCGGCACAGATCCCAGCGACACCAGCCGCCGGCGGTCAACTTCCGACTGGACCAACAACAGCGCCATAGAACTCAGCACAGGGCGCGCAAGGCCGGACACAAGACGATACCCGCGATACGATGAGTCCGAGATACGCCCGTTGACGAGCATTACGGGAATTCCCCGACGGGTCGCCTCCCTGATGAGATTCGGCCATAACTCACTCTCCACCAAGACAAGCGCGGAAGGAGAAATACAGTTCAGCACGCGTCTGACGACAAATGGAAAATCGCACGGAAAATACAAAAGGACATCGTCGGGATGCAGACGGCTGGCGGCCAGAGCATGCCCCGTGGATGTCGTCGCGGTCAGCACAAAAGCAAGGCCCGGATCGAGTTCACGAAGCACGCCCATGAAGCGCAACGCCACGTTGATTTCGCCGACACTAACAGCATGGATCCACATTCTCCGTCGCGTTTGCAGTTTTTGACGAATACTCAGCGAATACAGACCAAAACGCTGCAGAAAATCACGCCGGTATCCGCCCCGTCGCCACATCCGCATCAAAAAACGCGGCGTCAGCGCCAGGTAACCGATTGCAAACAGAAAATTGTAAACCAACCAACGCATAGCTGAACGCTGCGGATTACGCCCGCGGATGCGCCTCTTCGTACACCTTTTTCAATTTTTCAACCGAAACATGCGTATAAATCTGCGTAGTGGAAAGGCTGGCGTGTCCCAACAGTTCCTGGACACTCCGCAGGTCGGCGCCGGCATCGAGAAGGTGCGTAGCGAAAGAATGGCGTAAAACATGCGGCGAAAAATTCACATTTAAATTGGCCTCAGCCAAATATTTTTTCATTAGCCTCTCGATTGACCGCGTGGTCATTGGTTTTCCTTTCAGATTGAGAAATACGGCCGCGCGTCCGCTGGAAGAGCGCTGGGGCCACAGTTCCTGAGCGCGACGCGTCGCTTCGCGCAGCGCGACGCATGCCGGTCGCCCCAGCGGGCACATGCGCTCTTTTTTGCCTTTTCCGCGGACTTTCACCACGCCCCCCAGCAAGTCAACCTCGCTTTCCTGCAGGCCAGCGATCTCGCTGACCCGCGCTCCGGTGCTGTAAAGAGTTTCCAGAATGGCGGCGTCCCGGTAAGCGGCGTATTCCCGAAGGGGATCAGCTCCGGCATCCGGTTTCTGATTGCGCCGCAGCAGACGCAAGGGCGCCTCTAGCAGCCGTGCAACTTCTTCGACCGAAAGTATCTCGGGTAATTGGCGCAGCCTTTTGGGGGCCCTCAAACCGGCAAAAGGGTTCTGTTCAACATAATCCTCCCGCTCCAGAAACCTGAAAAATGATCGCAGGCTGGACAGTTTTCGTCCGGTCGTAGCCGCTTGAGCGCCGGCACGTTGAATTTGCACCAGAAAACGCCGCGCTGCGAACCGGTCAATCTCGTGCCAAGGTAAAGGGAAGGTCGGCCCCGGACCCCACATCATCTGCGCAAATTGTTCCAGGTCTCGCAGATAACCAGCAAGGGTGTGAGGCGAGGCGTTACGTCCGTTAATCAAATACTTCCGGAAATGTGCCACCGCCGGATCTCTCGCTATCGTGCCGTTATTCTCGCTCATCGCGGCAATCCCGCCCCGTCTGAACAGCCGGAAAGGAACCGATTTCGGAGAATGACTATCCTGACGCCGAGCGCGCAATCATCGGCTGTTCACGTCCGTTTTGATCTCAAGGCCGTATCGCTCGGCAAGCGCCTCATAGTCCGGAATCTGGCTTCGGTAGCGTCTCACCATTTTCTTCAATGCCGCTTTCTGGCGGTCAGAAAGACAATGGTTTCTGGCAAAATGTCGCGCCAGCGATTCATAGAAATTCCGGTCGTCAAACACAAGTTTACCACGCGTGACCGGTTCCGACCAGACACTCACCGAGCGAAGCGCAGCCAGTAGTTCCGCGCTCTCGCGGTCTTCAGCCGGAGCCTGGGAAGTTCCCAGTTCCAGTTCGGGCCGCAGGTTCTCAAAATTCTCGATCTGCCCCGCATGCCGCAGCACGACTCTTCCCAGAGCGCGCATTTGCGGTTCAGTCAAATCCCGGCCGCTGGCCACTCGGTCGCGCAGCGAGTCCACAAGTCCCCGGGAATAATCGTCCAGCGCCAGGTTACGAACCAAGTCCAATTTTTTCAGCGTCGCTTCAGAAGGCGGCGCAGTCAACTGACCGAGCACGCCGCTTTGTTCGATTTCGTCCAGCACAGCTTTGATTTCCGGAACCCGGTCAGTATACCGCACCGCAATACGCGCCAACGCCGTGAGTTGCCGGTTGGTAAGCGTCTTTCTCCCGGTTTCAAACTGCTTCCGCAGCGAATCCACAAATTTCTTTTCGTCAAAAGTTCGTTTGCCTTGCTTAACCGGAGCAGGCCATTCCTTCACCTTAGCCAGACAGGCGAGCAGTTTTTCGGAAGCATTCCGATCGGCAGGGGGCTCCTCGGTTGCCGTCATCCATTCCCGAAACTGGCGGTAAAAATTCGCCAGCATGCCGGTCCACTCAATCTTGCCGGCCTCGATTTCGTCCAGTTCTGTCTCCATGCTTGCGGTAAATTTCACATTGAACAAAGGATCAAGTGTCTGCACCAACAGGCGATTGACGCGTTCGCCGAGTTCGGTAGGAATCAACGTGCGTTTTTCGGTGACGACGTACTTGCGCTCGTGCAGCGTGGCAATGATCTGAGCATAGGTGCTCGGTCTGCCGATCCCGTTGTTTTCCAAAGCACGCACCAAGGCAGCTTCGGTGTACCGGGCAGGCGGTTTGGTCTCCCGGCGCTCGCTGAGCCATTCCAGACACTCGAGCTGTTCCCCTTCGCTCAGTTCGGGCAGGAATTGCGCTGTTTCCTCGCCTTTTTCGCTCGTCTTCTCGACCTGCTCCACCCCCGCTACGCGCATATAGCCGGGAAACTTGACATCCGACGCCGTGGCTTGAAAAAGATACGCTGCGCCCTCATCACCCTGAGGCGGAGCCTCAACCTTCACCGTCCGTTGCGTGATCACGGCAGGCGTCATCTGGCTGGCAACAAAGCGCTCCCAGATCAGCTTGTAAAGCTTCATTTCCGCGGCGTCGAGCTTGCCGCGCAAATCCTCCGGCCGCCGGCGCACGTCCGTTGGACGAATAGCTTCGTGCGCTTCCTGAGCGCTGTCCCGGCTGCGGTACACGTTGGGAACTTCCGGGCAATATTCTTTGCCGAACTGTTCCAAAACAAGCGCCCGCGCCGCCTCTTGGGCTTCGCGGGAAACAGCCACGGAATCCGTCCGCATGTAGGTGATCAACCCCACCGGGCCGTCTCCCAAGTCAATACCTTCATAAAGCCGCTGGGCAATGCTCATGGTGCGTTTGGGACTGAATCCCAACCGGCTGGATGCCGCCTGCTGCAAAGAACTGGTTATGAAAGGCGGCGGCGGACGTTTGCAGATTTCGCGGCGCACGATTTCTTTTACCCGCAGACTGCGCCCTTCCAAATCGGCCTTCATCGCGGCAGCACGTTCTTTACTTTTGATCTCGGCTTTTTCGCCGTTGATCCGAACAAGTCGGAGGAGAAATGGATCCAGCGGCTCAACGAGCTTGCGTGCCCGCGCACCTATGATCCAATACGGTTCGGGGCGAAAGTTACGGATTTGTTCTTCCCGCTCGCAAACCAGGCGCAACGCCACCGACTGCACGCGGCCGGCGCTGAGTCCGCGCCGAATTTTACGCCAAAGCATGGGGCTGACCATGTAACCGACGATTCGATCAAGGATCCGCCGCGCCTGCTGCGCATTGACTCGCCGCATGTCAATTGTGCCCGGCTGACTGAAGGCCTTCAGTACCGCCTGAGGAGTGATCTCGTTATACTGCACACGGTAGAAAGGCTTGCCTTGATTTTCGGGTTTAAGCAGGGTCTCAATGTGCCAGGCAATAGCCTCCCCCTCGCGGTCGGGGTCAGGAGCCAGGTAAATCGTGTCGCAGGTTTTTGCCTGTTTCTTGAGATTCTCTACGACACTCTTTTTGCCCTTCACAAGCACGTACTGCGGTTGAAAACCCTGCTCGATATCAACCCCCATCTTGCGCTCGGGAAGATCGCGGACGTGACCAACCGATGAAGCCACCACATAGTCGGGCCCGAGAATTTTGTTGATGGTTTTGGCCTTGGCCGGCGACTCCACAATAACCAGCTTTTTACCCATAAGATAAGAGCCCTCCTCCCGCGTACCCCTGTCACGATTTTACCGCCAGTTCCACCATGCGACCCGGCAGTACGCGCACCAACCGCTTCATCTCCAGCGAGACCAGCAGGGCGTTCACCGCTGCCGCGCTCAGACCCGAGCTCCGGATCAGCGTATCCACGTCCATCTCTCCGCCGCTAAGGCAATCGAGTATAACCGCTTCCTCAGCCGACAACTGCGGCCGCGAGCGGGCTTCCTGAAAGCTCGTGCCGACTGCCGGCAACAGAATCTCAAATTCGCTCAAAATATCCGCAGCCCCCGTAACCAGCGGCGCGCCCTCCCTGATGAGCGCGTGGCAACCTTGCGAAGCCGACGAGTCCACGCGGCCCGGCACCGCGAAAACCTGGCGTCCCTGCTCCAGCGCCATGCGCGCCGTAATCATGGCCCCGCTTTTAAGACCAGCTTCGACCACAACCACTCCCTTCGAGAGTCCGCTCACGATCCGATTCCGAATCGGAAACGTGGTTCGGTCGGGCGGCCGGTCCATGGGAAACTCCGAAAGCACCGCGCCGGCGGCGGCAATTGCCTCTGACAGTTCGGCATGCGATGGAGGATAAAGCCGATTCATGCCACCCCCGAGCACCGCCAGAGTGCGGCCGTTTGACTTCAAAGCCGCGCGGTGGGCAGCCGCGTCAATGCCCTCCGCCATTCCGCTTACAATGGTAAATCCGGCGCGCGCCAGTTGTGAAGCAAGTTGGGCTGCAATCTCCCGTCCATAATGAGTCGGCCGCCGTGTGCCCACCACCGCGATCGACTGGCGGTCGGAAGCCCGCAACGTGCCCCGCACATAAAGCGCCAGCGGCGGGTCGTGGATCGCACGCAGGGGCTCGGGATATTCCTCGTCAACCCATGTAACGATGCGCACGCCCTGAGAAGCGGCACGGCTCATCTCTTGCCGCCAGTCCAACGCGTGGCGTTGATTAATGATTGCCTGGACGACGTCCCGGGAGACTTCCGGCACCGCGGCAAGGTCCTGTGGACCGGCTTCAAAAATGGCTGTCGCGCTGCCCAAGGCGCTCACAAGCGACCGCACGGATACAGGGCCGACCCGCTCCATCATGTTCAAGCTGATATACGCTTCCCGTTCTTCCATTGATGGGCACCTTTCAAACGACGTAAAAGGCAGCCTAAATAGCACAGCCCCGCGCCACGAAGCAAGACCTGAGCAGAGAAGAGGGCCGTTCGGAAAGGGCACGGGCTCACGGCGAGCCACTCCAGGGGAATGGTGGTAAGCGGCAAAAGGCACCCGTTGGGGTTGGCTTGCTTACGTCTTAAACGTCTCTCACTTACAGCGCCACATTAGTGTTGCGCCAATCACGAAAAGCGCAGTGCTGTAAGCAAAAGCGAACTGCGGGCTCACAGCGGTCCACAAAATTCCCACCACCACACTGCTCAGCAGGTCGCCAACCCCATTGACGGTTGCCAACAACCCAAACCCCATGCCGTGGTGCTCCTTGTCGACCAGTTCGGCCGCGAGCGAATCTTCCAACGCCTCTTCAGTGGCGACGTAGACACCTGCCAGCACGAAAATGACGACCAGCATCACCAAGTTAGCCGGACCCAAGACCAGCAGGAGACCCGTCACCGCCGCCAATGCGTACCCGCCTGCGAGAAGCACGCGTTTGTTGAAATGATCGGCCAACCAACCAGCAACAAAAGCGAAGCCCGCGTAGAGCACGTTGTGCAACACGTACAGCGACACGGCAATAGTCGCAGCGCGGGACGCACCGCACCGTGGCGTCAGGTTTTGTGTTGCCAGAAGAATCAGCATAGTGTGCGCGAAATCGCCCGCACCGAAGAGTCCTACCGCCACCAGAAAACGGCGGAATGTTTTGGGGAGCGCGTTCAGACTTTCCCCGAACGAAATGTGCGCGACATGAACCCGCTGCTTTTCTTTCACCAGAAATGCGATCACGCCTGCTGCCAGCAAGCCGGGAATCATTGTCAGAAAAAACACATGCGCGTAGCTGTGTTGCAAGGCTATGAGCAACGCCATCGCCGAAGCAGGACCGGCAATCGCGCCGACCGTGTCCATCATGCGCTCGAAACCGAACGCGCGACCGTAGGTTTCGGGAGTGACCGCCGCTGCCAGCAATGCCTTGCGGACGGGCGTGCGTACGCCACGTCCCAGCCACGCCCCTGCACGGCAAAGCAAAATTTGCCACGCTTGCGTTGCCAAGCCGATGCAGGCCGTGCCGATGGCCGTAACCAGATAGCCAACCACCGCAATCGGTTTGCGCCGCCGCAAGCGGTCGGTGAAATACCCGGAACCCATCTTCGCGAAACTGGACAGTCCATCGGAGATCCCCTCAATCAATCCCAGCCAGGCTGCCGCAGCGCCCATCGTCGCGACAAATGCCGGCAAGATCGTCGTGGCAATCTCATGCGACCAGTCACTGAGGAGGCTCGCAAGCCCGATCCCCAGCACTGTGCGGTTGAGCCAACGCTTTTGCCCTGCCTGATCCTGTTCAGGCACAGTTGTCATCGTCGTGACTTTCCCGAATCAGCTGTTTGATGTCTGCCACCCTTTGCCAGCCATCGTTGCGCTGCTGGGGGTATTTCTTGGCGTTGTGTGCAAGCCCCTGTGTTTTACGGCCCAGACTTCTGCAGAGGCGCCCCTGCCGCCACCCTCTTCGCCTATCAGTCCGCTCGTGGAAAAGCGGGGACGGTTTCTGAGTATATGGAACCAAAAATCACCAAAAGTCTATGCCCATTTGCCTCGACAGATCAAAGGTTTTCGCATCGGGCAAAGCAATTCGCGCTATCCCGGGTTTTGCGTTTGAGAAACGGCCAAAGGATAACGTTCCCCATCGCTTCGCTCGGGCAAAACGTTATTACCCCAGAGGGAGACAGGGTGGCGGCGGAACACCGGAAACTTTGATTTTGAAAATGTTCCGGAACCAACTCCGCTGGTATTTATGGATAACAAATGCGGTGCGTATGCCGCGGATTTGCAGGACGCGGTCTAATGGCACAGTCTGGGATTATGACAAACTTCTCCACCACCCTGCGTACGGAGTACACACATGGCTGCGAGGCGCTGAACGGGAGCTGGACCTTGTCGGATGGGCACAGGCTTCTATCAGGCGCAAACTGTGGGTTCCCAGCGGGGCGGAAATCTAGCCCGAACGGGCAGTAAACCGCCGTTCAAAGTGAAGCAAAGCGCCTGGCGTCTACTATTTCACCACCAAAACCGCACAAGGCGCGAGTCGGACAAGACTCTGGCAGGTGCTGCCCATGACGCGGTCATATATCGCCGAATGTCCCATGAACCCGATCACAAGAAGATCAAACCCCCTCTGTTTGATAAACTCCACGATGGATTTGACCTCGTGGCCCACGATTACATGCACATGAATCGCGACACCCTTGGCCGCCGCCATCTCCCGCGCCTTCTGCAGCGCGTCTTTGAACACTCCGTTCAGTGCTTCCTTTTCCTCAATAAACTCGCCGATCGTTTCCGTGTAATGCGGCACTTCCTCGACTGAAATCGTGTGAAGTTCCGCACCGCAAAGCCGCGCCAAGTCCAAAGCCTCCTCCAGCGCCTTGAGCGAGCCCGCCGATCCGTCCAAACCGTGCAGTATTTTCCTATGCATCATTTGCCTCCTTATCCTCATCTTCCTCGATCATGGGCTGGAACCACCGCTGCGCGATGAGTGTCGGCACCACCGCGCTGGCGATGACCGCTGCGACCAGTACTGTGTACTGGTCCTGATTGATGATGTTGTTGTTCAGCCCGAATAATGCGCAAATGCTTCCGAACGTCAGCCCGGTACACATCAGGAGTGTGATGTAGACGCCTTCCCGCTGGCCGAAACGAAACGCGCGCGTCAACGGCCAGATCCCCGCGAACTTCGTCGCGATCTTGACTCCCAGCAGAACCAGGATGAACGCGGCGCCGGCCGCCACCGAACTGAACTTCACGAGCGCGCCAGCCTTGAGAAAGAAGAATGGCGTCAGCAGCGTGAACGCCATGACGCGCATCCGCTGCGCCAGGACCCGCTCCTTCAGGAAGAACGGCGCCATCACCATGCCGATGAGATAGGCGGGCAAGACCGCTTCGCTCCCGGCCATGCTGCTGAGTCCGCCCAGAAGGAACAGAACCAGCAGGATGAACTTGATCTCCGGCTCGCTGATCCGGTTGCCAACCTTGCTGAAGAACCACGGCGCGAACTTCGGCAACAGCCACATCGCCAGTCCGGTCACTACCGCGAACAACACTAACCACCAGTTGTAATTGGCAAAGAGCACGCCCAGCGCCAGGACCGTTCCCAGGTCGTTGATAAAACACGCGGCCATGATGATCTTGCCCACGTCCTGGCGGTTATAGCCGGTCTCGACCATCACCGCGTATACGACGGCCACCGAGGTAGTGGAAAGGGCCAAGCCTGCTATCTGCGCCTGTGGCCATGTCCACCCGCACACAAAACGCGTATACGCGAGAACTCCGAAGAACGGCACAAAGAAACCGGCTGCGCCAATCACCACGCTTGACAAGAAGTGCCTGCGGACAACGTCTGGATCGATCTCGGCGCCGGCCAGGAAGGTGAGGAGAACTGACCCTGCCCCGGCCAGATAGTTCACCCATGGGTTTGGCGTGAGACCCAGCCAGTTTCCGCCGACGCACCCGATGACAATCTCTATCAGCGCAACGGAGATCGCCAACCTGATCGAGATGAGTGAAGACAATAACGCCAGCCCGAGCCACAAGGCAGACGTCAACCATACGTTCTCAATGCCCACCATTTTGAACCCTCCCGCCTCCGATCGGGCAATCTGTTATTTGCCCTCAAACGGTAAGACTAACACGCGCACGGGCGGGTTGACCCCCGAATCCAGAATTTCCATCGCCCGAACGCGTTCGATTCCTGGACGTCATGTCTCCTTTGCTTCGGTTCAACACAAACAAAAAACCCCTGCGGCTGTTGCAGGGGTTCATCTTTTTCGGCTGCTCCCGCCCATGCGACGCCGCGTGGCAGGAGTTATCAGCCCGCTGAAGCAAGAACGGACGGTTACGGGGAACTCCATCCCCAAGCCGGGGGTAAACTAAGCCATCATGCATCGATAAGTCAACGGTTTTTGGGTTTCGCAATTCATATCCCGAATTTTGCGTTCGAGAAATGGTCGCCGACCAACGTGCTCTTTCGCTTCGCCGGGCAAGAACAGTGACTGTACTTCCCATTCCTCTTTGCGGTCTGGCGAGATTCTTCCTTTTGCTCACCCCCGCAATGAGCGACTGAGGCTGCCTCGGTGGGAGACAAGCAGGGGAACCATACGCACGTGTCGCGCCCTAATCATTAGCGAAGCGAAGGATTCGGGCGTTTTGGGTGAAAAAAAGCGTGAAGGGCGAGCGGGGGATGTACACAATAGGGGCATGAGCAAACACTACACGAT